>JAEEGL011267968.1_pt1 | contig 11584 bp, 10 predicted proteins | sample 9134231 | NCBI WGS metagenome assembly JAEEGL01 (sample SAMN16246548, study PRJNA631951) | gut metagenome | biome: gut microbiome; feature: rumen; material: fiber-attached | host: Bos | place: Iran: Karaj | collected 2018-10 | reverse complement strand
TCCATGGGTGCTCCTACCGCCTGCGAATCCGCCGGTATCCCGAACATCTCCTACAACGGCAGCACCGTTTCCGCCTGCCCGAACACCTTCATCGTTTCTTCCCGGATCAACTGGGTTCCTTACTATGAAGAAGTTATCCAGGCTGTCAAAGACGGCAAGACGTTCGATTACGATTACACCGGCAATCTGCAGACCGGTTCCGTACAGCTTTCCGACGTCAACGAACAGGCAGCTGCTGAAGGTACTGTAGAGAAGATCGCCGAGATTCAGGCTGCCCTGGAAGACGGATCCCTCCATGTTTTCGATACCTCTGCTTTTACTGTCTGCGACGCTGCGCTTGACAGCTACATGGCGGACGTTGATACGGATCCTGCTTATACCCCTGATACGGAAGCCATCTCCGACGGATATTTCCATGAATCCGAATACAGGAGCGCTCCGTACTTCGATATGCAGATCGACGGCATCACCCTGTTGGATACTGCTTTCTGATGATTTGAAGATCTGAACGGCTGGATCAGCCATGAGGGCGTCCCCGGAAAAGGTCTGCGGACCGGACCGGGGCGCCCTGTTTTTTTCCTCCGGATTACTCCCTGCCTGCCTGATGCTCTGGTATAATAAGGATATCTGTTTCCCGCTTATGAACCTGGGCGGGCTGTTGTCGTGAATAGATCCTGGAAGGGGGCTGTGTTTGGAAAATAGAGTGCCGGCCGTGTCGATGCGCGGCATTACCAAGGTTTTCGGAACCATCGTAGCCAATCATAAGGTGGATCTGGATATTTACCGGGGTGAAATCCTGGCGCTTCTGGGCGAAAACGGAAGCGGCAAGACGACGCTGATGAATATGCTTTCGGGCATTTATTATCCGGATGCCGGACAGATCTTCATCGACGGGAAAGAAGTGGAGATTTCTTCCCCGAAAGAAGCGTTTGATCACGGGATCGGCATGATCCACCAGCACTTCAAACTGGTGGACGTCATGTCCGCCACGGAGAACATCGTTCTGGGCCTGAAAGAAGAAGGCAGGCTGGATCTGCCGGCCGCCGCGAAAAAAATCCGTGCGATCTGCGATCAGTACGGCTTCGAAGTCAACCCGGACGAAAAAATCTACAATATGTCAGTATCGCAGAAGCAGACGGTGGAAATCGTCAAGGTCCTGTACCGCGGCGCGGATATCCTGATCCTGGATGAGCCGACAGCCGTCCTTACGCCGCAGGAAACAGAAAAACTGTTCGCCGTTCTCCGGAACATGCGCGACGACGGGAAAGCGATCGTGATCATCACGCACAAGATGCATGAGGTGGAAGAACTTTCGGACCGTGTCGCCGTCTTACGGAAAGGCGAATATATCGGCGATATGCGGACAAAGGATACCAACGCGCAGGAGATGACCAACATGATGGTCGGCCGGAGCGTGACGCTCAATATCGACCGGCCCGACCCTGTCGACCCGAAGCCCCGCCTGTTGATCGAAAACCTGACAGTCCGGAGCCAGGACGGCGTCCTGAGGCTGAAGGACGTTTCCTTTGAGGCAAGATCCGGGGAAATCCTCGGCATCGCCGGAATTTCGGGCTCAGGCCAGAAAGAACTGCTGGAAGCCATTGCCGGGCTCCAGCCGGTGGAAAAAGGAAATATCTGTTTTCTGGAAGACGACGGGAGCAAAAAGGAACTGGTCGGGAAGGACCCGCTGCAGATCGAATCGCTTGGCGTGACGCTTTCCTTTGTTCCGGAAGACCGTCTGGGCATGGGCCTCGTCGGCAGCATGGACCTGGCCGACAATATGATGCTGCGTTCGTTCCGGACCGGGAATTCGGTATTTACCGACCGGAAGAAACCGCACAACCTGGCTGAAAAGGTAGTTGGTGAACTCGAAGTTATGACGCCCGGCATTTCGACGCCGGTAAGGCGTCTCTCCGGCGGCAACGTCCAGAAGGTCCTGGTCGGCCGGGAGATTTCCTCCGCGCCGAAGGTATTGCTGACGGCTTATGCCGTCCGCGGGCTGGATATCAATTCATCTTATGTGATTTACAGCCTCCTGAACCAGCAGAAAATGAAAGGCGTCGCAGTCATATACGTCGGAGAAGACCTGGACGTCCTGATTGAACTGTGCGACAGGATCGTGATCCTGTGCGAAGGACAGGTCAGCGGAACCGTAGACGGACGGACGGCCGATAAAAATGAAATCGGTCTGCTGATGACCCGGGTCGGCGGAAGAAGGGACGGTGGAACGTTTGAAAATCCCGCTGATGCAGGACTTTCAAACTGCACCATCGGTGCTGACGCACCGGGTGCCGCAATCGGCAAAACCGCAGCCGCGGATTTTGCCTCAGCGAGGTATAAACATGAATAAATCCGGACAGACACCCCTCCTGCATCTTTCAAAACGCAAAGCGCTTCCCTGGTACCAGGCATGGGGGATCCGGCTTCTCGCGATCCTGATTTCCCTGATTGTCTGCGCCGTCGTGACCATGTTAATGACGGGGGACGACCCGCTTTCCATCTATGCGACCATGTTTTCCGGCGCGTTCGGGACAAGCCGCAAAATGTGGAACCTGGCGCAGGATATCGCAATCCTGCTCTGCGTTTCCCTGGCGCTGACGCCTGCCTTCAAGATGCATTTCTGGAATCTGGGCGGCGAGGGACAGATCCTGATCGGCGGACTGGCGGCAGCCACCTGTATGATAAAACTCGCGGACGTCCTGCCGAACGCGGTCCTGCTGGCGGTTATGGTGATCACGGCAACTGCGGCCGGTGCGGTCTGGGCGCTGATTCCCGCTGTCTGCAAGGCGAAATGGAACACTAACGAGACTTTGTTCACCCTGATGATGAATTACGTCGCCATTCAGCTGGTGGCCTATTACATCATTGTCTGGGAAGTACCGAAAGGATCCGGCAAGATCGGAATTATCAACCAGAATACTCAGATCGGATGGCTGCCCCAGATCGGCAGTTACAAATACCTGCTGAATATCATTATCGCCCTGGTCCTGACCGTAGCCATGTATATATACCTGCGGTACAGCAAACAGGGCTATGAAATCTCCGTCGTCGGCGAGAGTGAATCCACGGCGCGCTACGTCGGCATCAAGGTTGAAAAGGTCATTCTCCGGACCATGATCATTTCCGGCGCGATCTGCGGGCTGACGGGGCTTCTGCTGGTCAGCGGAACAAGCCATACGATTACGACGACCATCGGGGACAACCGCGGATTTACGGCGGTCATGGTGGCATGGCTTGCGAAATTCAATCCGATCGGCATGATTTTCTCCAGTTTCCTGCTGGTATTCATGTCCAGGGGCGCAAGCGAAATTTCCACGATCTTCGGCCTGAATAAATCGATCGGCGATATCCTGACGGGCATTATCCTGTTCTTTATCATCGGGAGTGAGTTTTTCATCAATTATAAAATCCATTTCCGTGTCAGAAAGGAGGAAGATTAAATGTTTGATCTTGTATCCTTCATCCCCCGCGCGGTAGCGCAGGGCATCCCCCTGCTGTACGGCAGCACCGGCGAGATCATTACGCAGAAATCCGGCAACCTCAACCTCGGAATTCCCGGCGTCATGTACGTGGGGGCGATCTCCGGCGTTATAGGATCTTTCCTGTACGAGCAGGCGGCCGGCTCCGCCGAAAACATGAACGGGGTCCTGGCCATCGGCATCCCGCTTCTGTGCTGCATCCTGGGCTCTTTCCTGATGGGGCTTCTCTACTGTTTCCTGACGGTTACGCTGAGGGCAAACCAGAACGTGACCGGCCTTGCCATGACGACGTTCGGCGTCGGGTTCGGCAATTTCTTCGGCGGTTCCCTGATCAAGCTGACCGGGAGCGAAATTCCTTCCATCGCGCTGTCCGCCACCAGCAATTATTTCCGGAAAACCCTTCCGTTCTCGGACATGGGCGGATGGATCGGAAAAGTATTTTTCTCCTATGGATTTCTGGCATATGCCGCGATAGTCATCGCGCTGGCCGCTTCGTATGTCCTGACGCGCACCCGGACGGGGCTCCATCTGAGAGCTGTCGGCGAAAGTCCCGCGACGGCCGACGCGGCCGGTATCGACATCACCCGGTATAAATACAGGGCGACGTGCCTGGGGTGCATGATCGCAGGCCTGGGCGGCCTGTATTACGTCATGGATTACGCCTGCGGCGTCTGGTCAAACGATGCGTTCGGCGACAGGGGATGGCTTGCGATCGCGCTCGTCATCTTTACGATCTGGCGGCCGAACGTCGGCATTTTCGCCTCAATCCTGTTCGGCGGCCTGTATATCCTGTATCTGTTCATTCCCAGCGGCATGAACCTGTCCGTGAAGGAACTTTACAAGATGCTGCCGTACATTGTCACGATCATCGTCCTGATCATCACGAGTATGCGTAAAAAGCGTGAAAACCAGCCGCCGGCGTCGCTCGGGCTTTCCTATTTCAGGGAAGACCGGTAAGCTGCGCCCGCCGGGCGTTTTGAATGAATAAGTAACAAAGGAGGTAACCGGAAACATGAGCTATAAATCCGATATCGAGATCGCACAGGAATGTAAAAAACAGAAAATTACCGTTATCGCGGAAAAAGCCGGGATTGACGAGAAATATCTGGAACAGTACGGAAACTATAAAGCCAAAATCGACTACGCGTTCTTAAAGGACCACGCGGATAAAAAAGACGGGAAACTGATCCTGGTGACGGCAATTACGCCGACACCTGCCGGCGAAGGAAAAACCACGACGTCGGTCGGGCTCGCAGACGGACTTCGTAAAATCGGCAAAAACTCGATCGTGGCGCTGAGGGAGCCTTCTCTCGGCCCGGTTTTCGGTATTAAAGGCGGCGCGGCAGGCGGCGGCTACGCCCAGGTCGTCCCGATGGAAGACATCAACCTTCACTTTACAGGCGACTTCCACGCGATCGGGGCGGCGAACAACCTGCTGGCGGCGATGCTGGACAACCATATCCAGCAGGGGAATCCCCTGGGCATCGATCCCAAGCAGATTACATGGAAACGTGCGGTAGACATGAACGACAGGCAGCTCCGGAATATCGTCGACGGACTCGGAGGCAGGCTCCAGGGCGTTCCCAGGGAAGATGGTTTTGATATTACGGTCGCGTCCGAAGTGATGGCTGTTCTCTGCCTCGCGTCCGATATTCCTGACCTGAAAGCGAGACTCGGCCGGATTATCGTGGGCTATACCTATGACGGAAAGCCGGTAACCGCCCATGACCTGAAGGCGGAAGGCGCCATGGCCGCGCTCCTGAAAGACGCGCTGAAACCGAACCTGGTCCAGACGCTGGAAGGAACCCCGGCGCTGGTCCACGGCGGACCGTTCGCGAATATCGCGCACGGCTGCAATTCCGTAACGGCAACCCGCATGGCCTTGAAACTCGGGGATTATGTGGTAACGGAGGCGGGTTTTGCCGCCGACCTGGGCGCGGAAAAATTCCTGGATATCAAATGCCGGATGGCCGGCCTTCATCCGAGTGCGGTCGTCATGGTGGCGACTGTGCGTGCGCTCAAATACCACGGCGGCGTCCCGAAGGCGGACCTGAACAATGAGAATCTGGAAGCCCTGGAAAAGGGTATTCCGAACCTTCTTCAGCACGTCGGGAATATCAGGAACGTTTTCGGACTTCCCTGCGTAGTCGCGATCAATGCGTTCCCGACCGATACAGAAGCAGAATTAAGATATGTGGAAGTGAAGTGCAGGGAACTGGGCGTCAATGTCGCTTTGTCCGAAGTCTGGGCCAAAGGAGGCGAAGGCGGGAAAGCGCTGGCGGAAGAAGTGGTCCGCCTGTGCGGGCAGGAAAATGATTTCCGCCAGTCCTATGAACTGGATCTTCCCATCGAGGAAAAACTGGACGAGATCTGCCGGAAGATTTATCATGCCGACGGCGTCGTCCTGACACCGAACGCGAAAAAGCAGGCGGCGCAGCTGGAACAGCTGGGCTTCGGCGGGCTTCCGATCTGCATGGCAAAGACACAATATTCCTTCTCAGACGACCCGGCCCTGCTGGGTGCGCCGAAGGGATTCACTGTCACGGTCAGGAACCTTAAAGTATCGGCAGGTGCCGGCTTTATCGTTGCTCTGACCGGCGAGATCATGACCATGCCGGGACTTCCGAAGTCTCCGGCCGCGGAACGGATCGACGTCGATGAAAACGGCGTGATCAGCGGACTGTTCTGAAATGACTGTTTTTTATCCCGCTTCCGGTGCATGCCGGTAAAGAAAGGATCAGCAAAACCTATGGCAGAGATTTGGAAAGGGAAACCGGTCGCGGACGCGATGACTGAAAAAATGAAGGCGGCCGCGGAAGAACTCAGGGCGGCCGGCATCACGCCGGCAGTCTGTATCGTACGCGTCGGGGAAAGGCCGGATGACCTTGCCTATGAAAGAGGCATCGTCAAGAGATGCGAGGCAGTGGGCGTAGACGTCAGGAAAATTGTTTTCTCCCCGGACGTTTCGCAGGAAACATTCGATGAGAAGTTCCTGGCAGTAAACCGGGACGAAACTGTCCACGGAATTCTTTTATGCAGGCCGCTACCGCCGCAGCTGGACGATGAAAAGGTCAGGCGGCTGCTGGATCCGGCAAAGGATATCGACGGCTGTACGGATGGATCAATGGCAGGGGTGTTTACTGGCTCCGGGGCAGGATTTTCGCCGTGCACCGCGCAGGCTGCAATGGAAATCCTTCACTATTACGGCGCGCAGATCAAAGGGAAGAAAGCGGCGGTCATCGGCCGATCCCTGGTGATCGGGAAACCGGTAGCCATGATGCTGATGCAGGAGAACGCGACGGTCGTCAACTGCCATACCAGAACGCCCGACGTTCCCGCGATTACACAGAAAGCGGATATCCTGATCGCCGCGGCAGGACGGCTGAAAAGCGTGACGCCTGAGTTCACGAATCCGGACCAGGTCATTATTGACGTCGGCATTAACTGGGACGAAGAAAAAGGCGGCATTGCCGGCGACGTGGATTTCGAAAAGGTCGAGCCCCTTGTGAAGGCCATTACGCCTGTCCCCGGAGGTGTAGGGGCAGTGACCAGCTGCGTGCTGGTAAGTCATGTTATTGAAGCAGCGAAGGCAGCGGCGCAAAAGAAATGACGGGGACAGCGTCATGAGGATTTTTATTTCGTCGGTAATGGCCGGAATCTGTGTCAGTATCGGCGGTATTGTGTTTTTAAGCATGGAAAACAGGACTGCCGGGGCGGTCGCTTTCTCGGTAGGACTGTTTTTTATCTGTTCTTTCGGCTTTCATCTGTTTACCGGCAAGGTCTGCTATATCTGGAAGGAACACCCGCTGCAGCTCGCTGTGATCTGGGCGGGCAATCTGGCGGGATCGTATCTGACGGCCGCGGCCATCGGGCTTACCCGGTTTTCACAGTTGTCAGACAAAGCCGCCGGGATGTGCCGGACCAAGTTCGGGGAGTCGCCGGCTGAAGTGATTATTCTCGGCATTTTCTGCAATATCCTGATTTATGCCGCTGTTGAAGGTTACCGCTCCATCCCGGATGCCGCCGGGAAATACCTGGCGCTTATATACGGCGTCGCCGTTTTTATTCTCTGCGGATTTGAACACTGTGTAGCGAATATGTTTTATATTTCCGCGGCGGGAATGTGGGGAACCGGGGCTGTAAAGTTCCTCCTGCTGAATACGGTCGGGAACGCCGTCGGAGGCGTTGGGTTCGCTGAAATACGAAAGTATCTTCAAAAAGAATGACAGGAACATGATGGGAGAGACAGCATGAAAATCACCAGTGTAGAATGTTACAGAAACCAGTTCATCACGGTCAGGGTCAATACCGATGAAGGCATATACGGCTGGGGAGAAGCGGGACTTGCTTACGGGAACTGTTCGGAAGCCGCTTTCGGCCAGTGTGCTGACTTCGCGAAGCTCGTCATCGGGATGGATCCGTTTGATACGGAAAAAATCTGGGAACATCTGCACCGGGATACATTCTGGGGAATGGGCGGAGGCGTCGTGGTGACCGCAGCCATGTCGGCCATCGATATTGCCTGCTGGGATATCAAAGGCAAAGCCCTCGGCCTGCCTGTCTATAAGTTGCTGGGAGGGAAAACCAACACGAAACTCAGGGCATACGCCTCGCAGCTTCAATTCGGATGGCGCAGTATCATCGAAGAAAAAGACGATCTGTCCATGCTTTACGATCCGGCGGATTATTACGACGTCGTCAAAGACGCCATGAAAGACGGGTATGACGCGGTAAAGATCGATCCTGTTTTCGCGCCGTCGGAAGAGATTCCTGTCGGGGAAGTATTCAGGACCCAGGGGACACATCACCGCGGCTGCTTTAAGATGCAGGATTTAAAGCGGGCTTACGAGCGGATTGCGGCGGCCAGGGAAGCAGGCGGAGAAAACATGGATATCATCGTGGAGATCCACAGCCTGCTGGACGCGAATACGGCATCCGAATTCGGACGTATGCTGGAGCCGCTCAGGATCATGTATTACGAAGAACCGACCATGCCCGGAAATCCGGCCGTGTTCAAATATATTAAAGACCGCTGCGCCCTGCCGCTGGCTACCGGTGAGCGCAGTTATACCCGCTGGGGATTCAGGCAGTTTTTCGAGGACCGTACGCTGGAAATCATCCAGCCGGATCTCTGCAATACGGGCGGGATTACGGAAACCAGGAAAATCTGCGATATGGCGCAGGTTTACGACATAGGCGCGCAGATCCACGTCTGCGGCGGACCCATTGCAACCGCGGCTGCCCTTCATCTTGAGACGGTTATCCCGAACTTCGTAATCCATGAAGAACACAATGCCAACCTGAAAAAGTGCTTTGTGAACGGCGGGAAATATTATTACGCGCCTGCAGGCGGCTGTTACACTGTCCCCGAACTGCCCGGAATCGGGCAGGAAATGAGTGAGTCATATATCGCCGGCGCGGAGAAAAAGGTGATTGTCTGATGAATACGATCTATTTTGAAAACATTGCCCGGGTACCCGGAAAAGTGACGTTTGACGTCCGTTATGAGGGCGGAGAAGATCAGATTTATTTCGAACTGCCGGAAAATATCCGGCCGAAGTACACGGAAATCGCGGTGGCAATGGCGACGATGGCCGGCCAGTCTTTTGAAGAGATCCATATGGACCTGCCGGTGGATCCGTTGGCCAGGGTCCTGATCGAGCGGTGGACAAAGGCAAAACTGGTCTGTTCCGGGGAGGAAATCTATAACCGGATTACGGGTGATAACGTGCTGCTGACTTTCAGCGGCGGTTTTGATTCCCTGGCGGCAAAAAGCCTGATTCCGGAGGACGCGCTGCTGACGTCTTCCCGCTTCCTGGGAAATTATGAGAAGGAATGGGAATTTTTCAAAGACTTTGATACCGGCATTGTTACGACCAATATGCGGGATCACGGATATAATCTGAACTCGGACGCCTTTATGAGTGCCGGGGCCTGCCTTTTGAAATCGTCGCTGGGCGCGGAATACCTGGTTTCCGGGGATATCTACGAAGCATATTTTGTTTCGGTAGAGCCGGAACTGAAAACAAAAGAAATATTCCGGGCGCTCGGCTTTACCCCGGCAAGGTATATGGAGGCCCTGACGGAAGTCGGAACGACGATGGTCTGCGCCTGTTTTTCTCCCAAACTGATGGAACGGTCGCTGGCGTCCCTGGCTTCTCCCGGAACTGAAAAGTATCACCGCAAGACAAATCTGATCAGGATTATCCGGTCGAGGTTCAGGGGAAACCTTCCTGAAATCCCGGTCGTCCGCTGTGAAACCCCGGTTCCGTTCGGGCAGCAGTTCTATTCTGATTTTCTCTCGCTCTATGAACTCAAGTATCTCGGATGGCAGGAGGCGGAGGCGAGGGTCAGCGGGATTCCCGAAGAAGCGGTGCAGATGGCGGAAAAACTGAAACTTGATTTTTACGAACGGATTAATCCCGATGCGCTTACCGGTTTCCGGAACGATAAAGACCGTCAGTATTATCTGGCCAGGGCAAAAGAAGCCGGGCTTTCGCTGTATGATGAAAACGATTTCCGGGAACTGAAGGCCGTGGAGGATTTCCTGTTCCGGAACAGAGACCGGTATATCGCGAATATGAACGGGAAACTGGACCAGCAGAAAGAAAGGCTGTACGCAAAATATATTGCGCGCAAGAAAAAAGAGGAGCGGCAGAGACTTCAGGAATCCGTTGAGGAACTGGAAGCGGGCAGTTTTGCGAAACCTTCTGGCTGTCAGGTCCTTCCGGCCGAAAACGAGTATATCGAAATAGACGCCGGCGAGTCGAATTTCAGATACTGCAGTATCCTCAATAAGGTCCGGCCCGGGATCTATGAGCTTGAGTTTGAGGATATCGAACTGTCGGGTACGGACTGTTTCACTGTCTCCGTATACAATACCAATCCGAAACTGCGGGTACTCGAAAAAACATTCACGGCGGAGAAATCCTGCGGTACGGTGCTGAAAATAGCGAATTCAGAGAACATGAGGATCCTGGTCTATCCGAATGTGCCGGGCGCGACGAAGGACTGCCGGATAAAGGTAAAAGTAAAGACGTTCAGGTACTGGAAAGAAGAGTCCAGATAAAGAAGCAGGAAAGCCCGGAACAGCCGGGGGAGGTTTGAAAAATGTTCGGTATGGCAGCACTGGTCGGCGGACTTGTCAGTCTCGGGGCAGCTATAGTACAGACGGTGACAGGGTTCGGCTACGGAGTGATTCTGATGGCCATCATGCCCCATCTGTTCCTGACGACAAATACATGGACCTGTACGGCCGGGATCGTCGGCGGTATCACCAGCGGGACCAATGCGTGGAAATACCGGAAGTATGCCAATATCAAAAAAGCGTTTGCCCCGATGATTTCCTTCCTGCCGGTTTCCTGGCTGATGATCAGATACGTCGGATCCATCCGCGAGTCCTATATGAAAAAAGGGCTGGGCATCTGCCTGATCCTGCTGAGCATTTATCTGTTCTTTTTCAGTAAAAAAATCAGGATTAAACCGACGCTTATAAACGGCCTGATTGCCGGCGCCATTGCGGCAGTCTGCAGCGGTCTGTTTTCGGTCGGCGGTCCGCCGATCGCGGCATACGTCATAGGGACGACCGATAATAAAAACGAATATACTGCAAATATCCAGTCTTTTTTCATGTTTACGACTCTGTATAATACCATTCTCCGGATTATCAATGGTTATATCACAAAGGAAATCTGGATTATCAGCGGCGTGTGCCTTGCGGCAGGGCTGACCGGCGTTTTTCTCGGCAGGAAAGTTGTCGATAAGATTAACGGGGAGCAGCAGCGCAAGTATGTTTACGCACTGATTCTCTTCAGCGGAATCATGCTTCTTGTCTGATTGTTAAAAAATTATTGATAATTATTTGACAAAGTTGGAACCAGTGTTGTATGATACTCGAGGACGAAAGTCCTGCCTCAGGCAAAAAATACGACACTATTAACGAAAGGACAGGAAAACATGAAGAAGTATTTTGATTTAAGCGGACAGGTAGCGATTGTTACGGGATGCTCCACCGGACTGGGCGTCCAGATGGCGAAGGCACTTGCAAACCAGGGTGCCAGTATCGTAGCGGTTGCCCGCAGACAGAATCTTATCGAAGAAGTTGC
>JAEEGL010954318.1_pt1 | contig 11584 bp, 6 predicted proteins | sample 9134231 | NCBI WGS metagenome assembly JAEEGL01 (sample SAMN16246548, study PRJNA631951) | gut metagenome | biome: gut microbiome; feature: rumen; material: fiber-attached | host: Bos | place: Iran: Karaj | collected 2018-10 | reverse complement strand
TAGTCGGGCAAAGAAGAGCTCCAAGGCATAGCGGAATCGATCTGTTCATCGGAAGGCTCACTTCCCCATTCGGGCAGAACGGTCAGCAGATACAGCAAATAGCCGTATACATCGAGCTCATTTCGCTTTGCAGTTTCGATACCGATTTCAACGAAAGGAACCGAGATTAAAATATTTTTATAATCTGGTTGCTTTTCCCAAGTATGGATGATTTTGAGCATATTCAACTGCTTTTTTATGGAACTCGCCCGGCTCCATTGAATCATAATAGGTCTGCTGCCATTGAGTATAATCCAATTTTTCCCGCAGAATGAGAGCTATGAACGCTTCGGCTCCAACTACGCCGAATTTTTCTGTCAGACAGCTCATTCCTGCATCCGCAAGCTCAAATGTGCTGACATCCAATACATTTTCAGAGTGTACTGCCATATTATTCAACCTCCATTTCTGTAATAAACTGAACCGGATTTACCAACCTGATCTCGTCTGTCTTATATTTTAGGAGGCGAGCATCAGTAGTTATAAAGTAATCACATTTTGCATGGTATTGGCTCACTTTCGTTAGTTTATATATTAAAATAATTCTCCGTTGGATGATTCAGTCTATTTTACCGATCAGCCAATCCAGAGCATTTATCCTTCTTATGCCATTATAATCAGCTTCGGGATCGTCATCGAGAGTAAGAATAAACTTTTGATAATGGTCATTTATTTTTCTCAGAGGGGCAAGCTCCCGTTCAAGAGTGCTGCTGTCTCTGACGGTGGCAGCAACCTGATAGTAAACAGGACGCTTTTCATATATCGCGACAAAATCAACTTCAAGCTCGTCGATCTTACCGACATAAACCTCATTTCCACGGCGAAGAAGTTCCAGATATATTATGTTTTCAAGTATTCTGCCAACATCTGTGGACTGAGAGCCGAGTAGCGTATAACGAAGTCCGATATCAGCCGCATAGTATTTTTCGAGAGTTTTAAGACGCTGTTTACCCCTGACATTATAACGCTCAGCCTTATACACAGCGAAGCTTGATATAAGTGCATCGAGATATTTCTCTACTGTTTTTGCGTCGATTTTTCTGCCGTCAGAAGTCATAGTATCAGCAATCTTTTTGGTAGATAACTGATTGCCGATATTATCATACACAAATCTTACGACACTTTCGAGCATCATTATATCTGTGATCTTTTTTCTTGTTGCAATATCTTTGACAATAATAGTATTGAAAAGACTGTCAAGATAGTCATGTATCTCTTTGGGCTGATCTTTTAGCTGTAAAATATACGGGAAAGTGCCTTTTTCCACATAATCTCTGTATTTTTCCGAAAGGCTTTGTTTGCTGTCAGTCACAGACACATACTCTTTAAAAGAAAGAGGAAGCATAGAGATTTCTACATATCTTCCCGAAAGCATGGTCGCAATCTCACTCGACAGCATTATAGCGTTTGACCCGGTAAGATATATGTCTGTGTTCTTTTTGATAAACAAGCTGTCAATAACTTCCGGAAACTCCTTGCACTGCTGAACCTCATCAATAAGAATGTATGTCATTTTATTGGTAAGCAACCGTTCTTTGATATATTTATGCAGAGCATCAGGTTCCCGAAGTCTCTTGTTATCATAATCTTCAAGGTTTAAGAAGATTATCTGGTCATCTGTTACTCCGTTATTTTTAAGATAATCTATAAACATCTCCATAAGTGTGGATTTACCGCATCGTCTTATTCCGGTAATTATCTTTATTATCTGCTTATCTTTGAAAGCAATCAGCTTGTTCAGATATTCTTCGCGTTTTATAGAGTCCAAAACAGTCATCTCCTGTTGCCTTTTGCTTATATTATAGCCTAAAATTTCAGAAAAATCAATAGTTTTGGGAAAATATTCCCAAAACTAATAAATTTGTTTGCTTTGCTTTTATGGTCTGAAATTAACGATTCAATTGAAAATTCGCCCTGTGAGCGGGTTTGAAGTCTCAAAACCATAAAAATCCCCAGTGGGGAATTATTGAAAAGATGACAAAAAACGGACAGCGTGCGATGCTGTCCGTTTTGCTGCTTAATAATTGATGAACCGATGAATGATATGTGCCCCAATACCCAACGAGATGTCAAGGTGGCATTCCAATATATTTTATTACAAATTCTTGACCTTATCAACATAATTGAATATCTTAGCGAGCTCAGAGAGCCGATATTGCTTCAAAACACTCTTTGATATTCTGTTCACTCGTTTGTTCAAAAGGCTCCTTCATTTTAAGCGGGGGAACTTCTATTCTGAGTGCAGCGGCTTTGCCGGTCTGTTTTGCAGTTATAACAACACATCACTTTTCATCCGTATATTGCACAAAACCATATATAGGTTTTTGTTAAATGTTTATGTTGATTAGTTGATGGATTTGTGATATAATATTTAAATATTATTGGCGTTATCATTTTACACAAACGGAGGGATATAAACGTGTCACAAAACAAAATGAAACACACAAGATCAGCTGTCAAAGCACTGACAGCGCTGCTCATCGCATTCTCTGTCACAATACAGAGCGCGGCGTACATCGTTCCGGATGATCCCATCCCCGCGGCGGATCCGGAAGACGAGATTCAGGAATTAACTGCCGATGAACTCGAAAACTATAACAACTTTTTCGAGGATTATTCGGTAAACGGCGATACAGATCTGCATTTTACAGATCCCGACCAGGCTTTCACGTCCGAGTCCGACGAGAAGCCTGCACCTGAGGTTCCCGAAACCGGAAATTCCGACGAACAGCCGTACGAAACTGTTGAGACGTCATATCCTGTAGTTAAAGCAGCCGGAAGTGTTAGCCTTAATGCTACAAACTTCCCAGATGAAAACTTCAGAACGTACCTCTCAACAACTTATGATAAAGACGGAGACCTTGTCCTCTCGACTGAGGAACTGCAAAAAATGACCTATTTATCGGTTGGCGGTAAAAAAATCTCCGACTTAAAAGGTATAGAGTTACTTCCTCAGATCAAGACCCTTCATTGTTATAACAACAGCCTGACAAATCTTGATCTGAGCAAAAACACTGCGCTAACATCACTGTCCTGCCATAACAATAGTTTATCGAGCCTTGATGTAGGCGGCTGTACTGCGCTTACATCACTGTCCTGCTATAACAATAGTTTGTCGAGCCTTGATGTAAGCGGCTGTACTGCGCTTACGACACTGTACTGCTACAAAAACAAGCTTACAAAGCTCGTGATAGGGAAACTCCAGAAGCTTACGAAAGTGGAATGCAATGAGAACAGCCTTTCTAGTCTTGACCTTAGCGGCTGCACTGCGCTTTCATCACTGAAATGCTACAAAAACAAGCTTACAAAGCTCGTGATAGGGAAACTCCAGAAGCTTACGAGTGTGGTATGCTATGAAAACAGCCTTTCTAGCCTTGACCTTAGCGGATGCACTGCGCTTACTTATGCTTCTGTCTCCAATAATCCGTTAAAAAGCATTGATCTTAGTGTATGCGCGTCATTATCAAGCTTTTTGTGTACGGGAGGTGATCTTGAGACCGTAAACGCTCAGGGGTGCACCTCTCTCACCAGCCTTAGTGTTGCCAACAATAAAATTACAAGCCTTAATGTCAGAGGGTGTACTGCGCTTACATTCCTGTCCTGCTATAACAATAGTTTATCGAGCTTTGACATAAGCGATTCTACGGATCTGGAAAGCCTGAGTTGTTATTCCAATAAACTCACCACTCTTGATGTCAGCAAGAATATCGCACTGAAATACCTGATCTGTGAAGACAATCAGCTTACAAGCCTTGACGTAAGCAAGAATACTGCATTAACTGAATTCACTTGCTACAACAATCAACTCACAACTCTTGATGTCAGCAAGAATACCGTATTGACACTCCTTTATTGCTTCAGCAACAAACTCACCACTCTTGATGTCAGCAAGAATACCGCATTGACACTCCTTTATTGCGAAGACAATCAATTCACCACTCTTGATGTCAGCAAGAATACCGCATTGGAACAACTTGTTTGTAGTTGTAACAAGCTTACTGCTCTTGATGTCAGCGAGAATTTCGCACTGGAATACCTGGCCTGTGACGGCAATCTGCTTACAAGCCTTGACGTAAGCAAGAATACCGCACTTAAAACGCTGTATTGTGGTGATAACTCTTATGAAATAGGGGATGTAACTTCCTTTGATCTTTCAAAGCTCCCGGGATTTGATGCTGCTAAAGCATCAAACTGGAAAGGTGCAACATACAATAATACCAAAAACACTATTGAAAAATTTACATCCGATTATATTACATACAAATATGATTGCGGAAATAGTTGGACTGCACAATTTACTCTGACCCGCAATCCCGAGGACGAAACAAGCAAGGAGTTTGAACTTACTTCTGCCACGCTTGACGGAAAGAATATTCTTGACCCGAAAAATCCTGTTGAAGTTACTACAGGAAAAGAAGTTAAGTTAGTACTAAAAACGGATTCTGCCATTGCTAAGTGGTATGAGCTTTGCTATGATTCTGTAACAGTGTTCGCTTTCCCTTCTTCCGAAACATTTTCGGTAACTTTCAGAAAAGATCACATCGGAAAGTCATTCTATGTAAGAGTTTATGGGAAGAGCGGCAAATATTACGATACCCCCGTATATATCACTGTAAAAAAGGCTGCGGAGCAAACAAAGCTCGAAAAGCCGAAGCTGACAGCGACTCGAACAGAAGATGATTATTACCTTAATTGGGATGCAATTGACGGTGCCTCTCACTATGAAATAATCCAGGTCAATTTTGACGGCGAAAAATTAAAAGTAATAGATACTGTAGAAAAGCAGCCTTTATTCATGACATACAAGCTCGAGGGTCTTGAAAATGGTTCATACTATTTTAAGGTAAAAGCAATTTCCGAAGATCCGCAGTATCTTGACAGCGATTACTCTAATACTGTAACGATCACTGTGAATAAATATGTGATTGAAAGCATATCTGTTGTAAATACACAGAAGGAGTTTTATTATCCCGGAGACAGTCTGGACAAAAATGACGGAGAACTGGAGATAAAATTTACCGACAAATTTTCACTGCGTGTTCCGCTTACTGCAAGAGATGTTGTATTTGACAAAGAGACTGTGGGTTTTAATATTAACGGTTGGAACTATATATCAGGCAATAGGGTGCCTGTGTTAAGTTCGCAGACATTCAAAATTGAATATAGAGGATTTAAGACAAAATATACAGTTAATGTGAAATTGCCTTTTTCCATAGTATTAACAAAAGCGCCTGATAAATGTTATTATTTTGTCGGAGATGAAATTGATATTTCCGATGCGGAATATGAAATTACTATGACGGACGGGGCGGTTCTACGCAGTTCAATAAAAGACGGACAGAGTAATTTATTTATGCGTTCCGCCGCGCCAAGCTATGGCGTCAACAATACATGTACGGGATTGTATTCTATTCCAATTATATTTAATACAAATCTTATAAAATCTGCGGAGGCAAAAAAGTATCTTGATATTAAGCATCTTACCTCAAGATATAAAATATTCTTATATGTAAATAAAAAAGATGAATATTTTGTATTAGGCAGAGACAATAACTCGTTTATACATGCTAACATAGATTTCTCTTCTGATTATTATGCTGAAAGCGGATTCCTTAAACAAAAGAAATATTATGTTTTTGATGCGGATTGGAAAAATCTGTTAAAACTCCGTCGTGATCAAAATGATTTCAATAATTGGGACAAATCAACAAAAACTGTACTTGAGATTGCAAGGGACGAGGAATGGAGCGGCTCATGCTATGGCGTTTCTGCAACAATGATGCTGCTGCGTCAAGGATTGATCAAAATAGATGATCTTACAGGTGAAAATACAGCAAATGACTATTTCCACCTTAAAATGCCTTATAAAGACAGGGCTTTTTTAAGCAGTATCAATTACTATTATATGACTCAGAATCTTGAGGATTATGGAATTGCTGCTTTAAGCACCTACTATACATCAAATGTTACAAATGACGCTGATGGACATTATGGAGCTGATGAAAGCACTTGTTATTGGAGAAATGAGGCATCTAATTACCGCGAACTGAAAGGCTTTCTTGATTGTGTTGTTAAGACAGTTAAAACCTATAATAATAAGAAAACATTTCTTTTTACTTATTATTCAAAAGACGAGGGTCATACAGTTCTGATGACAGGATATGAGTACGACTCTGTAAATAAGAAACATATCATACATATTTATGATCTTGATTCATTTCCTGTACTCAATCAAAGTAATTACAGATTAGAAATATCTGATGATTTCAGCAGTTTTTCTTACTTATATAATGAATCGATTACGAAGTTGAAATTCAACAATACTGATTTCATCGCCATGTATTTCACCGAACCGGAAAGCTTCCGGAAAATTATTGATAACACCAGATTATACTATTTTAATTCAACCAATTCAAATACATCTGCAGCTTCAGCGGTATCGACATACAAAAACGATTCTGAAACAGATGAGAACGAAGAATACACAACGATCAAATTCGGCATGAATACTGACTTCACCGTGAAAAATGCTGAGGGTAAAGTATTTAATTACAAAAACGGAAAATTCAGCGGAGACATGAAGATTTATTGGCTCAATATGATTGCTGATGAAGAAAATTCAAAATTCGTGATCAAGGTTGATAATTCCGAACGGTTCGATTTTACAGATATTGACGGTGGTGTCCTGAACATCCTCGCTTACGACAGCGACAATGTAATGGCTGTGAACGGAGAGAAAATTGAATCAGCGAATGTGTCTCTCGGAAACGAAATGACAGTAAACGGTAAAGATGCCACCTTCAAAGCCTATGTAACAACGGCTGATGAAAACGGCGAGTCCGGACTTGTAGCAGTGGATGCAAAGATAAACAATAGCTCAACATTCACGCCTGAGAATGGAACGGTAGTAATAAATTCTAACGAAGGTATTGAAAATATCAACGTAAGAATACTGGAGGACGGTGAAACAGTTTCCGAAACACAGTCAGAAGATATCAACGGTTTGACTGTTGATACCTCCGGAGAAACAAAAGTCGAGTACAAGGGAACAAAGCTGACTATAGGCAAGGGAAAAGACTATGAGACCCTTGACGCAGCGTTGAAGTATATTTCAAAGACAGGCACAGAACAGAGTTATGTCCTGGAAGTTACAGACGGTCATACAGAAAGCAAGGATCTCACTTTACCGAAGAAAAATATAAGCCTTGTGCTAACCGGCAAGTTTACACTTTCCAATCCTACGATCAATGCGAACTGCGATCTCTTTATTGATGCGAAGATCGAACCCGCAAAGGCAACCGCAAAAACTCTGACTATCAAGTCTGACGCGGGCAAGAAAGTAATGATTAAGAGGTTAGAAACATCTTTACCGATCACTCTTTCTGGAAAGAATACAACTGATTTCAAACTTGACACAAATTCCGAGCTGAAAGTAGCTGCAGCTGATAAGATCAATGTTGAAATCGCGGCCGGCACAACCGTAAAGATTGACGGTGGCAAGTTTAATCCCACAAATCTTTCCGGCGCAGGAAAGGTCGATGTTTACGGCGCGGCTACAGTAACGATAGCAAATGTTGAGAACGCAGACATCACACTTAATCAGTATGATAAGAAAGGTGTAGCAACTCTCCCGAAGTTCACGATCGGAAAAGTATCTGAGATGAATTTTGCGGTCTACGATCTTAAAAATCAACTTGCAGATATCAGCGGAAAGACCGTGATAAATCTTTCGAAGGCTGATGCGATTGCAAACATTGATAATCTCATCACTATCGAAAACAAATCGGGGAATAATAAGCTGAGCGCTGTACAGTACAAGAAAGAGATACGTGCTGAATATCTTGACGCACTGACTGTTTCCTACGGCACAAACGAGAACAATTATTCGTCGTTTGAAAAGGCTTTTGAGGTGATGACTAACGCAGACGTAAACTATACGATCACGCTTAATGAGAATGCGAGCATCTCGCAGCTCTCTCTCCCGAAAGCTGTTGCGAGTCTGACTGTTGACGGAAACAACAAGACGCTCACATTTATCGGAGTTACTTCGCTTGCACCGAAATATGCACTCACTCTGAAAGATATCACAATAGTTTCAAAGGCTAAGAACCTTACAGATGCGGCCTTCACAACAGGCTCAAGTGCTGGACATACCGTGATAGACGGACTTACTTTTGAGGGTAAATCCCTTACTGTCAAGGGCGGTTCAAATTGCACGCTGAAACTCGGAAAATGTTCCGCAATCAACACACTTTCCGGATTCGGAAATATTGTTGTGAACGATGAAGTTGCTATTGAAAAAACTCTCACAGCAACAAATCTCACACTTGATGAAAACGCAGATCTCACGATAGGAACCGACGCTGCTGTAACGGTAAAGAAGGCTCTTATCGGTACAAACGGAGCAAAGATAACACTCGCTGATAAGTTCAAATCGTTCACATTGAGCGGATCTGTTGAAGGCGGTAAGATCAGGCTCGTATCTGCAAAAACACTCGAAGATCAAATCATTTTCAAGTCAAAGCTCGCTCTCTCAGGAACGTTCGATGTTACAGGCATCTCACCTGAAACGGACGGCTCATACATTTATGATCTTGTTACAAGCAGCGGAAGCGTTTATTTGAAAGCAAAAACCATTGAGGTTGACGGAAAGACATACGCATTCTGGACTGATGCGATCGCGGCAATGACTGATCCGGCGAAGTATTACACGATCAATCTGCTTGCGGATGTCAACATCGGCGGCGCTTTGAAATTCCCGGCAAAGGGTAAGTTCAAGAGCCTGACCGTTAACGGAAACGGTCATAAACTGACATTCGTGGGAACCTCCGCATCGCTGACAGGTGATACAACATTTAGGGAAATCAGTGTGACAGCACTCAGCAAGAAGGGCGAGAAGGTCGCATGGAAGCTGACGGCCGGCAAGTTCATACTTAAACTCGATAATGCAGAACTTGTTGATTACACAAAAAAATAATTCGCTGAAACACTCTAAGCCACCGGATCGTCCGGTGGCTCAGTCTGTCAAAAAAATCACCCACAAGGGCGGCTTTTTAATTGTATATACCGTCCAAGGCGACGTTGGTAACGCTGAAGGCTTCCGAAGCACATACAGTCCCGATCAAGGCAACGACGCTTACAGCAAAAGGAAACCTGACTATCGAAAATCTGACATTTATTTTTGGAAAAAAAGAATATTGCAATAACAGCGAAGAAGGCGTTTTAAGCTGCAAACTGTACTCTTGGAATTATCAAAGTCACCGGTCACGCTGATATCTCAAACTGCACCATAGACGGCACGCTGACCCTTTCCGAGAAAAACAATAATACAACGCTGAACAAAGTTACTTTGAACGGAAACCTTACTTGTTCAGGGGGATTGACGCTTGTGGGATGCACGATCAAAGGTGATATTAAAGCTACCGGCATACTTACTATGTCCTCCGACAGCAAGATCAGTGGTAAACTCAACGTCGGCGGTATTGCAATAATGCCGTTATTCGGGTCAGAGTTTATGCGGTCATACCAACCTTCGGCGTGGTACTGAGTACAGAAAATCATATCTTACCGTCTGGAGCAGTCAACCAATAATTGAAGTGAAAACATTAGAACAATGGTACCCTCAAGAATAGCAAGTGGTACACTTTTTAAATATCATTACTGGTACACTTTCTAATCAGCGCGTGGTACACTTTGGGGCTGACAAACACAAGGCACTATGCTGAACGATCTTCCAAAAGAGCAGCAGGTATATCTGGTCACCGAATACACTGACCTGCGGCGTTCGATAGACGGGCTTGAGATGATAGTACAATGTCAGTTGAAACTTGATCCGTTTTGCAGTGCGCTGTTCGTGTTCTGTGGAAGGCGATGTGACCGTATAACAGCAAAGACTTTTTGCAATTACAACTATGTTAATACGTCATAGATTTTAATAATAGACATCAAAAGTGAAGCAAACCATAACAGTAATATACTAAATCAGTCAGTCTGCACTCGCGGGTAAACTATAATATTAATATTTTAAGAGTCCACTTTTTCCGCATACAAATTATCGCGTTTTAGTATTTTTTATTCATACCAATATCATATATGAATAGTATGCAATGGCTTCGGCCACCCACAGATTTTGCAATCTGCTGCATTTATTTATTCTGATTCTTTCTGCCTGAATTTTCAAATTTCAGTCGAATTCCATTATCCTGTTTGCACATCGGAAAACTATGCCAACCAACAAAAGCTATTGATTTATGTGGAGACCCGTGGTATACTATTGTAACCGCCAACCACACCCGGCACTCGCCAAAACGAAAAAAGTATGCTAAAATAGACTCCAAAGAATAATGCGAGGAGAAGTCGGGCATGAATAAAATCCAAAAAATCAAAAAGGAAGTCAGACGCAAGGAATGGGCAGAACAAGTGCGGGAATGTCAGAACAGCGGACTTTCGGTCAGAGAATGGTGTCAACAGAACGAAATAAATGTTTACACATATTACCGGCGATTACGAAAACTTCGCAATGAATTGCTGGATCAGGCAGAAGAATGTCATCCAATAGTCCCTGTCGGCGTTTCAAGTGAGATATCAAAAACCTCGCCGATTGAGCAGACAGCCAAACCGGTTACCGCTGAGCCAGATAGCAAGATCGTGATGCGCAAAGAAGGAATCGAGATAGATATTCCGCAAAACATATCAGAAAATACGCTTCTTGTTTTGTTGAGAGGACTTAAGCAATGCTGAAAGGACTCAGACCCGAGAATATCTATGTGGTATGCGGACGCACGGATATGAGAAAATCCATAGACGGACTTGCATCGATGATTCAGGAGAGATTTAAGCTCGATCCGTTTTCCGATAGTCTGTTTCTGTTTTGCGGCAGAAGCAAAGATAAAATGAAGGCTCTGCTGTGGGAGGGCGACGGATTTCTGCTGTTGTACAAGCGGCTGGAGAATGGCAGGTTTAATTGGCCGCGGAACGAGAATGATGTCAGGGAGTTGACTTTGGAGCAGTACACATTGAATTTGTCAATAATACTTGACACATTTTCCTCAACCGGAAATATGACTGCGGAGTAAAAGCAGACAACAGCGTTTATGCCGCGAAAGCTTATTGACAATGAGTTTGAGTATGGTAGGCTGGTAGCTGCCGACAGGCGCTTCGTGGGTCTGTGTTGCGCCTGCGGCAGACCCACGGAGCACCTGCCGGCTGATGCCTGTCTACCGTGCTCATCGAGGCTCGTTGTCAATAAGATCGTGGAATAAATGCGGTCGTAATTCATCAATGCAATCACTGATAAAAACCTAGATCATGCAGCAGCGGAAATACTATCGTAGTAGAGCTGCCTTTTGACCGCGGGAGGTAATCCTCCGTTTGCTGTACATATCCTTCTGTTAGCCCAATAACTCATGAAGTATCTCCAGATCAGTGTTTGTAGCTCTGAAACTGTGTAGTTCTCGGACTTGTCGCCCCGACAATAGAAGAGTTCCTCCTTCATGCGTCCCCACATACTTTCGCATCGCGCATTGTCGTGACATCTTCCGCCAGC
>JAEEGL010564998.1_pt1 | contig 11584 bp, 9 predicted proteins | sample 9134231 | NCBI WGS metagenome assembly JAEEGL01 (sample SAMN16246548, study PRJNA631951) | gut metagenome | biome: gut microbiome; feature: rumen; material: fiber-attached | host: Bos | place: Iran: Karaj | collected 2018-10 | reverse complement strand
TCGGCCGCGCGGAGCTGGCAGCCGAGCTGCTGCTCTGCCGCGACGCGGAGAAATGCACGGCGCTGGCGCGCGAGCTCTGCGCGCTCAACTACGAGCGGCAGCTCGTGCAGCAGGAGATCTGGCAGGAGGCGGAGGCCATGCTGGAGGCCGAGCCGCCGGACGGCCCCATCGTGCTGGCGAAAGAGGGCTGGCATCAGGGCGTGGTCGGCATCGCGACCTCCCGCCTGACGGACGCCTGGTCCCTGCCCGCCATCATGATCTGCCTCGACGGCGACCACGGCAAGGGCTCCTGCCGCAGCTTCGGCGGCTTCAACCTCTTCGAGGCGCTCAGCGCCTGCGCGGACACGCTCGAGAGCTACGGCGGCCACGCGCTCGCCGCCGGCCTCAACATCAAACGTGAGAACATCCCCGCCTTCCGCAAGGCGATCAAGGCCTATTACGACGCCCACCCGCCCTGCCGGGAAAAGGTGCTGCAGATCGACCTGCGCATCGGCGACGGGCGGATGATGGACTTCGGCAGCATCGAGGACCTGGAGCTGCTCGAGCCCTGCGGCAGCGGCAACCCGCGCCCCACCTGCTGCGTCACGGACGCGGTGCTCGAATCCGTCATCCCTACCGGCGGCGGCAAGCATCTGCGCCTGCGCATCCGGAAATTCGACCGCAGCTTTTCCTGCATCTACTTCACGCAGACGGAGGAGGGGCTGGGCGCGCAGGCCGGGGACTTCGTGGACGTGGCCTTTTCCCCGCAGATCAACGAATACCGCGGCCACCGCAACGTGCAGCTCGTTATCGAGGACCTGCGCCGCGCCGACGTCATGCCGCTGTGCCGCGCGCTGCTGCGCGGCGAGCTTCCCGTGGGCGCGGAAAAGGCGCTGATCGAGCCCGTGCGCGCGGACTTCGTGGCGCTGTGGAACCGCGTCAAGCACATGGGCGGCACGGTGTCGGGCGATCTGGAGCCGACGCTGCGCATGCTCGCCGGCGATCGGCATCCGGGGCTGGTGAGCTGCTGCCTCGCCGTGTTCGCGCAGACGGGGCTCGCGGAGCTGCGCGTGCAGGACGACGCGCTGGAGCTGCGGCTGAACCTCTCCGGCGGCGCGAAGGCCGATCTGGAGAGCGCCCCCCTGCTGCAGAAGCTGCGCCGGTCATAAACGGGTTTTCCCCGCGCACCCCAAAAGGAGCATGGCTATGGATGACAACCAAGTGAAAACCGAACAGGCGGCGCCCGCCGATCCGGCCTATGAAAAGGTCGTGGAGGACTGCTTTGCCGAGCTGCGGGACAAGATCCAGGAGCGCAACCTGACGGTCGACCCGCTGCGCGTGCGCGCGGCCTTCGACTTTGCCGAGCAGGCGCACCGCGGTCAGAAGCGCCGGGACGGCACGCCCTACCTGACGCACGTGGTCGCCGCGGCGGTGATCACCGCCGACCTCGGTCTGGACGAGGACAGCATCATCTCCGCCCTGCTGCACGACGTGCTGGAGGACACCCCCGTCACGCACGCGGACATCGCCAAGCTCTTCGGCCCGACGGTGGCGGACATCGTGGAGGGCGTCACCAAGCTGACGCGCGTGCAGTACACCTCCAAAGAGGACGAGCAGATGGAGAATCTGCGCAAGATGCTCATCGCCATGGCGAAGGACATCCGCGTCATCCTCATCAAGATCGCCGACCGCCTGCACAATATGCGCACCATGGCCTACCAGTCCCCGGAAAAGCAGCGCAGCAAGTCGCTGGAGACGATGGAGATCTATGCGCCGCTGGCCCACCGGCTGGGCATGCAGCGCGCCAAGTGGGAGCTGGAGGACCTGGCGCTGCAGTACCTGGATCCCGACGGTTACCGCGAGATCACCGGCTCGCTGGAGCAGAAAATGCCGCAGCTGGAAGCCTTCATGGACCTGGTCAAGAAAAAGATCCAGCAGCGCCTGGACGAGGAGGGCATCCACGCCTCCATTTTCAGCCGCATCAAGCACGTCTACAGCATCTACCGCAAGATGTACGCGCAGAAGCTGAACCTGGACGGGATCTTCGACCTCTGCGCCTTCCGCGTGATCGTCGACACGATCCCGGACTGCTACAACGTCCTCGGCATCATCCACGACATGTTCAAGCCCGTCCCCGGGCGCTTCAAGGACTATATCTCCACGCCCAAGCCCAACATGTACCAGAGCGTGCACACCACCGTCATCGGCAGCGAGGGCATCCCCTTCGAGGTGCAGATCCGCACCTGGGAGATGCACCACACGGCAGAGTACGGCATCGCGGCGCACTGGAAATACAAGATGGGCGAGAGCGCGGGAGCGCTTAAAACCGGCGACGAGGACCGCTTCGCCTGGGTCCGCCGCCTGCTCGAGAGTCAGCAGGAATCCGACGCGCAGGACTTCTTCCACAATCTCAAGATCGACATGTTCGCCGACGAGGTCTTCGTCTTCTCCCCGAAGGGCGACGTCATCAACCTCCCGGCCGGCGCAACGCCGATCGACTTTGCCTACAGCATCCACTCCGACGTCGGCAACCACATGGTCAGCGCCAGCGTCAACGGCCGCATCGTCACCTTCGACTACGTGCTGCAGAACGGCGACATCGTCGAGATCCGCACCTCCAAATCCGCTCCGGGCCCGAGCCGCGACTGGCTGAACATCGCCAAGAGCGGCAGCGCCCGCACGAAGATCAAGCAGTGGTACAAGCGCGAGCGGCGCGAGGAGAACGTGATCCGCGGCCGCGAGATGCTCGAGGACGAGCTGCGGCAGAGCGGCCTGACGCTCGACGACGTGAGCGACGAGGCCGTCATGTCCCCGATCCTGCGCCGCCTGTCCTACTCGAACGTCGACGATCTCTACGCGGCGATCGGCTACGGCGGCCTCACGGCCGTCCGCGCGGCCAACCGTCTCCGTGACGAATACGCCCGCGTGCAGAAGCCGGAGCGCAAGACCACGGTCGACAAGCTCACCGAGGCGGCCGAGCGGCGCGAGCAGCAGGCCGCCAAGCAGACCGGCAAGCCGATCCACGGCGTGCTGGTCGCGGGGCTGGACAACTGCCTGGTGAAGTTCTCGCGCTGCTGCACGCCCGTTCCGGGCGACGACATCGTCGGCTTCATCACCCGCGGCCAGGGCGTCTCCATCCACCGCCGCGACTGCGAGAACTACCGCAGCAGCGTCGGTCTGCCGGAGAACAACGGCCGCTGGATCGGCGTGAGCTGGTCGGATCAGATCTCCGACACCTACGTCACCACGATCACGATCGTCGCCAAGGACCGCTCGGGGCTCGTCATGGACATCGCCACGGTCCTCAACTCCCTCAACGCCAAGGTGCGCACGCTCACGGCGCGCGACAACGGCGGCACCGCCATCACCACCGTCTCGCTCGAGGTCAAAAACCTCGTCGAGCTGAAATACGTCACGTCCCGTCTCAAGGCGATCCCCGGCGTGTCCGAGGTCGTCCGGAACGGGAAGTAAGGAGCAGCTATCATGAGAGCAGTCGTCACACGCGTCCTCTCGGCCTCGGTCGAGATCGGCGGCGAGATCCGCGGGCAGATCGGCAAGGGCTTCCTCGTGCTGCTCGGCGTTCACGAGGAGGACACCGAGGCCGAGGCGAAAAAGATCGCCGACAAGATCTGCGGCCTGCGCGTTTTTGAGGATGCGGCGGGCAAAATGAACCTCGCCCCCGATCCCGAAAACGAAAAGATCCTCATCATCAGCCAGTTCACGCTCTTTGCGGACTGCCGCTCCCGCCGTCCCGGCTTTTCCAGAGCGGCGCGGCCGGACAAGGCGATCCCGCTCTACGAGCTCGTCATCGCCGAGTGCCGCGCGCGCGGCTTTACGGTCGAGACCGGCGAGTTCGGCGCGGAGATGTTCGTCGCCTCCGTCAACGACGGGCCGGTGACGATCCTGCTGGATACAAAGGAGCTGTAAGAGATGCTGATCAAAACCATCCCCGTCGGCCAGCTTGAGGAAAACTGCTACGTCGTCACCAACGAGCGCACGCTCGAGTGCGTCGTCATCGACCCGGGCGACGAGAGCAACACGATCCTCGACTATCTCGAGCTCAACCGTCTCACCTGCCGCGCGATCTTCATCACGCACGGCCACTTCGACCACGTCGGCGCGGTCGACACCGTCGCGGAGGAGACCGGCGCGACGGTCTATATGAACCGCCGCGACGACACCTCCGGCCGCTCCTTCCACCTGCCCTACTCCCTGCCGGAGGGCGGCGTGAGCTACGACGACGGCGACGTGATCGAGGCGGCGGGTCTGCGCTTCGAGATCATCGCCACCCCCGGCCACAGTCCCGGAAGCGTCACGATCCGCTGTGAAAACGCCCTCTTCACGGGCGACACGCTTTTCCGCGGCAGCTGCGGCCGCGTCGACCTCGACGGCAGCGTTCCCGCCGACGAGCTGCGCTCGCTCAAGCGTCTGTGCTCGCTCGAGGGCGACTTTGAGGTCTACCCCGGCCACATGGATTCCACGACGCTCGAGCGCGAGCGCATGTTCAACTATTACTGCCGCGAGGCGATGAAACTCTAAGGAGGGCCTGCCATCATGCAGCAACCGACTTTGGTGATCCTGGCCGCCGGGATGGGCAGCCGCTTCGGCGGTCTCAAGCAGATCAAGCCCGTCGACGGGCACGGTCACGCGATCATCGACTTTTCTCTCTACGACGCTTACCGCGCCGGCTTCCGCCGTCTCGTCTTCGTCATCAAGCACGAGATCGAGGAGGATTTCAAGAGCGCCGTCGGACGGCGGATGGAAAAGTACTTTGATGTGAAGTACGTCTATCAGCAGCTCGACGGCCTGCCCGAGGGCTGCGCGGTCCCCGAGGGGCGCGTCAAGCCCTGGGGTACGGGCCACGCCGTGGCCTGCTGCGCGGGCGCGGTCGAGGGCCCCTTCGCCGTCATCAACGCCGACGACTTTTACGGGCCGAGCGCTTACCGTGCGCTCTACGACTATCTGACGCAGGAGCATCCCGTAAACGAGCACGCGATGGTCGCTTACCTTCTGCGCAACACCGTTACGGAAAACGGCTACGTCGCGCGCGGCGTCTGCCGCGTCGAAGACGGCTTCCTCGCCGACGTGGTCGAGCGCACGCACATCGAAAAGCGCGGCGCCGACGCGGCCTATACCGAGGACGGCGAGACTTACTTCCCCCTCTCCGGCGACAGTCCCGTGAGCATGAATTTCTGGGGCTTCTCGAGGCAGATGCTCGACGAGCTCGTGCGCCGCTTTCCGGCCTGGTATGCCGAAAACGTCGGCAAAAACCCGCTCAAATGCGAATACTTCCTGCCCTCCGTGGCCAACGCCCTCATCCAGGAGGGGCTCGCGCGCGTGCGCGTCCTGCCCTGTCACGAGACCTGGCACGGCGTCACCTACAAGGAGGACCTGCCCGACGTGATCGCCTATATCGCCTCGCTGCGCGAGCGCGGGATCTATCCCGAGACTTTACTGGATTAAGGAGAACAGCATGAACGTACTCGTCACCGGCGGCGCCGGCTACATCGGCAGCCACACCTGCGTGGAGCTGCTCAACCGCGGCCATGAGGTCGTCGTCATCGACAACCTCGTCAACTCCAGCGCGAAGGCGATCGAGCGTGTGGAGATGATCACGGGCAAAAAGGTCGCCTTCTATGAAAACGACGTGCGCGACCGCGCCGTGCTCGACCGCATCTTTGAAAAGCACGGCATCGACTGCGCGATCCACTTCGCCGGGCTCAAGGCCGTGGGCGAATCGGTCGTGATGCCGCTGGAATACTACGACAACAACCTCTTCTCCACGGTCCGCCTCTGCGAAGCCATGCGCGACCACGGCGTGAAGAACATCGTCTTCTCCTCCTCCGCCACGGTCTACTCCGGCGACAACGCGATGCCCCTGCGGGAGACGGCGAACACCGGCCGCTGCACCAATCCCTACGGCTGGACGAAGTACATGTCCGAGCAGATCCTGCGCGACACCGCCAGGGCCGTGGACGACTTTTCCGTGAGCCTGCTGCGCTACTTCAACCCCATCGGCGCGCACCCCAGCGGCCTCATCGGCGAGGACCCGCGCGGCATCCCCAACAACCTCATGCCCTTTATCGCGCAGGTCGCGGTCGGCAGGCGCGATCACCTCAACGTCTTCGGCGACGACTACGACACGCCCGACGGCACCGGCGTGCGCGACTACATCCACGTCGTCGACCTTGCGCGCGGCCACGTTGCCGCCATCGAGTACATGCAGGGCCACCGCGGCGAGAGCGTGTTCAACCTCGGCACCGGCACGGGCTACAGCGTGCTCGACATGGTCAGGACCTTCGAGCGCGTGACCGGCGTGAAGATCCCCTACGAGATCGCGCCGCGCCGCGCGGGCGACCTGCCCGTGCTCTACTCCGACCCGGGCAAGAGCGCGCAGCTGCTCGGCTGGAAGGCGCAGTACAATCTCGAGGACATGTGCCGCGACACCTGGGCCTGGCAGTCGAAGAACCCCATGGGCTACGGAGAATAGGCGCCGGTTTCCGGCCCACAGAAAAAGCGGTCTGCTTTCCGGCAGGCCGCTCTTCTTTTCGGCGGCGCGGATGCTGCCCGCTCTCTCCTGCCGGAAGAAAGAATATTTTACCAGCGATACGGGAAAGATCATCCCGTATCCTTTTTTATCCGGTGAAGCAACGATGAAAGTCTTAAGTGTTTTCGGCACGCGGCCCGAGGCCGTCAAAATGTGCCCGCTCGTGCGCGAGCTCGCCGCCCGGCCGGAGCTGGAGAGCGAGGTCTGCCTCACGTCCCAGCACCGCGAGCTGCTCTATTCCGTGACCGGGCTCTTCAACGTGAAGGCGGATTATGACCTCGCTCTGATGAAAAGCCGCCAGAGCCTCGGCGAGATCTTCTGCGGCGTCCTGCGCGGCATGGACGACGTGCTCGCGCTCTCGAAGCCGGATCTCGTGCTCGTCCACGGCGACACCTCCACGTCCTGCGCCGCGGCCCTCTCCGCCTTCTATCACAAGATCCCCGTCGGCCATGTCGAGGCCGGTCTGCGCAGCTTCTCGCGCTACTCCCCCTTCCCCGAGGAGATGAACCGCCGCCTGACGGCCGCGCTCGCGACGCTGCACTTCGCGCCGACCGAGGGCAACGCGCGCAACCTGTACGCCGAGGGCGTGCGCGAGCATGTCTACGTCACCGGCAATACCGTGATCGACGCGCTGCGCACGACCGTGCGGCCCGGCTATGCGTTTCACGAGCCGCTGCTGCGCGACGCCGCCCTGTTTGACGGCCCCTGCGTACTGCTGACGGCGCACCGGCGCGAGAACCTCCCCGCCGGGATCGCCTCGGTCTGCCGCGCGGCGCGCCGCCTGCTCGAGCGCTTCGAGGACCTGCGCATCGTCTTTCCCGTCCATCCCAATCCCGCCGTGCGCGAGGTCGTGCTGCCGCTCCTCGGCTCCTGTCCCCGTCTCGTGCTGACCGAGCCGCTGGATCTGCTCGACATGCACAACCTCATGGCGCGCTGCCGCTTTGTGATGAGCGATTCCGGCGGGCTGCAGGAGGAGGCGCCCGCCCTCGGCGTGCCGGTGCTCGTCCTGCGCGCCGAGACCGAACGGCCCGAGGCCGCGGCGGCCGGCTGCGTGCGTCTCGTCGGGACGCAGGAGGATCGCGTTTTCTCCGCCGCCGCGAAGCTGCTCACGGACGAAGGCGAGCGGCGGCGCATGGCCCGCGCCGTCTCGCCTTACGGAGACGGGCATGCGGCCGAGCGGATCGCGTCGCATGTCTCGGCATTTCTCTCCGCCGCGCCGGAGGCGGCCGGATGATCGCCGCCCTCGCGCAGAGCGCGAAGAAGTATTCCTTTCTGCTCTCGCAGCTCATCGCGCGCGATTTCAAGGTCAAGTATAAGCGCTCGGTGCTCGGCATGCTCTGGAGCCTGCTCTACCCGGTGCTGATGATGTGCGTGATGGCCGTGGTCTTCCGCGGCGTGTTCCGCTTCTCGACCCCGGGCGTGAGCTATCTCGCCTACCTGATGACCGGACTGACGCTCTTCAACTATTTTTCCGAAGCCTCGAATCTCGCGATGAGCAGCGTCGTGGCGAACTTCACGCTGCTCAACAAGGTCTATCTGCCGAAATACATCTTTCCGCTGGAAAAATGTCTCTTCGTCGGCATCAATTTCCTGCTGACCCTGCTGCCGCTCTATGCGGTCATCCTGCTGACCGGGACGGGCCTGTGCTGGCAGCACCTGCTGCTGCCCTTCGACTGGCTCTGCCTGCTCGGCTTCACGGCGGGCATGGGGCTGCTGCTCTCCGCCGCGGCGGTGTTCCTGCGCGACCTGTTCTATATCTACGGCATCGTCCTGACGGTCTGGACCTATCTCACGCCGATCATGTACGACATCCGCATGATCGACAGCCCGCCGCTCGCCGCGCTGATGCGGCTCAATCCGCTGTATCAGTACATCCTCTTCGCCCGTACGATCGTGCTTGCGCACGCGACGCCCTCGCCGCGGCAGTTCCTGGCCTGCGCGCTCTCCGCGCTTGCCGTGCTGCTCTCCGGGGCGCTGGTCTTCCGCGCGAAGCAGGACCGCTTTATCTATTACATTTGAGGTATCCGCTCATGGAAGATCCCCGCGAGATCATGGTCGAGGCCAGAGATCTCGAAATGCGCTTCAATCTCGGCGTCGACAAAGGCTTTTCCTTCAAGCAGTGGTTCGTCGATCTCGGGCGCGGCGCAAGAAAAAAAGCCGCGCCCTTCGAGGCGCTGCGCGGCGTCAGCTTCTCCGTGCGGCGCGGCGAGGTCGTCGGCCTTGTCGGCGCCAACGGGGCCGGGAAGTCCACGCTCCTCAAGCTCGTCGCGGGCGTGATGAAGCCATCGGGCGGCACGGTCCGCTGCGGCGGCAGCGTCTGCCCGATGATCGAGCTCGGCGCGGGCTTCGACCCCCAGCTCAGCGCGCGGGAGAACATCTATCTCAACGGCGCGATCATGGGCTACTCCCGCGCCTTTCTCGACAGCCGCTTCGACGCGATCGTCGATTTTGCCGAGCTGCGCAGCTTTCTCGACGTCCCCGTACAGAACTATTCCTCCGGCATGGTCGCGCGTCTGGCCTTCTCCATCGCCACGCAGACCGAGCCGGAGATCCTGATCGTCGACGAGATCCTCTCGGTCGGCGACGCGGCCTTTCAGGCCCGCAGCGAGCAGAAGATGCTCTCTCTCATGCGCGGCGGCACGACGGTGCTCTTCGTCTCGCACTCCGTCGAGCAGATCCGCAAGCTCTGCTCCCGCGCGCTCTGGCTCGAGCGCGGCGTGCTCCGCGAGGACGGGCCGAGCGAAGCGGTCTGCGCCCACTATCTCGCCGCCAGCGGCCTGTAAGGAGTTGTACCCATGTTCTTGACCCGATTTTTCCGCTTCCTGCGCCGTCTCGCCTCGCATCTTGCGCATCTTCGCTTCGCCGCGTTCCTCCGCGAGCTCGGCGCGGCGCTGCGCCGCCTCTCGCTCTCGCTGCGCTCCGTGCTGAACGCCGGGACGCTGCGGCGGCAGCTTGCCGGACGGGCGCAGGGAAAGCGCGTGATCGTTTTTCCGCCCACGCTCGACTGGGATCTTCCGCTCTTTCAGCGGCCGCAGCAGATGGCCCGCGCGTACAGCGAAAAGGAGGATACGCTCGTGCTCTACCTTACGGCCAATCACGCGCACGACCGTGTCGGCGCGCTCCTGCGCGTCAGCGATTCGCTCTGGCTCGTCAACGCCTCGCTCGCACGCTTCCTCCCCGCTCTGCTGCGCGGCGCGCGGGAGACGGTCGTCTCGCTGAGCTGGACGGTCAACCGCCGCTATGTCCCGCTCCTGCGTCCGGACAAGCTGATTTATGAGTATATCGACGAGCTGGAGATCTTCGACGGCTACGACGAGCAGATGCGCCGCGACCATCTTGCGCTGCTGCGCCAGGCCGATCTCACCGTCTGTACGGCTGCAAGGCTTTACGCGCAGGTGCGCGGCGCGGCGCACGCCGCTCTCTATAGCCCCAACGCCGGCGATTACGACTTCTTCTCCCGCACGTCCCGGACCGCGGCCGCGCCCGAGGCCGCCGCCGTGAGCGAAGCGTACCGCTTCACGCTCGGCTACTACGGCGCGCTGGCGGAATGGTTCGATTACGGTCTTGTCGCCGCGGCGGCCGACGCGCATGCGGACTGGCTCTTTCTGCTCGTGGGAATGGATTACGACGGCTCGCTCCGCCGCAGCGGCGTGCTCGAGCGGCACAACGTCCGCTGGATCCCGCCGCAGCCCTACGCGCGTCTTCCTTCGTTCCTGCGCGTTTTTGATCTTGCGCTGATCCCCTTCCTGCTCAACGAGGTCACGCTCTCCACCTCCCCGGTCAAGCTCTTCGAGTACATGGCGGCGCGCAAGCCGATCCTCTGCTCGAGGATGCCGGAGTGCATGCGCTACCGCAGTGTCGAGACCTATGCCGATCCCGCCGATTTTCTGCGCAAGGCCGCCGATCTGCTTGAGCGGCGCGGCGATCCCGCTCTGCTGGACCTGCTGGACGCGGAGGCGCGCGCCAATACCTGGGGCGCGCGTGCGGACGAGATCCTGTGCGCGCTCGAATCTCCCCTTCCCGCCGCGGAGCCCACGCGCCGCTTCCCGCTCGGCGATAAAAAAGCGATCCCCGGAATCTGATCCGGGGATCGCATTTTTCTTATGCTGTTTCAAGCTTTCCGGAGATTGAGCAGGATCACGCCGGCGGAAAAAACGCCGACGAAAAGCGCGGTGTAGAGCAAACCCCTCCCGGCGTACAGGCTCACGGCTTCGCCGGCCGCCGCCGCGGCCAGCGAAAGCGCGGCCGGCAGGAGCAGACGCAGTCCCGTCCGGTCCCGGAACGCGGCCGCGACCGTGACGATCCCCGCAGCGGAGGACAGAAGCATCAGGATCGCCGCGGAAAGCCGCAGCGTGTACTCCCGCCCGGAGTCCGCGCGGCGCTGCACGATCTCGGCGTCCGCGGAATCCAGCAGCTCGCCGCCCGCGCGCACGCGCGCGGCGACGCCCTCGTCGGCCAGGAGCGCATAGCGCAGGTTGCTGAAGCGGTCCTTCTTCGCCGCGTAGTCCTCCACCTTTCGCTTGAGCGCCTCGAGCGCCTTCGACTCGTCCTCGAGCTCCGTTTTCCTGCGGTCAAGGTCCTCGCGCGCCGCGGCCTGCTCGGCCTGCTTTTCTTCCAGGCTCTTTTTGCCCTGGATCAGCTGCGCCTCGGTATAGATCAGCATGTTCTTTGCCGCGTCAAGCTGCTTTTTTCCTTCCTCGATCTGCTTCTTCGCCTCGAGCAGCGCCGGCTCGCTCTGCTTGAGCGCGGCCTGTCCCGCCTCGAGCTCGGCACGCATCTGCGGCAGATTGTCGAGCATCGTCAGGGTCTGTTCAGCCCCGGCGACCGAGGCGTTGACGGCGCCGACGAGCGTCTCTCCCTGCGCCGCCAACGCGTTGGCGGACGCGATCAGCTCTTCCGGCGCGGCGCCGCCGTCCGCAAGCTTGCCCGACAGATCGCCGAGCGCGGACGTCGTCGCCTGCAGCGCGCCCTCCAGTCCCTCGGCGCCGAAGGCGGCGGACATCGCGGCCCTCACGACGGCAAGACGCGCGGAGATGCCGCCGGTCTGCGCGCCCAGAG
>JAEEGL010218397.1_pt1 | contig 11584 bp, 9 predicted proteins | sample 9134231 | NCBI WGS metagenome assembly JAEEGL01 (sample SAMN16246548, study PRJNA631951) | gut metagenome | biome: gut microbiome; feature: rumen; material: fiber-attached | host: Bos | place: Iran: Karaj | collected 2018-10 | reverse complement strand
CCCAATCCCCAATCCCCAATCCCCAATCCCCAATCCCCAAAAAAAAATGATTAATATCTTAAAATAATTCAATAATATTCTTTTTATAATTTAATTATTTAAATTATAATTTTAATGATAAATAATTATTTATTAAAAGTAATTTTTTTTTTTTATTTAATTAAATACATATTTTAATAAATAGTTTTATATTGCCAATTATCACAAATATTTAAATCTTTCAAACTTTCTCTATCATATTTCAAATGTAAAAGTTTTTTAGTTTTTCCTTTTAATTGTTTATAATTATCTTCTTCAACTTTGAGTAAATTTTTTCCTTTAATTTTTAAAGTTTGAATATTATTAGTTTTATTTATAAATTGAATAAAATTAGGGGAAGTTTTCATAAATTGATTAAAACTATGAGTTTTATTCATAATTTGGTTAAAATCTTGAAAATTAAAATAATTAGGATTCATAATATTTTCAAATTGATTAGGGCATTTTTCTCTATGCATAATCCAATAAGGTTTATTTTCACTTCCAACATTAACATAACCTCTTCTTTCACCTTCAAAATATTTTGGTCTTCTTAATGACATACTCCAATTTTGTAATCCATTTCCAAATTGTTTTTGTATTTCATTATGAGTTAAATAATTTAAAGTCTCTCTTTTTGTTATAAAATTTTCACTTAATGTAAATAAATCAGATCTTGTAAATTCTAATTGATCTTCCTTTATAAATAATTTCTTCATCATATTTCTTTTAAATCTTCTTTGATATTTTTCATTCTTTTTAAAATAATCTAAACTTTTTTCTTGCATTAATAATGGTTTTATTACATATTCTTTCATATTTAATGGTATTGAAGATAAAAAATCATTCTTTTTATTAATATTATTTTCTATATTATATTTACATTTTGAAAAAATTGCTTTTATTTGATCATCGCTCATTTGAGTTTTAGAATTATCATTTATATTTTTTTGAAGATTTGATTTACTTTGATTAGAATATAAACTTTTAGAAGTATTATTATTATTTGAATGTATTTTATTTTTTATAAATTTTGGATTTCCAACTATACTATAAGGAATTAATTTATCTTCTAAATCATATCTTGGTCCTTGCAATCTTCTTCCTACTACATATGGTATTTCTGAATCTGAAGGTAATTGAAGAAATGTATCAGGATTATTGAATAAATTTTTTATTTCTTTTTCTATTGTTTTATTTGAACCTGGATTTATTTTATTTACAACTAAAGTCTTTTTTGGATTTTTTGATATTATATCATTTAATTTAGAATTAAATGCCTTTTTCATATTTTATATTTTTTTCTATTTTTAATTTTTAATAAATTATCTGAATTTTTTATTTATCATCATTTAAAATATTAATATTTTATTTAAATACATGGTGATTATAAAAAATGATAAAAATATAAAAATTATTTAAATAATCAATTGTTTTAGAAAGTGAAAAATATAGTGATAATAATTTTAGAGAAAATTAAAAAATATACTATGAATTATTTGATTAAGATAATGAAAAAAAAATAAAAAGACTAAAAAACACTTAAAAAAATTAAATTAAATATATTAATGCATATTAAAAAATATATTTTTTATATATTAAAACAAATATTTTTTATTATATTTTGTCATTTCCAATTAAAATAAAATTTTAAATGAACAAACTTTCATCAAACAATAATTTAAAAAAAACAACTAAATAAAGCAATAAATTAATTTTAATAGTTAATTATAAGTTTTTATTTGTTTTTATAATTAGTTAAAATATAAAAAAAAATAAAAAAGGAATTAATTTAAAATTTAAATTTAAAGCTTAAACATAAGTTTTTTTATGCAGGATATAGGTTTTATTTGGAGAAACCAAGAAAATATTTCAAATAATATAAATGAATCAACTCAAATAAGAAAAGAAAAAGAAAACAATAAAAGATTAAGTATAAATATTCTTCCAACAGAAGCAAAAACAAATATAGATTTTTTATCTGATTATAAAACAGAAAATAATAGAATTACTCCAACTAAATATGTTCCTTTTTGGATAAATGATTTTGAAGAAAAAAAAAAAAAAGAATTTATATTAAATATATCTTCTAGTGAAAAATATTCACTTTTAAAAATAAAAAAAATAAAAGAAAATAAATTTTCTCCTTTTAATTCTACTTCAAAATTATTTAAAGAAGAAAATAATTCTTTTGATACAGATATAAAAGAAAATATATCTAATCAATATATTTATTATTCTCTTATAAAAAGAAAAAAAATATCAAGTGTTAAAAAATATTTTGAAAGTAATATTTCTTTTATAGGAAAAAATAATAAAATTAAATACTTTCAAATTTATAGAGATTGTGAAATTGGAATAGAAGAAAATTGGCAAAAACATCAAACAATAATTTTCCAAGATGATGATATTAATAGCGAAGAAGATGAAATATCAAAAGGAAAACAAATATGTTTTGTTCATATAAAAGAAGCCATAACTTTAAAAACAAAAAATAGAAAAGAAAAAAAATAAAAAAAACTTTATTGAAAACTTTATTCTGTTCATAGAAAAAAAATAAAAGTAAAATTAATAAAAAAGCATTTATATATATAATAATTATATTTTAAATTTTTTTAATATAAATTTATTTATATTTAAAATCTTATTCCTAATTTTTATTCACTTTATTCACAATAATTAAAATTATTACTAATAATACATTTATGTTTCATTCATTTAATATTTTCTTTATTACATCCATTATATTTAATTCCTTTATGAATACTTACTTTAATTTTTTAATACTTTTTTTAATTATTCAATTTTTCTAATCTTGAATTTTCTACTATTTTACTAAGAAATATGTTGATTTCTTGGATTAATTCAGCAATTACATCTTTAATTTTATTATTAAATTATCAATTATATTTTTCATATAATTTCTTTATTTTGAAACTATATTATTGCTCATTCAGTGTTTTCCTATTGTGATTTTATTTTTAAAATTGTTTCTTTATTTTTATAAATTTGTTTATTATTTATTAATTCTTCTTCTTAATAATTATTTGAACTGTAGAATTTTGAATATGAGTTAATGTGAAAATTAATCGAGTAATTTTATAAAATATTTCATCATAAAAATCATAATTTATAATAAATTCTCTGTCAAACATTTTTTTAATATAATATAAATCAATAAACTACTTGATTTAAACATATTTTTGATTGTTTTTATTTTTTTACATTAAATATTTAGCAACATTTAAAAAGAATAATTAAAACAAAATTAAATAAAAACAATTTAAAAAATAAAAATTAAAAAAATAAATTAAAATTTAATAATCACTTTCTTCATCATATTTTATAATAACTCCTTTTATTTTTTGAAAGCTTTCATAATATTTATTATCTTGAGGAGGTTCTAACAAAATAACAACAGAAGTAGGTCTTTTAGTTTGAGAAGCAGTTCCTAAAGCTTGTCTAGAAGGAATATAAACATAAGGAACATTATTTTTTTCACATAATATAGGAATATGACTAATAACATCAATAGGTGAAACATCTCCTGCTAATACACATATACATTTTTTTTTTTTGATTCTTCTTTTCTATAAAATTTATTCACTTCTTTGACTCCTCTTTTTATTAATTTTACTTTAGATAATTTTGATATTAAACCTATTAATTTCATTGTTAATTTTTCACTGGCCATTGGCTTTGCTATTGCTGATATTGCTAATTTTGACATATCTATTGGATCATTTAAATTCTCCATTATTATTAGATATTTAATAAATTTTAAAATTGGATAAAAATTTAAATTAATAATAATTTTTTAATATTTTAATTCGTTATTTAAGGAGTATATTAATTTTTTCAAGTTTTAATAATTTTATAATTATTTCAATAAAATAATATTTTATTTAATGTTTGCATAAAAAAACATTTCAATATTATTTACCTAAAAATATTGCATGTATAAACCTATATAACAATATTTATAATAATTGAATAACAAAGGAAAAAAAATTTAATTTTTCGTCAAAAAAATTCTAATTATCAAGAATACAAAAAAAGAATTTCTATGTTTGTTTCTTTCAGAAAACAAAGGTAAATATTTAATTTTTTTTGATTTGTAGTATCTGTTAATTTTTGAATAGTATTTTTAACTAAATAATCAATACCATAAGGAGAAATAATATCTCTAAATCTTCCATCATTAATTCTTAAAGGTTCTGCAAGAATTCTACATTGAACATAATTATCATTATTTTCTTTTAATTTATTAAATATTTTACTTACTTCTTTCTTGTCTTTTGTAATTGTACTAATGAAACAAATAAGTATTTTTCCTCCTGAAAAAATAGATTTTAATTCATTTATATATTTATATTCTTCATCATTAAAATTTTGATAATTAAAACAATAATAAATACAATGAATAAATTTATCAGGATCTTTTTTTAATAATTGATTATTTATTAAATTATTAATATTTTTATTAAATAATCAAAATTATATCTTCTTTCAAAACCTTTCATTTCATAAAATCTAAATTTCTCTTTTTTACTTTCCCAAATTGAACAATTATTCAAATACATATTTGAATTATTTAATATATTATTATCTTTCAGAATATTTTTTACTAAAGTAATTTACCCACATTTTTTTTACCCATAATTAAAATATTTATATGTTTCATCTTTAAAAAAAAATCATGATTAAAATAATCATTCCAACTAATTCTTTCATTAGGATTAATTTTTAATAACTTAGTTAAAAGATCTTTAAAATTAAAATCACTAGGTAATTTATCAGGAATATTATTTTTATTAAAATTAGGAAAATGATTATAATACATTTGATACATTATCATTCCAATACTCCATAAATCAACTTTATTATTATAAGGTTTTTCATTTAAAATTTCAGGAGCCATTGTTTCTGGTGAACCACAAAAAGAATCATCTATATTATTATTTAAAATATTATTTCTCTACTTAAACCAAAATCTCCTAATTTAACTATAAAATCTTTTTTAGAATTTTTATTATACTTTACTAATATATTTTCTAATTTTATATCTCTATGAATTATATTATGAGAATATAATATTTTAAAAGCATTATTTAATTGATTCATTATATTTCTTATTTCTATTAATGAAAAACCTCTATGTTTTTGTTCTATTATTGTATTTAAATCTGAATCACATTTTTCTAAAAATAAATCATAGTTATTCTCAGTTTCGATAAAATCAAATAATTTTATTATATTATTTGATTGACATTTATATAATATTTTTCTTTCTCTTTCTAATTCTTGATATATATTCTGTTCTTCTATTATTGATTTTGGAATTCTTTTTATTGCTACTTTTAAAGTTCCTGAAAATATTTTTCCAAAATTTCCTTCTCCTATTTTATTTTCTAATATATATCTTTCACTCATTTTTTTTATTATATTTTTTTATTTACAAGTTAAATAGTATTTCTGATCAGGAAATTGTTTTTATTGTTTTTCTTTTATATCTTTTGAATATTTTAAATTTTTTCTTTTAATCACTCTTTTATTTTCAATTATATTTATTTCATTTTACATTTATCATTATCAATTAATTTCTTTAAATATTTTATTCCTTTTTTTTTCAATAATTTCATTATTTTTAATTTTCATTAAATAAAATTCAATAGTTTTTTCATTTTTACTTTTTTTCAATTTATTATTCGATGAAATATTTTCTTTAATTTTTACTAACTCTTTTCTTTGTTCTTTCCCTATAAAATGTTTAATAACTTAAATTTTCCATTTTTTCTCTATTTCATATTGATTTTATACTAATGCTAATTTAAATTTGAAATTTTTTTTTGTTTTATTATTTATTCATTAATTAATAGAAAATTTAAAAATAAATAATATCACTATTTTCTATTATTTTAGTAGTATATTTTTTAACTTTTAAATAAGTGTTTGATGGATTTTTTTTTATAATATTTGACATATTATTATATTTAAATTAATAATATTTAGATTAAACTGAATAAAAAATAACAATTAAAATGGATAATAGAATATTAATTTGGATTGATCCAGATATAGATTCTGAGTATAATGAAGAGATAAAAAACTCTTTGGAAAAGGAGACAAAATGTGATTGTAATTGTTTTAAGGAAGTCAAAGAGGGTATAGAATATTTAAAAAAAATATATTTTAAATTTACTATAATTATATTAAGTGGTAGAGTCTATCAAAATTTCATCACATTATTTAAAAATAAAGATTATAATACTCTTTCAAAAATAATTGTATTTACATCACCAAAAAATAAAAATGAATACCAACTATTTAATTTCGGAGGAAAAATTATAGAAACTCAAGATTTAGTAAATTATATTAAAAAACCTTTTTCAAAAAAAAATGAATTTTTATCAAACATTAATGAAATGGTTAATATGAACACAGAAGATTTTTCTTTTGAAAAAATCAACAATATTAATCAACTTATTCCTCATATTTATTTCATAAAATATATTAATAAAAATACATCTTTTGATTATAATGAACAAAAAATTTTTATAGATTTAATATATAAAAAATATGGAATATATGAAGATATAAAAAATTTACTTATTCCAATATTTGAATTTAAATTAATTCCTCCTGAAATTTTATGTAAATATTATTGTAAATTATATGAAATTGAGTCAATTTTTAACAAAAATTTAAATAATAAATTAAATGAAGGAATAGGAAAAGAATTTATTCCTTTTTTAAAATGTATTATTGAAGGAATTAAGTTAAAAATATTAAAACCTTATAATTCAAATTCATTATATATAGGGTCGAACATTAAAAAAGATAAATTACAAGAAATTAAATTATTTTTAGAAAATAAAAATAGTAATTCTGATTTTCCTAAAAAAATAATTTATACAACAATTTTCTTATGGCTTACTCCAGATAAAAAATCTGCAATTAAAAATATTGTTAATAAATTTGGATATTATAATGTTTTATATGAAATTGAAAAACCAAACAAATTAGACGAAGAAATGTATTCAAACATTGATATTTCTGAATTTTCTGAGCAAAATATAAAAAAAATTCTCCTTATTCCTTTTTCCTCTTTTGAAATTAAAAAAAATATTGAAAAAAAAATTGATGATGATAAAGAATTTTATTTAATTAAATTATCTTATTTAGAAAAACAAAAAAATATTGAAATTAATGACCTTTGTCAACAATTTTTCAATAAGAATGAAAGTAACTCTGAATATAATAATAGTATAATTAAAAATTTTAATATAGATTATTATATTAATATTAATATTAATTCTAATATTGATAGTGAAATTATACAAACAAAAGAAGAATATAACTTTATTGAAAAAGTAATATCTCCTTGTATAAAAACAAAATTTGAATTATTATATAGATTAACAGAAAATGATGAATCTTTTGAAACTTTTCATAAAAAATGTGATGATATAAGAGAAAATATAATTTTAATAAAAGCATCTAATGGAAAAAAAAAATTTGGTGGTTATTATCCCAATTCTTGGGAAAGTTCAAATGAAGAAAAATTAATTAAATGTAATGATGTTTTATTATTTGATATTATTAACAAAACAATTTATGAAAGCAAACAAAAAGCAAAATATAATATTATCAAAAGTAAAAATTATGGACCTAATTTTTCAGGAGATTTGGCATTTTCTTTAAAAAATATGAAATTATGTTATTCTTCTGGTAATGATTCTTTTTTGTGTCAAAAAGTTTTTAGTGATCAAGATTTTTTTGAAGTTAATGAAGTTGAAGTTTTTCGTATTAAATATGTAGGTTTAAAAAAAGAACAAAAAAAAAAAGAATTTTTATTTGAAATGATAGAAACGCGTCTACCTAATACATCGAGAGAAAGGTATCTATCATCTCCTAACAGAAAAAATAAAGAAATTTTAAATTTTTTTTATGGTTATATGTCATTGTTTCCGAATTTAATTAATTTTACATCTGAATATAATAATACATTAAGTCAAGATAAACATAATATCATCACAAAAAATCATAAAGATAAAAATACCAATAATAAAAATTATATTCTATGTACACATAAAATAAGAAAAGACAATATAAATAAAGAAATAAAATTAATGAATTGTTTGGCTGAATCTTTGACGCCAAATAATGAATTAAAAGAAAATTGTGAAATAAGGATAGATAATGACATCATAGAATCATTCAAACATACCTTTAAAGAAGAAAAAGAATATTTAGTATTTATTTATTGTAAAAAACCGTTAAAAAATCTAAATTTTATGTTTTCTGAATGTGTTACTTTAACATCAGTAGACTTTTCAAATTTTAATGGTTCTAAAGTTGAAAATACAAGTTATTTATTTAATAAATGTAATTCATTAGAAAACATTAATTTCACTAATTTTAATGCAGAAAATGTGAGAAATATGAGGTATATGTTTTCTGAATGTAAGTCTTTAATATCTTTAAATTTAAATAATTTCATTTCTTCAAAATTAATAGATATGACTGGTTTGTTTTCAAATTGTGAAAAATTACAATATATAGATTTATCTAATTTTAACACTATAAATGTTGAAAAAATGAGTAAAATGTTTTATAAATGTATATCATTGAATAAATTAAATATAGAGTCTTTTTCAACAGAAAATGTTTCTGATATGAGTTATATGTTTTATCATTGTAGTTCTCTTGAAAAGTTAAAAAACAATTTAAATATACAAAAATGTAAGAATATGAAATATATGTTTTCCAATTGTTATTTGTTAAATTATTTAGATACATCTAAATTTAAAACAGATTTAGTCGAAGATACGAGTTTTATGTTTAATGAATGTAAGAAGTTAAACACTTTAAATCTCGAAAATTGTTTCACTAGAAATCTAAAAAATATGGAAAAAATGTTTTATAATTGTGAGTCTTTAACTTATTTAAATTTAAGTAAGTTTCAAACAGACAAAATTGAGAAAATGAGTTATTTATTTGGTAATTGTATTAAATTAGAAATATTAGATCTCAATGAAATGAAAATGAAAAGTAATATAGAGGCAACAGATATTTTTTATAAAATTAATAAAAATTGTAAATTAAATTCAAAGGATAAATTATTGAATGATTTATTTAACAATGAGATTAACATCAACAAAAAAATAACTTATAAAATATTTAAATAATTAGAGTTAATTAAAACTAATTCAAATTTTTTAGATATTCATTATAAATAATAGAATGGATATAAGGAAAACAAAATAAATTTTTATATAATTGTAATGCTAGAATTTTCATATTTTATTTGTAAATAATAAAGAATAAAATAATTTTAAAATATTTAAAATTTATTTGTTTTAAACCACAAAAAACAATTTTATCAAACAAATACATTTTATTTAAATGTAAAAATTTTTATAATATACATTTTTAATTTAATAATTATTAATTCATTTCACATATATTCAAACAATTTTTAACAAATTTGAAATATAATATCACTCAAATTTTTTAAGAAGAATAGTATTTATAAAAAAAATGACTAAAATTCCTTTTTTAATTTCTTATTTAATTATTCAAATAAATTTAAAAAACCTTTTAATATTAATAATGTAACAAATATATAAAATAATATTAAATAAACAAATGAATTTTTTATTATATTATTTATAAGATAATATATTTAAATAAAGTAATAAAAAAGAAAAAAAGAAAGTTATTATTATTTTTTATCAAATTCAATAAATAAGTATACATTAGTTTTATTATTATTATTATATAAATTTATAATAATTTAAATTAATTTTTCATAAAATGAGCAAATCAATAAACTCAAATAGAGGGAACATAACAATAAATTTAGAGACAAAACAATCTTTAAGTTCAACACGAAAAAAAAATCAAGAAACAATATTATATACATCTTCAGCGAGTAAGATTTATTTTTAATTATAGAGAGAATCATAAATATATGAATATAAATTTTAAAGATAGAAAAGGAATGTCTCAATCAAATAAAAAGTTTAAAAACCAAAAAAAAAATTATCCTTCAACAAATCATCTTTTTGCAAATTATAAATCAAATAAAAATACTTCAAATTCAGAAAGAAAATTGAGAAATTATCCTCAATCAAAAATAAATTCAAGGCAGAAAAGTGAAAATGTATTTTTTAAAATAGAAAATTTAAATTTGAACACAATTTCAAAAACAAAAAATGATATGATAGAAAATAAGGAAAACATAAATATAAATTTATATGATAATTTTAATGAAAAAGAAGAAGAAGAAAAAAATAATTATATTAAATTAATAAAAGAGAAAGAAAAAGAAATATTAAAATTAAAAAGTGAATTAGAACATTTAAAGCAAATATCATATAAAAATAATAATAATATGAAAAATATAACAATGATATCAATGAGACCAAATTCTTTTAGAAAAGAAGATAAAAAAAATTCTTTTGAAATAAATAAATCAGCGACAATTGATAAATTATCTAGAATATCAAATAAATCTCCTAATCAAAATTCTTTTTTAAAAGGTAATTCTACTTTATCTTCTTCTTGTTATTCTCATAGAATTGCTTATTTTTCTCCAAAAGAAAAAAATAATTTCCCTTATAATAATAGAAATATTGATACTTCTATTGGAAATAAAAATTCTATTGATGCTGATAATTCTAATAAATCTGATGTTAAAGAAAGTTTTGATAAAATTTTGGAAAAAACTAAAAAAATTTTTCAAAGATTTCAAAAGTTAAATAAATAAATAAAGATTTATTGTTTTAAGGGTTTTTTTTTGTTTTTTTTTCAATTTTTTTAATTTTTTTTATTCGAACTAAATGTTATAATTTTCTTTTTATTTTCATTAATAGTTATCGAAGATTTTTAACAGGAAGATCACCTAATTCATTAAATTTAATTAACAACAAATTGTAATTCATTTTTCATTTTCTCTTTTATTATCAACAATAAGCGAATTTTTAATAGCTTATAATGAAAATATTACAATATATAATTCAACTGAATGTAATATCAATTAAAGAATTTGGATTTTCTGTTTCAATATATTTCAAAATTTAAATTTCATATTCAATTACATTATATCCTATTATTTCATTTTCTTCTAATTTTATATTTATATTATCTTTTATTTTATTCTATTTTTTCATTTAATTTATCTTTTAATTCTTCATTTTCTTATTTTAACTTATTATTCATTAATTATATATTTTATTTCTTCTTATGTTATAAAAGTACATAAATTTATTAATGAATAACTAATAAATCTTCAATTATTTTTCTAAATTATCAAAAATTATTTTTGCCTAATTTTAAGCTTTGAAGTAATATTACTTTCTGTTTTATTATTAATTCTTTACAATTTTCTGTTTTATAATTCACTCTATCTGTTGTTTATTTATTAATTAATTTGTTATCTTTTTTTAATTTTCTTTTTTAATTCATATTTAAAAATTGGTTTTGTCGGTTTTATTATTTGGAAAATTTGGATTGAATTTTAATTAATTTAATTGGGGATTGGGGATTGGGGATTGGGGAT
>JAEEGL017332367.1_pt1 | contig 11585 bp, 9 predicted proteins | sample 9134231 | NCBI WGS metagenome assembly JAEEGL01 (sample SAMN16246548, study PRJNA631951) | gut metagenome | biome: gut microbiome; feature: rumen; material: fiber-attached | host: Bos | place: Iran: Karaj | collected 2018-10 | reverse complement strand
TACCAGATCCTCGCAGCATACTTCGAAGATGACTGCGCGGATGAGCTTACCAGTGATCCGATTATGACGGCAATCCTTTCAAAGGAGTCATTAGCCTCTCAACCTACACTTTCGAGGTTTTACAACAGGTTAGATGATTATACATTACAGCAACTTAGTACTCTTATGCATGAAATGAGAAAAGTTGTCTACAGCATCAAACGTCCTGAAAGGGTATTGCTGGATCTCGACTCTACGCTGCTTGATACGTATGGCAAGCAGGAAGGGGAAGGGTTCAATTTCCACTATAGCGCTCATGGATACCATCCGCTTGTATGCTATGATGGTTTTAATGGCGATCTACTCGGAATAGAACTTCGCGATGGAACTACTTATTCCAGCAAGGGGGTAGCAGATTTCTTGCGACCGATACTGGAAGACCTTACAAAAGCCCATTACGCACCGTATCTTTCTCTACGGGGAGACAGCGGTTTTGCTACTCCCGAGCTATATGAAATCTGCGAAGAACCGAACTATGATGTCAAATATGCCATTCGCCTGAAATGCAACTCCACCTTGATGTCATTAGCAAAGCCGACAGAGGAACTGTTGACACAAAAGGTTGATGGCAATTACACAGACTATGCCGTCGTTTACGGTGAGTTCGATTATCAGGCAGGCTCGTGGAGCAAACCTCGAAGGGTGGTTTTCAAAATTGAAAAGCCCGCAGGTCAGTTCACATATATGCATACCTTCATCGTAACAAACATGACTGTTGCTATAGAGGATGTCATAAAGTTTTATTGTGGTCGCGGCAAAATGGAGAACTACATAAAGGAAAGCAAAAGCGGGTTTGATTTTGGCGCAGTAAGCAGTCATTCCAAAATCGTTAATGCCAACCGGGTTCTTATCCATGCCCTGACTTACAACATCTTCAACTGGTTTAAACGACTGACATTACCGGCAAATATGCGTAAGCAGTGCGTTGATACCATACGGCTAAAGCTGATAAAGATAGCTGCAAAAGTAGTAAAAACTGGCAGATATATTTATTTCAAGTTATGTAGTAGCTGTCCGTACAAGAATGAATTCTATGAGACGCTGGAAAACATCAGCTCTCTTGTGCCACAGCTCGAGTAATAAAAAGTAACGAACATTGACAACTACAGATCTATCCATAAGACGCATAGGGGTAGTCTACCCTTTTTCAAGGAATTTCCATATGACGATCAGTCAAATTTCAAATTTTAAAAGTACTATGCGCAAAATGGGTAGGATCTATGGTTGCATGAATAATTCAGGCTAAGTTCGCAATTCAGAGATTATAGGCAATATTGTATTTGCTGCCATAGCATTTTTGATGGCACCTGTGTATGCCAAGAGACACGAAAACTTTTTTGAAAAAACTTCTTGCAATTTGCATGAGGATATGATAACATACTATATGTTGTAATAAAGAGATGGTCCTCTGTTACGTATGTATTAAGAACATCCAGTATATTAAGGAGGTCGCTATGAACGACATTATTAAGAACATTGAATCTGCACAGCTTAAGGCAGAGGTTCCTTCTTTCAACGTAGGTGATACAGTTAAGGTATCAGCTAAGATCAGAGAAGGCGAGAAGGAAAGAATTCAGGTTTTCGAAGGAACTGTAACTAAGAAGCAGGGTGGTTCTTCTAGAGCTACATTTACTGTTAGAAAGATCTCTAACGGTGTTGGCGTTGAGAAGACATGGCCACTTCACTCACCTAACGTAGTTAAGGTTGAGGTAGTTCGTACCGGTAAGGTAAGAAGAGCTAAGTTGTTCTACTTAAGAGACAGAGTCGGTAAGGCAGCTAAGGTTAAAGAGTTAGTTAAGTAATTATTGATCTTAGACGTTCAATTAAAGATTTACTGATCCTACCATTGATTGTTATGATCATATGGTAGGATTATTTGGTTTTCAGAATGGATTTATATAAACAGCCTAAAAAAGAAATTGAATTTCTTCATGTGATAACAAAGTGGATATGTGATATAATAATAGTGGTGTTCATAACGCTGTTCATATGGAATGGTTTTTTCACTGCTGTTGTTATGGGCGGGCACTCTATGTCTGAGCCTGGTAAGGATGGAGCAGGCATAGCCAATGGCGATTCTGTGCTTCTTGATAAGGTTTCTTATAAGCTATCTAAGGTCAAGAGGTATGATGTCATATGCTTTAATTACCAGGAGGATGGTAAGGACATACCTATCATAAAGAGAGTCATAGGTCTTCCTGGAGAGACTGTATGCATAAAGGATGGTCACATATATATAGATGGCAAGGTCCTTGAGAAGGATGTTGTGAAGGATATCATATATAGCGCCGGTATAGCTTCTGAGGAGATTAAGCTTTCATCTAACGAGTACTTTGTTCTCGGTGATAACAGGAATAACAGCGAGGATAGTCGTAATCAGAAGATAGGTACAGTGACTAAGAATCAGATTGTAGGCAAGGTCTGGCTTATAAGCGAACCTGTGGAACATATAGGTTTTATCTCTTCGAGATAAAACCTGCGCGAGGATGCGCACGGATTCGGAAAGGAAATTGGTCTGCTTGCGCAGACCGAATCCGGCGCGCAAGTCTCGCGGTGCGAGACTTGAATAAGTAATAAATAATGGGATAAAAAGGAGGATAGCCTACATCCGAAGACATAGGCTATTGTATTATGAAAAAAGTAGTGTTCTGTTGTGTTGTATCTCTTGTCTATATATACATAATACAGGCCAAATGTGTCTAAAAAATGAACGAACTATAATATTTTAGTAAACTTTTTGTAAGAAAGGCGTAAAAAGACATGGATGAGATGAAGAAGATGAGTATTGAAGCTTTCGTGGAGGTGCTTGAGAGTAAAGCACCGGTTCCAGGCGGTGGTGGTGCATCTGCTCTTGTTGGAGCGCTTGCCATGAGCCTTGGGGATATGGTCGGAAGTCTTACTGTCGGCAAGAAGAAGTATGCTGATGTGGAAGATGAGATCAAGGCTGTCATGGATAAGGGACAGAAGCTTACAAGAGAACTCTTGTCACTTATGGATGAGGATGCCAAAGCATTTGAACCGCTTTCTAAGGCTTATTCGCTTCCTAAGGAAACTGACGAAGAGAAGGCTTATAAGGATAAGGTCATGGAAGATGCGCTTCTTGCGGCTACGAAGGTTCCGCTTCTTATCATGGAGCGCTGCTGCGATGCGATTGATCTCATAGAGACTTTTGCGGCTAAGGGAAGTAAGATTGCTCTGTCAGATGCCGGAGTTGCAGCTACATTTGCCAAGGCTGCGCTTAAGGGAGCTTCACTTAATGTCTTCATCAACACTAAGTCTATGAAGAACAGAGATGTTGCTCTTGACTTTGAGCGTAAGGCTGATGACATGCTTGATAGATATGGACGCAAGGCGGATGAGTTATTTGACGATGTTATGGGAAGGTTGAGATAATATGGCTAAGTTATTATTAAGTAAAGAGGTAAATGCTTCGCTGAACGAGGAGATTAAGGCTAAGCTTGCAGGCGGTTCAAGAAAGTTAGCTATCGTGCGCGTAGGCGAGAGAGAAGATGACCTGTCTTATGAGAGAGGCGCAACAAAGCGCTTTGCTACTCTGGGTATGGAGGTTGAGGTTCATGCTCTTCCTGTAGATGTGACTGAAGAAGAACTTGTATCGTGCATACATAAGCTCAACGATGACGAGTCTGTTGATGGTATTCTTCTGTTTAGACCGCTTCCTAAGCATCTGAATGAGAAGGCTATTGTTAACGAGCTTAAGCCATCTAAGGATGTGGACGGTATAACCGATGCGTCTATGGTCAGTGTGTTCAAGGGATTCGGAGAAGGCTTCGCACCTTGTACTCCTAGCGCTGTTATGAGGATCCTCGAGCATTATGATGTGGATCTTACAGGTAAGGAAGTTGTTGTTGTGGGCAGAAGTCTTGTGGTTGGTAAGCCACTTGCTATGATGCTTCTTGCAAAGAATGCAACTGTTACTATATGTCACACGAAGACTAAGGATATGGCTGAAGTAACAAGAAGAGCCGATATAGTTATCGTGGCTGCCGGTAAGGCCGGAGTTATAGGCAAAGAGCATGTAAGAGAAGGACAGATCGTCATAGATGTTGGTATCAATGTGGATGAGAACGGCAAACTCTGTGGCGATGTGAGATTCGATGAGGTAAGTGAAGTAGTGGATGCGATAACACCTGTTCCTGGTGGCGTAGGTGGTGTCACAACTTCTATTCTTGCTTCTCATCTGTTGTAAACAGGAGGTGTTTTTATGAGCATTAAGGTTGGTCATATTAAGATTGGTGAAGGTCAGACTAAGGTATGTGTTCCTATCGTAGGAGAGTCTTACGAGGAGATCGGTGAGCTTACATCGAAGGTCAGGGATTGTGGCTGTGATATCATAGAGTGGAGAGCTGACTGGTTTGAGGATTATCACAACATAGATCATATTCTTCAGGTTCTCGAGATGATGAGAGAGAGAATCATAGATATGCCGCTTATATTTACCATGAGAACTATGGGTGAAGGCGGTAAGGCAGATCTTACATATGAGGAGTATGAGGAGATTCTTCTTGATGTGGCAAGAAGCGGTCTTGCTGATATGATAGATGTCGAGTGTTTCATAGATGAGCGCGTGTCTGAACTGAATGAGAAGCTTAAGGAAGAAGGCGCTATAGTTGTGGGCTCTTATCATGATTTTGAGAAGACTGACAGCACTGAAGAGTTAAAGGACAGGATGAGAAAGATCGTAGGTAAGAACAGTGATATAGTTAAGATAGCTGTTATGCCTAACACTAAGGATGATGTTGTGAATCTTCTCAATGCTACATTTGACATGACTAAAGAGACTGACAAGCCTCTTATAACTATGTCTATGGGCAAGCTTGGCGCTCTTAGCCGCATAAGCGGCAACATATTCGGCAGCAGTGTTACTTTCGGTAATTATGTGACTGCTTCTGCGCCTGGTCAGATAGGCGTCATAAAGCTTGAAGATATACTAAAGACTATATAAGAAGGATAGTGAGATGAAGGAATTAAAACCAAAACTTTTTACATGCATGAAGGGGTATAATGGCAAACAGTTCACAAGCGATGTTATATCAGGTATCATAGTTGCTATCATAGCATTGCCGCTTTCTATAGCACTTGCGATTGCATCTGGCGTAGGTCCTGAGGAAGGTCTATACACTGCGATTGTTGCGGGATTTTTGATCGCTTTCTTTGGTGGAAGCAGGGTTCAGATTGCGGGACCGACAGCAGCATTTGCTACGATAGTTGCCGGAATAGTTGCTAAGAACGGCATGGATGGGCTCATAGTAGCGACCATACTTGCAGGTATCATACTTGTATTCATGGGTATATTCCACTTTGGAAGTCTCATAAAGTATATACCATATACCATAACTGTCGGCTTTACCGCTGGTATAGCTGTTACTCTTGCGATAGGACAGATGAAGGACTTCATGGGTCTTACCTTTAAGAAGTCTGTTATAGAGACTGTTGATAAGGTTGAGCAGATATGTACTAACATGGATACCTTTAATGCTACTGCTTTTTTGATCGGCGTACTTGCGCTTGTTATACTTATCGTATGGCCTAAGATTCCTGTTGCAAGTAAGATTCCTGCATCTTTGATAGCTGTTGTGGTTACTGCTGCAATCGTGAAGATAGCAGACCTCGATGTCAATACTATAGGTAAGCTTTACGAGATCAGTTCTAAGGTCAAAGCTCCGCATATGCCTGATGTAAGCTTTTCTATGGTCAAGACTCTTCTTCCGGATGCATTTACTATAGCTTTGCTTGCTGGTATTGAGTCGCTTCTTTCCTGCGTTGTATCTGATGGTATGATAGGAAGCAAGCACAGACCAAATGCTGAGCTCATAGGACAGGGTATCGGCAATATCGGCTCTGCTCTTTTCGGTGGTATTCCTGCGACCGGCGCTATAGCCAGAACTGCAGCCAACGTAAAGAACGGCGGTAGAACTCCTGTTGCTGGTATGGTTCACTCTGTTGTGCTTCTTTTGGTTCTTATGTTCCTCATGCCATATGCAGGTCTAATCCCTATGCCAGCTATAGCAGCCATACTTTTCATGGTTGCATATAATATGTGTGGTTATAAGGAATTCTTCAAGATTATCAAGTCTGCGCCTAAGATGGATGTACTCGTTCTTCTCGTAACATTTGTACTTACGGTTGTATTCGACCTCGTAGTTGCTATCGAGATCGGTGTTGTACTCGCGGCTTTCCTCTTCATGAAGAGAATGTCAGACACTGCATCTGTTACAGGTTGGAAGTACATAGATGATGAGGGGGACGAGGATTCGAATGATAAGGATGCTATAGGCCTTAAGAGAGTTCCTAAGAACACTCTTGTATACGAGATTATGGGACCTATGTTCTTCGCGGCTACGGATATGTTCCTTGAGCTTAATCTCGATCCGACGATTGATTGTATCGTACTTCGTATGAGAGCGGTACCGGCGATGGATGCATCTGCACTTCATACTTTCTTTGGAATACTTGATTCCTGCAACAAGAAGAAGATCACTTTGGTGTTCTCTCATGTTAATGAGCAGCCGCTTAGTATGATGAAGAAAGCCGGTTTCTATGATAAGGTTGGTGCAGAAAACTTCTGTGCTAATATAGATGCAGCGCTTGAGCGTGCTGGCAAGATAGTTAAGTGATGAGCACTTAACTCAGTCGGAGTCTAATCTCCGACTGAGTTAAAAAGGATGCGCACGGATTCGGAAAGGAAATCTGTCTGCTTACGCAGACCGAATCCGGCGCGCAAGTCTCGCGGTGCGAGACTTGAACTTTACGAGTATTGACATATGTGCTATAATAGTATTTTAGAGGCTTGAAAACCTACTATTAGATTATTCGGAGGTTGTTATGACTAAGATAGATATTATATCAGGATTTTTGGGAGCAGGTAAGACTACATTCATCAAGAAACTCCTTTCTGAGGCATTTTCTGGCGAGCAGGTTGTTCTTATCGAGAATGAATTCGGTGAGATTTCCATAGATGGTGGTTTCTTGAAGGATGCCGGAGTAGAGATCAAGGAGATGAGCCAGGGCTGTATCTGCTGTTCACTTGTTGGTGATTTCTCTTCTTCACTTAAGGAGGTTATCGCTTCATATAAGCCGGACCGTATCATAATCGAGCCATCAGGTGTAGGTAAGCTCTCTGATGTTATATCTGCAGTTAATAAGGTTGCAGCAGATCAGGAACTTATGCTTAATGCTACTGTTACAGTAGTTGATTCTGTGAAGTGCAAGATGTATATGAAGAACTTTGGTGAATTCTTCAACAATCAGGTGGAGAGTGCTGGTACAGTTATACTTAGCCGTACCGATATCGCTTCTGAAGATAAAGTAGCAACAGCAGTTGAACTTATCAAGAACCTGAATCCTAAGGCCAATGTTGTGACAACTCCGCTTGCTAAGCTTTCAGGCGAGAGCCTTGTTAAGCTTATGGAAGAGGGCTCGCATCTTGAAGAGGATCTCATGCATGAACTTCTTGAGAAGGAAGAGCATGAACATGAGCATGAGCATGAGCATCATCATGACCATGATCACGAGCATGAGCACGAGCACGAGCACGAGCACGAGCATGAGCACGAGCACGGTGAAGGTTGTACCTGCGGATGTCATGACCATGACCATGATCATGACCATGACCATGATCACGAGCATCATCATCACCATCATCATGCTGATGAAGTGTTCGAGAGCATCGGTAAGGAGACTAATAAGAAGTTCACTAAGGAGAAACTCGATAAGATACTTAACGAGCTTGCTAACAATGACGAGGATTACGGCGTGGTACTCAGAAGCAAGGGTATGCTTCCTTGTGAAGTAAGTGACGAGTGGCTCTACTTCGATCTTACACCTGGTGAGTATGAGATAAGAGGTGGTGCACCTGACTTCACTGGTAAGATAGTTGTTATCGGATCTAAGCTTGACAAAGATGCGCTTATGAAGCTTTTTGAGTTGTAATTAAGAAAGGATATATATGAGTGATAAGATTCCTGTATATGTGATCAATGGATTTTTGGAAGGTGGAAAGACCAAGTTCATCAACTTTACAGTGGGTCAGGATTACTTTGCTATAGAGGGAAGAACTCTTATCGTGGCTTGTGAAGAGGGCGTAGAAGAGTATGATAAGGCATATCTTGATAAGAACAGATGTGATCTTGTCTATATCGAAGAAGAGGAAGACTTCAGCGTAGAGACCCTTCGCTCACTTGTGAATAAGTATAATCCTGACAGGATCATAATAGAATACAATGGATTCTGGGATATGGCAAGGATCGCCGCACCGGAAGGCTGTGCTATGGAGCAGCAGATAAGCATCATAGACGGTACAACGCTTGACATGTACTTTGCTAATGGTGATATGAGATCTAAGATCATGAATATGGTCAGAGATTCAGAACTCGTTCTTGTTAACAGAGGTGATAAGGTAGCTGACCCTTCAGCCACAAGAAGAGCGCTTAAGTCACTTGCTATGAGTGGTGAGGTCGTTTTTGAAACATCTGATGGCGAGGAGATAGACTTCTCTGCAGAAGACCTGCCGTTTGACTTTGATGCACCTGTTATAGAGATAGGCGAGGATGATTATGATAAATGGTTCTTTGATGCTATAGAGCACCAGGAACGTTATGATGGCAAGACTGTCAGATTCAAGGCTCAGGTTTTCAAGAGCTCAAGATTCTTGAAGAAGACCTTTGTGCCAGGCAGGAAGGCTATGGTATGTTGTGCTGATGATATATCTTTTCTTGGGTTTACCTGCAAGTACAGATATCTTGACAGCTTATCCAACAAACAGTGGATCATGCTTGAGGCTAAAGTGGGTTATGCTTATCAGGCGCAATTTCGTGGTGTGGGACCGGTTTTGGAAGCTATATCGGTCAGAGATACAGAACCAGCTAAGAAGGAAGTGTTGGGAACTTGAATCATATGGAGTATAAGAAGGATCTTATAGCCATATCGGTCATGATACTGGCTATAGTTTTAACGGTGATGGGTATCAAGAATATGTCTGATACTATGGCGATAAATGCAGCTGAAACTTCTACAGAGAAGACAACAGGTGCATCTGTGGCTGTTCAGACGGATGCTGATCATCCGAAAACAAGACATGCAGATGTCGCAGTGATTGATGTTCCTGTTACTAAGAAGTCCTATGGTAAGCCTCTTGAGGGCAGATACGTAAGATATGAGGATCGTAACAATGTGTCTGATGAACCGATAGCGCTTGTTGAGAATATTCAGGAAATCGTAGCAGAGTATGATGTAAAAGAAGATGCTATGGCAAAGAAGCATGCTGAGGAAGAGGACGATAACCCTGAGGGGCCGGTTACCAAAAAAACTTCGGTTGAGAAGCCAACGCAGGCAGTAGCTGTCAGATCGAGTATTCAGTTTGCGGCTAAGGATTCTTCTGGCAATATCATATATGCTGTATCAGGAAAGAAAGCATATAAGCCAAAGTCTGTTGATAATCTGTCTGAAATCACAGTTGTAACAGATAAGGGTGAACTCACAGGTTATGTACTTAAGACAGAGGCTGTAGGAAGCTTTAAGGAAGAGGCTGTTGTAGAACTTCTGGTCGCAGAAGAAGTGAAGACGGATAAAGCGTCAACCGATGATAAGAGTGAAAGTTCTACGACTCAAGAAACTACTGGGGCTTCAAAAGAGTCTTCGGCCGTCTCAGATTCATCTAAGTCTTCGGATGGCGTTACGTCTGAATCTAAGACTTTAGAATCAGTGACATCTGCTTCATCCAAAACATCTGAATCAACTACTGCAGGTTCTTCATCGGCTGCGGTTTCAACTGATGATGTAACTGTTGAATACTATGTATATGAGCTGAAGGCAGAACTTAAGACTATCAATACGCCTGGCTGGTATGAAGATGGCAACAACAAGTATTACTTCTATGCTGTGGATGGCGGACTTGTTCCTGCTGTTGGTTATCAGGTAGTGGAAGGTTACAGACATCACTTTGACAGCATGGGACGACTCGATTCTATGAGAGGTATAGACATATCTCAGTGGAATGATGAAGTGGACTGGAAGAAAGTCAAGGCCGATGGATATTCGTTCGTTATCCTAAGAGCTTGTGTAAGAGGTTATGGTTCCGGTAAACTTTATGTCGACACAGCATTTGAGAAGAATGTGGTAGAAGCGAAAGCGGCAGGACTTAAGGTTGGCGCTTATGTATTCTCACAGGCGATAAATCATAATGAGATACTCGAAGAAGCTTCTCTTCTTATCGATCTGTGCAAGGGTCATGAGATAGTTGGCCCACTCTTTATAGATTCTGAGCAGTGCAACGATGGTGCAAGACAGGATGCGATAAGTAGAAGAAAGAGGACAGATATCATCAAGGAATTCCGCGATATCGTAACATCGAACGGCTATCAGGCAGGCTTGTATACATCGACAAGCTGGTATGAGGATGAGATGTACGGCGATGAGCTTGGCGGTATGTGCTTGTGGCTTGCGAAGTGGACCTCTACCGAGCCAAGTGAGGAGTACGATATATGGCAGTACAGCTCTAAGGGCAGTGTGAATGGAGTAAAGGGACCTGTGGATATGAATCTGTGGGTTATAAGAAATTAGATGGGGGTGGCTAAATTGGATAAAGCACCAAGTAAAAAAGCAAAGATATTTTGCTGTGTTTTGGTTTTAACAGCATCGGCTGTATTTGTTTTATTGGGGCTTAGAGAAATGTCCGTTTATATGGAGCTTATAAATAAATGTACTTCTGAAGTAACCGGAACCGTGGTTTATGAAGGTAAAGATTGGAGAGCACATAACGGCAGTGTGAGCTTTTCCTATGGTCCGGAATATAAATACGTAAATGGAAAATGGTATAGGCAGATTGAAGTAAAGACAGATGGCGTGTTTAACTTCGAGAATATATATTGCCGTCCGGGAGTAGAAAAGAAGGGAGATATTATCACTATCCATTATGATCCGGATGATCCCGAAAACTATTATATCTCAGATTGGGTGAGTGATCATAAGGCAACTGGCATTGTTGCATTTGCAGGAGCCGGCATATTGATTCTGATTACCATTCTTATTATGGCTAAGTCGAACAGATATTACAAACAGAAGGAGCAAAGTCAAAGAAAGTATATTTATTTCTACACCCCATACTGCAAATTCCTCTTTTCTGAATTTGAACGGGGTTATGAAGGAGAAACCGTGTGGGAATATAATTTAAGTGGAGAAAAGTCCTGCACCGTATTTTTTGAAACGGATACTCTGGTAAATCCTCCGGATGAAAGCTATTTAGGTTTGGTTGAAAAAAACTTTCCGGAAGACAGAGAACCTGATCTTGATATCAATAATCTGATACATAAAATGCCTCAGTTAAGAGACTTGCGTCCGGGGGAGTGTTATAAACGCCTTGAGAAGATCCTGTTTAACAAAAAAGAAAGAGATTATGAAATAAGGAAAATGATTGCCGATCACTTTATATTCAAACCGGGACTTATTAGGGAAAATGTTACTGAACAGGAGCTTATGGACAGTATAGAACTTTCACATATAGGAGCTTACAGAAATGGAGATATAGAAGT
>JAEEGL017085192.1_pt1 | contig 11585 bp, 10 predicted proteins | sample 9134231 | NCBI WGS metagenome assembly JAEEGL01 (sample SAMN16246548, study PRJNA631951) | gut metagenome | biome: gut microbiome; feature: rumen; material: fiber-attached | host: Bos | place: Iran: Karaj | collected 2018-10 | reverse complement strand
TACCTAGGCACTTCTCATCTCGTCCCCACGGCCACAATCTCTAGCAAAACTACAAAATCATGACCGCATGTCCTAAACTTATACGATGTTTAACATCTTACATTTAGAACATTATCTATAATCTGGTGCAAAGGTAAGAGATACTGTCTTTGATCTTTTTGAATTAAAGGATGTTGAAGCCTGATGACTTCCACATCCTTTCTATCTATACGGCTATCAATTCCTGACCCATCAGATGAAAAGACTCTTTAATCTTTTGCATCCGCTCGGCACTGGGTTTCTTGATGCCGTAGATATACTTTGCCAATAGGCTTTTGTTAATGCCAATATACTTGGCCATCTCAGAGACATTTATCTGAGGAAACTTGCTAAAGATTCTTGCCACCTCGTTGTCAGGATTTGGCTCAATCGTGTCGTAGAAGCTGGAAACGTGTACATCTTCATCCAACTTCTCCCAGCGAATGTCATCACCAAAACGACCGATCTTGAAATCAAGTCGCTCTGATTCTGAGGCTTCTTTTAAAACAGGAAATGCCTCCAAAGGGCGACTTAAAGATTCGCCACCATCTGTTAACAAATAAATGCGATTGGCATCAAACCAAACCTTCTCAATCTTTGCCATAATTATTCGTCGTTATCATCCATGTGTTCATGCCATTTCTCTATGAACTCTTCCTGGAAAGTCTCACACAAAGCCTTGGCTTTCTTTAAATCTTTTGGCTTCATCCCTTCGTTCTTGACTAGTTCAATGCCGGGTTCAAGTGAGAACTTTGCACGACCATCGGCATTCTCCACATGAACATGAATGGGCATGTGCTCATCAGAATAGAAGTAGAATCGTAATCCAAACGCTATGAGTATTGTAGGCATATATTCACTTTTTGGTGCAAATATAGGGATAATTTTTTATCCCTCCAAGTGTTTTATGAAAAAAGAAACACAATTGTAACCATAAACAATTCCAGAAGAATCTTGCACTCACCTAGATTCATCAAATTGCTATGTTAGAGTTTGCAAAATCGGGGGATACATTTTTAAGGATATCTTCCATGGATGATAGTTTTTACCAAGTCCACCAAGGCAACAATGTCGGCAACATTTATGACGTTATCGGCGTTCACGTCACAGCGGTTGTTCTTCTCCTCGTTTCCCATGACGACATCTGAGAGCATGTCGACATCGTTATCATCAAGCGCGCCGTCGCCATTCACATCACCTCTGAGTACAAAACGCATGTTGGTCAGTTCCATAAGCGAGAATGTCTGGGTGCCTTCACCGTTCGTGGCTATCAGCTGTCCATCGGAGAAGGTCATCACGAGTGCTTCCACACTGACTGTCACTTCCGTTCCGTTGTCGGCCTTGAAGGTCAGATGGGAGTAATCGCAATCTGCTCCAATAGAGCCGCTGGCACGGGCCGGTACCTGAGCACTGGCCCACAGGACGTGAGCCAGTGCCATCGAAATAACGATAAACAATCTTCTTACCATCATCAGAACTTATACGTGTTACCTATACTTAAAACCCTCGTTTACGCTTAGTGACCGCCAGGGCCAAAGCCACCGCCACCAGGCTGGCCACCGGGACCTCCGCCATCGCCGCCTGGGCCAAAGCCTCCACCGCCGCCATTGCCACCTGTGTAGGACGAAAGGGAGACTGACGAGCCGTCGCTGACGGTTGCATCGATGTAGCCATAGCCGTCCCATAGTTTAGTACCGCTGCTGACGGTTATGCCCGACTTCAGCGTGGTGGCGCCTGCAGTGGATACAACCATTGTGGAGCCCATAGTGCCGCTCGACGGTACTTGGAAGGCCAGCGCCAGCGTGTCGTTGCTGTAGAGTCCGTACCAGGTGCCCTTGTTGTAGGAAGTCTGATAGCAAGACTGTGTGAGGCTGGCTCCGCTCTCTATCCCGCTGATGGCGACGATGGTTCCGCTCTCCACGTAGACCTTCTTGTTGCCCTCGCTATTGGCATCGAATGCCACATCAGGCTCACCGTGAGCGATAGAATAGACCGTAGCCCCTTGGATGTACATATTGCCGTTGGCGTCGATACCGTCGGCTCCTGTCGATGTGCCTGTAGAGCGTGCGAAGATGTAGCCGCCCTTCAGATACATGTCGCTGGTGGAGTTCAGGGCATCGTCAGCAGCTGTGGAGTAGACGTAGCCACCCGTGACGTAGAACGTGTTCTTCGACTCAATACCCTCGTGATAGCTCGACGAAGCGGTGATGTTGCCGCCGCTGATGGTCAGCATGCCGTCGCTCTTGATGGCCTTGGGCGATGCCGTCGCACTGTTGCTGTATTTATACTGGCTGCCGGAGGCGGTGGCCGAGATGGTGCCGCCGCTGATGGTCAGCGTACCGTCGGCCTTGATGCCCTTGCCGCCCGTGCCTGTGCTCTTCAGCGTCAGTGTACCGCCGCTGATCTCCATGTTGCCGTCGGCCTTCAGACAGGCAGAACCCTTGGCATCATTCTCGTCGCTGTCGTAAGCACCATTGCCCGTAGTGGTGATGTTCACAGTTCCGTCGCTGACCTTCAAGTCGCCTTCGGCCTTCACACCCTTAGAGGCTGCGGCAGACACCGTGACAGTCAGAGTTCCGCCCTCTAAATAGACGTTGCCGCTGTCTTCATCCTCATGGTCGGCAGTCTCGCCTGTAGAGGTGGTGCCGTCGAGGTCGCACTGGATACCGTCGTCACCGATACCCGTCATCGTCACCGTACCGCTCTTCATCTGGAAATAGCCGTTGCAGTTGATGCCGTCGCTCACCGACCCTGTGATGTTCAGCGTCAGGTTCTTCACTGTGATGTAGTCGGCACTCTTGATGGCGTGGGCCGTATTGCCGACGACAGTCAGCGTGCCTTTACCTTGCAGTTGCAGCTGTCCCTTACTATAGACACAGCCTTTCTGCGAGCCGCTGGCACAGTCGGTCAAGGTGTTCTCCGTACCATTCTTGACACTGAGCTGGATGCGCTTCTTGTTGGTGATGTTGATGGCGGCATCTGTCGCACAGGTCAGGCTGACACCCGCCAGCGCCACCGTACACTTATACGAACCCGAGAGGGCAAACTGCCCGTCAGTCGTTGTGCCGCTCAGTTGGTAAGTGATCTCGTCATTATCCACAGCATCGGTATTGCTCTGCTCTATCGAGACGTAGGCTCCGCTGATGGTGGGTTCAACGAACTGTGCCACATTGCCTGCTACGGTGACGGTGGCCGACGTGCCGTTATAGGCTATCTGCACTAGGTTGTCTGTCACCTCCGTATTGTCTACCATCATCTTGCTGATGTCGCTGATATCAAATGTCTTGCCCATAATGGTCAGCGTCGTACCGTCGGCATAGGTCATGTCGCCCGTCTGCGAGGCGGGGAACTGATAGGTCACGTTGCCCACCTGTACATTCAGCGTCTGAGCCTCTGCCACTATCGCCAGCAAGAGGCTTGTCATGAGTGGAAATATCTTTTTCATTTCATTACAATTTTATGTGTTCCGTTCTTTGTTTTTACTATATAGACCTGTCCGCTGCGCAGCTGATCCTTCGACACCTTACGTCCCTGCAGGTCGTAGTACTCCTGATCCTGGGTTGATGTCTCAAGGCTCAAACTTGAAATCGCCGTTGTCTCTGTTGTCTCATTTGATGTCGAGAAGTACATCTTACTCAGGTTCGAGAGTGTGAACGACTCCGATCCAGCCGTCAGCGTTGTGCCAGAAATCGTGATGGTCAGCGTCGAGGCTTCCACGGAGACCTTCGCCCCGTCTGTCGTCTCAAAGGTCAGATAGGTGTAGTCGGCAGCCCGAGTTGTCAGTGCTGCAGTTATCACCAATAATAATAAAATCGCTTTTTTCTTCATTTCCTTTTCAATTTGATTCTGCAAAATTAAGAATTAGCCATCATAACTCAAACTTTTTTCAACCAACGGCTCTTTTTTTTCAACGAATTCCGTCTATTCACTTAAATATGTCCCGAAAAAGTTGGTGGATTCGGGAAAAGTGCGTATCTTCGCATCAAAAACCAAGAAGATGGCTGCACACAACGAATTAGGCAAGTGGGGTGAAGACCTGGCTGCGGAGTACCTGGAGAAGAAGGGTTACACCATCGTGGAGCGCGACTGGAAGTCGGGCAGACGCGACATTGACATCATTGCGCTGGACGACGACGTAGTGGTGTTCGTGGAGGTGAAGACCCGTCGCAACAGCCTTTACGGGCAGCCCGAGGAGGCCGTCGACTACCACAAGCTGCAGAGTCTGCAACAAGCCATCAACCACTATGTCAGATTCAAGCATATCCGACAGGAGATTCGTTTCGACATCATCTCCATCGTTGGAACTATCGGCACAGAGCCTGACATCCAACACTTTCAGAACGTCGCGTTGTTATAAAGGCAACGACTCCAATAGAATTTCTATCAGACGGGGCACGGCATATTGGTCGAGCTCCGTCTCTTTGATCCAGATATAGTCGGGAGGAAGCGAGGGTTTTTCATTGACTTCCAACAGGTAGAAGTCGGCCATAAGGATGCGATGAGTGAGGACATGACGAGCGTTCTGGCGCTGTAACACAGCGCCATACGGGACGTCGGCAGAAGAATCGACAAGCCAGGGTTCCCAGAGGCCTTGCCAGATGTCGCCAGCGCCACGCCGATGGATGGCCGTCTCACCCTTGCAGCGGATATAAATATAAATAAGGTGTCGCTCCTTCACCTTGAGCGTCTTCTGTTTGACAGGCAACTCACCCACCCTCCCCTCTCGGAAGGCCGAGCAGGATTCCATCAGCGGGCAATCGCTGCAACGAGGCGACTGGGGTGTGCACTGGATGGCTCCAAAGTCCATGATGGCCTGATTGTATTCGGAGGAGGGTGAAGGGTGGAGGGTGGAGGGAGAACAGTTTTGCGGCAGAGGTGAAGACTGATCCGGTAGAAGGCTCTGGGCGAGGGCGGCGAAGAGTTTCTTGCCTTCGGTGGTATTGATGGGCGTATCGATGCCGAAATGGCGGGCAAGGACGCGGTAGACATTGCCGTCAACCACAGCCGCTGGCAGTCCGAAGGCGATACTCCCGATGGCGGCAGCCGTATAGTCGCCCACACCTTTCAGTTGACGGATCTCATCAAGCGTATCAGGGAAATGCCCCAGTGCCACAATCTGACGGGCGGCAAAGTGCAGATTGCGGGCACGACTGTAGTAGCCCAATCCCTGCCACTCGCGAAGCACCTCGTCCTCGGTAGCCGCAGCCAGATCCTCCACCTTTGGCCAGCGGCGCATGAACCGTTCCCAATAGTCCCAGCCCTGCTTCACCTGTGTCTGCTGGAGGATGATCTCCGAGAGCCAGATGGCGTAAGGATCGTGCGTCTGCCGCCAAGGCAACGCACGACCATTCTCGCGAAACCAGTTTATGAGAGTGATGGAAAAGGAATTCATATTTAGAAGATAGAAGAAGATAGAGGAAGATAGAAGAAGATAGAAGACATTAGTCTATGATTCCATTATCATTTACAACCCCTTTGATGTAAGCATTCAGCAAATAGCTGGTGTCAAGAATCGTCTGAACAAGCTGCTGATAAACTTCTTCATCTATGTAGCCTAAGTCTTTTGACAAAAGGCAGTAATATCTGCATTCTTCAAGGCTCCCTTGGGAGATATTAAAGAAACGTAGTTTGTCTGCCTTACTAAGTTTCTTGTATCCTTCTGCAATATTTGCAGCAATGGACACAGCGGCACGCTGGAATTGTGGACACAGGCCAAACCTCTCAACATCAGGATAGTTTCTTGTTGTACGATATACCATCAACACAAATTGATGTGCCTTTTGCCAAGCAACAATATCCTCAAATTTTCTCGTCATAACTATTGTCCTCTATCTTCCTTTACCTTCTTCTATCTTCCTCTATCTCCTTTTCTTATAATTTCCCCTGCTCACCGAGATACGAGTCCTTAAATCCGAGGAAATAGAGCACACCGTCGAGGCCGATGGTGTTGATCGACTGCTTGGCGTTGGCCACGACACGCGGCTTGGCATGGAAGGCGATACCGAGACCAGCCTGCGAGATCATCGGCAGGTCGTTGGCACCATCACCCACAGCGATGGTCTGGGCAAGGTTCACCTTCTCCACCTGGGCGATGAGCTTCAAGAGCTCCGCCTTACGGTTTCCGTCGACGATCTCACCCACATAACGACCCGTCAGCTTCCCGTCTTCACCAATCTCCAGCTCGTTGGCATAGACATAATCAATGCCATAGCGACGCTGCAAGTATTCTCCGAAATAAGTGAATCCACCGGAAAGGATCGCGATCTTATAGCCGCAACGCTTCAGGATGGTCATCAGACGGTCGACTCCTTCGGTGATGGGCAGATGCTCGGCGATATCCTGCATCACACTCACGTCGAGGCCTTTCAGCAGCGCCACACGACGGGTAAAGCTCTCCTTGAAGTCGATTTCGCCACGCATGGCACTCTCCGTGATGGCCCGGACCTCAGCTCCCACCCCGTTGCGCTCAGCCAGTTCGTCGATACACTCCGTCTGGATGAGCGTCGAGTCCATATCGAAACAGATGAGGCGACGCATACGGCGGAACATATCGTCGCGCTGGAAAGAGAAGTCGATCTCCATCTCCGACGACAGCTTCATCAGCTTCGACTGCATCTCCTGACGGTTGGTAGGCTCACCACGCAGGGAGAACTGGATACAGGCACGGGAGTGCTGTGTGGGGTTCTTGATGCTCTTACGACCTGTCAGTCGCAGGATGGAGTCGATGTTCAGTCCCTGATCAGCGAGGATACGCGTGGCCCCCTCAATCTGACGGGCCTCCAAAGTACGACCCATCACCATCAGGATATAACGGTTCTTACCCTGGTGACCCACCCAGTCCTCATACTCATCGTCCGAGATGGGCGAGAAGCCGATGTTCACACCCAGCTCCGAAGCCATGAAGAGCAATTCCTTCATCGCCAGACCCGAGCGCATCTCGTCCATGCGGAAGAGGATGCCCAGCGAGAGTGTGGAGTGGATGTCAGCCTGACCGATGTCGAGGATCTGTGCATCATACTTGGCAAGAATGCCCATCATTGAAGCGGTGAGGCCCGGACGATCCTGTCCGGTAATCCTCACCAGTATCTGTTCTTTACGATTCATCTGTTCCATAATATGCCGCAAAGATATAACATTTTCGTTGAATCTGCAAGCTTTTCACCAAAAAACTATATTACCGACTAGGAGAAAGTACGCTTGAAAGTGGGAGGGAGTAGGCACTAAACAAGGAGAAAGTGCCGTGTAAACTCGTACCGAGCTGCCGCTCGACATATGCCGACCCCGGGGTCGGTATATACCGAGCCCTAGGTCTTTATATGCAGACCCAAGGGTCGACACCGATCAAAACACAATAGAGACTATCCTCTCTACGCCCTACTCAAAAAGAATCCCGCCCAACACGATTGAGCGGGATTTATTGAAAAGTGGATGTAAGTCTTAGATAACGTGCAGGCCGAGGAACACCATCAGACCATTCATCAGGATCCAGAAAATAGCGAACGGCATCGTCTTGCGCATGATGTCACCATCCTGACCCTCCATATCGCAGGCAGCCGTAGCGATGGCGATGGACTGCGGCGAGAGCAGCTTACCACCCTCAGAACCTGCGCAGTTGGCAGCAGCCAGCCAGTTGGTCTCGTTACCAGTGACGCCGAAGAATGTGCCCTGATTCACAAGACCGAGGTCTGCAGCGGCCGTAGCCTGAAGCTTACCGAAGAGGATGTTGGCATTGGTAGCCGAACCCGTCACGAAGGTTCCGATAGAACCAATCAGCGGAGCGAAGAACGGGAAGGCAGCGCCAGTGAGCATCACGAGACCCTTGGCGATGTCGTTGGTCATACCCGTATTGTTCATCAGCATAGCCATAGCCACGAGGCAGCAGATGGTGACGACCGTCTTCTGCAAGTTGATGGTAGTCTTGGCCAACAACTTCATCAGTCTGCCGAAGCTCATGCCCTGAATCAGTCCACCAATTACGGCACCGAGGAAGATCATCAGACCGGCATTCGACAGCCAGCCGAACTTGAAGGTATTGCCAATAACGGGCATATCAAACTTAGTGACCAGCGTGCTGTTGAGCAGTTCGTTGATGGGGGGCACAATCTTGCTCGAAATCAGGATGAAGAAGATAATCAGGCCATAGACACTCCAAGCCTTGAGAGTCTTTGCCAGACCGAATTGCTTCTTTTCAACCTTCACCTCGTCGGCAGGATTCTCGTCTTTGATAAACAGCTTGTTGTAAATCAACATGGCGATGATGGCAGCCACAGAGCCGAGGATGGCGGGCGTCTCAGGACCAATGAAGTGGGCGCAGCAGAACTGCACGACGATGGAGAAGCAGCCCACAAACAGGGCTATGGAGATGTTCTTCACAATCTTCGTGCGGTCCGTCATCATCAAGATGAGGAACGGGGTGATGAAGAACATCAGCGAGAGCTGCAGGATGATGAACGTAGCCACCTCGCAAAGCTCCTCAGGCGTAGCCACACCGCTGGCAGCCACCTGGTTGGCAAGCGTCGTAGCAGGCAGACCAACGGCTCCGAAGCCTACGGCCACCGTATTGGCCACCAGACAGATTACAGCGGAGAACATCGGCTTGAAGCCCAGTCCGATAAGGATCGCAGCAGGGATAGCCACAGCCGTTCCGAAGCCAGCCATACCTTCGAGCACACCACCAAGACCCCATGTCAGCAGGAGTACGAGCAGACCTTTGTCGGAGGTCATCTGTATGAACTGTGTCTTGATAGTCTCTATCTCCTTCGTCTCACAAAGGATATTGTAGCTGAAGATGGCACAGATGATAATCAGAATGATGGGGAAACAGGCTTTGAGGAAGCCCTCCACCACCGACCACAGGGTGATGCCAAAGATAGAAACGTCAGCATACTTCTCAGGGATGATGCCCATCGCAGGGACTGCGAACAGGGCCAAGAGGATTGTTACAACAAGGGTGATCATTGCACTCTTGTAACCAGACACTTTGAAGCCCATCATCAGGACGATGAGCAGTAGGATTGGGATAACAGAAACTAATGCTGTCATAGGTTCTTAGTACGTTTGTTATTATTAAATAAGTTGAATTGTCTGCATAATTTGCGGTCAAATTTACGACTTTTTCGCCACACCACCATATTATTTTAGTGAAAAAAACAAAAAGCACGAAAATCTTTCCACTTTTCCTTTCTACTTTCCACTTCTTTTCGTATATTTGCACCAAAGTAATACACGTAATAACTCAAAACCGACATTGTCCTATGCTGAACAATTTCTTATCCGATCTCAGACAATTCATACCGTCTGAACGTATTTACACCGATGAGCTCCGCACCCTTGGATGGGGCACGGACGCCAGTTTCTATCGTCAGATCCCGAAGGTGGTCCTCCGAAGCGATGGCGAGGAAGAAATTTCCAAGATTGTACGCCTATGCCAGAAGTACAAACTGCCGTTTACTTTCCGTGCGGCAGGCACCTCGCTCTCTGGTCAGAGCTGTACTGAGAGCGTGCTGATTGTAGCCGGCAAGCATTGGGAGAAATATGAGATTGGCAAAAACGAGGAGACCATCCGCTTACAGCCAGGTATTGTAGGCGCCAAAGTGAATGAGATCCTGAAGCCCTACGGCCGCGTGTTCCCACCCGACCCTGCATCCATCGGAAGTGCAATGGTGGGTGGTATCGTCATCAACAATGCCTCGGGTATGAACTGCGGTGTGCATGCCAACAGCGACCGTATGATGCTCTCTGCCCGTGTCATCCTGACCGACGGCACCGTGCTTGACACTGGCTCGGAAGAGAGTCGTGAGGCCTTCCGGAAGAGTCATCCGGAGTTCCTTGCCAAGATCGAAGCCCTGCGCGACAAGGTGCGTGCCGACGAAAAGCTCGCCTCGCGCGTACGTACCAAATATTCTATTAAGAACGTGACAGGTCTGAACCTGCGTCCGCTCATCGCCTACGACGATCCCTTCGACATCATCGCCCACTCGATGGTAGGCTCTGAGGGTACCCTCGCCTTCCTCTCTGAGGTGACGATGAAGACGCTGAAGGACTATCCCTTCAAAGCCTCGGCTATGGTTTACTTCATGACTATGAAGGAGAGCTGTGAGGCTGTGGTGGCCATGAAGAAGATGAAAGCCGGCGAGGAAGATCTGGCGTATAGTGCAGAGAATCTGGTGGTGAAGAGTGCCGAAATGCTCGACTATAAGTCGCTCAGCAGCGTAGACGATCCTGTGTATCTGCAATATCAGAAAGATGTGGATACTGGTAAGATTGCAGGCGTGGAGCCTGGCGACTACCACAACCTGACGGCTATCCTTACTGAGACGAAAGGCATCACCCACGAACAACTGTTGGAGAAGATCGAGAAAATCAAAGAATGCTTAGGACAGTTCCGTCTCTACATCCCTGCAGAGTTTACGGAAGACCCAGCCGTCTACGGCAAATACTGGGCTATCCGCTCAGGCATCTTCCCCTCAGTGGGTGGTACACGTCCCGTGGGCACCTCCTGCCTCATCGAGGATGTCGCTTTCCCCATCGAGTCGCTGCCAGAGGCTACGGTGAAGCTGCAGAAGCTGATTGCCGACCACGGCTACGACGATGCCTGTATCTACGGTCATGCCTTCGAGGGCAACTACCACTTCATCCTGAACCAGAGCTTTGCCGACGAGCATGAGGTAGCCCGCTATGCTGAGATGATGCGCGATGTGGCCAAGCTCGTGGTCGAGGGCTACGACGGCTCGCTGAAGGCTGAGCACGGCACAGGACGTAATATGGCTCCGTTCGTGAAATATGAATGGGGCGACAAGGCCTACGAGGCCATGAAGGAGCTGAAGGCCATCTTCGACCCCGAGGGACTGCTGAATCAGGGTGTCATCTTCAACGACGATCCCGACTGTTTCATCAAGTGTCTGAAGCCCCTGCCCGTTCTCGACTACGACTTCAAGAGCGTGCCTGATGGTGGTCACTACCTGATGGATCCGAACTGTTCGACAGCCCACGAGACCATTGAGATGGTGAAGCGTGCCAACAAGTGTATCGAGTGCGGCTTCTGCGAGGTGAACTGTATGTCGTGCGGTCTCACCTTGTCGTCCCGTATGCGTATCGCCGTACAGCGAGAGATCCGTGAGTTGGAGGCCACCGGCAGAGATCCAGAGCGGGCAGCCACACTGCGCCAGCAATATAAGTATTATGGTGACCAGACCTGTGCCACCGACGGTCTCTGTGCCACCTCGTGCCCGATGAAGATCAACACGGGTGAGCTGACACACCTGATCCGTCAGTTGGACATGAACCGCAACCATCTGGGCTATCAGGTGGGAGAGTTTGCCGCCAACCACATGGCAGGCATCAAGAGTGGTCTGCGCGTGGTGCTCGACGTGGCTCATCTGGCTCATATCACCCTCGGTCCGAAGCTGATGACTAACGTGTGCCGCACGATGAACAAGATGGGACTGCCGCTCTGGACCACCGCCATGCCGAAGAAGAAGCGCCAGCCGAAGAAGAGCGATTTGACACAGTTTATCATCGAGAAGAGTATCCCTCAGAAGGAAGAGGAACACTCCGACCTTAAGGTG
>JAEEGL016724009.1_pt1 | contig 11585 bp, 5 predicted proteins | sample 9134231 | NCBI WGS metagenome assembly JAEEGL01 (sample SAMN16246548, study PRJNA631951) | gut metagenome | biome: gut microbiome; feature: rumen; material: fiber-attached | host: Bos | place: Iran: Karaj | collected 2018-10 | reverse complement strand
GATCTGGCGGATTGCGGAGACGAGCGTGTCGTTGGAAACGGTCTTGATCATAGCGCCGGCCGCGCCTGCTTCCAGCGCACGGCCAATGTCGTCCGCAGATCCGTATGTGGTGAGGATCATCACCTTCGTCTCGGGCATTTCCCTTGTGATTCGCACTGTAGCCTCGGCGCCGTTGAGCGGGGGCATCATGAGGTCCATGATGATTACGTCCGGCCTGAGCGCCTTGCACTGCGCGACGGCGTGAAGTCCGTTGTTGGCCTCTCCGACGACGGCGATGTCGTCCTCGAAGCCAAGGATCGACGCGAGGCCGGCGCGGACGATTCCGTGGTCGTCGGCGATGAGGACCTTGATCTTCTTCGATTCCTGCTTCATGTCTTGTTCTCGATTTTTATGTCTACACGCGTTCCGCGCCCGGGGGCGCTGTCGATTGAGATGCTGCCTGAGAGGCGTTCGACGCGCTCGGAGATTCCGTGGAGTCCGAAATGCCCCTCTGCGAGGCCGGGACGGGTCTCGGGGTCGAAGCCGATTCCGTCGTCGGACACGGAGAATGCGATGGTGGTTTCATGGAGGCGTCCGCAGACCTTGATGTGCCTGGCCTTGCCGTGGCGGATGGCGTTCACGACGAGTTCGCGGACGATCCGCAGCACGGCGTGGAACGTCTGGTCGGAGATTCGTGCACGCGGCATGTCGACGTCGATGTCGACGTCGCATGCGTCGGTGTGCTGGTCGAGCGTCTCCCGAACGGCCTCCGCCGCGTCCTTTGCGTCCAGCGCGTGGTTCTGCAGGTCCCACAGGCAGTTGCGCAGTTCCTCGCGGCAGCTTGCGAGCGTTTGCCGCGCGACGGAGAGGTAGTGTTCGATTTTCGAGGGGTCCTTCGTCCGCGCCTTCTCCGCCGCGTCGATCTGGAACGCGACGCCGGTGAGCGTCTGCGAGAGCGCGTCGTGAAGCTCGACGGCGAGCCGCGTGCGTTCGTCGATCTGGGCCTCGGCCTTGTCGTGGGCGATTCGCTCTTTCGCGAGCAGGCGGCTTCGCCGGAGGATGATGCGGTTCAGGATTCGTATCCACAGTGCGCCGAGCACCAGCAGCGCGAGCAGGCTGGCGATGACTACAAGGAGCTTCGCAGGCGTCCACCACGGAGGTCTGGAGAGTATCGCCACGTCGTGCGGACCGCGCATGACGAGCGTCAGCCCTTTGATTCGCGGGAACACCACGTTGGGGCTCCAGTCCGGCACGTCGAAGACGCATACCCCGGTAACGGACACTCGGCAGTCGAGTTCGAGTCCGTCTAGCGCGGTCGGACAGGCGCTGGCATCGACCGGGATTATGTCCCCGTCGCAAGAAAGCAGCATCCGGGCCGCCGGGTCGTTCCGAGGGGGGCGGGACCGCACATGGCCTTCCAGCCGGAAGAGCTGCCCTTGTTGCCGAGGCTTGAACTTGCGCTCTCCGCGTTCGTTGAAGAGAAGGTCTTGTGCGGATACGTGCATCGGCGTCTCGTTTGTCGGATGGACGTCGCCCGGCAGCTGTTTCCAGATGGCCTGCGAAAGGTTGAGGTGGAAGAGATCGGTCGCCGGCAGTCCCACGACCGCAATGTGCGAACCGCAGGGCGGCAGATCCCCGTCAGAGAGTTCGACCCGAACGGCGTTGCCGCTGTCGGCGCGCAGCATGAGCCTGCTCCCTCCCCATGTCGCGAGGACGCGTCCGTCGATGCGGCGTCGTCCGGTTGCTGACACTTCGCCGGCGCGGACGTGGTGGATGTTGCCTATGCACGGAACGGAGAAGGGGTCCGACGGGGGTGCGCGCAGCACGCGTATGTCGCGCTTGTCGGCAATGCCGAGCCGCGGGCCGAGGAAGATGCGGCGTCCGCTCTCTTCCGGCATGCAGACCCCGGTCACCTCGACTTCTGCGTCTACGAGCTTCGTGCGATCAAGTCGGTTTGATGGTGAAATCTGCAGGGTGGCGTAGATTGTGTGTCCGGAAGAACGCATTACGACGTAGTCGTAGAAGGGGTCTATGTCGTCAATGTATATGCCAGTTACGATGCCTGTCAGGCTGATGCGCCTGTAGTTGTAGTCTCCAAGCTGGATGCGGTCTGCCGTGGCCTTGACGACAGGAGGTGGCGGACGCCTGCCGACAAGGTCGGTCTTGTCGCACTTCGCATAGAGGTCGCGGTCGGAGGTTATGTCCGTCGATCCACGCCAGCGTATGACGTCGCCCGGACTGTAGGTAAACGACTGGGGGTTGTCTTCGGCGAAGACGTTGCATCCGCCCGATTCGTCCTGCACGACGAATGAGCAGCCGGTTATGCCGGTCGTCTTCTGTATCACCTGGGCGGTCAAGTCGAAACGCAGGCCCTCGCGCGCTTCATCCTCCGACAGTGCGCGAAGCTCGGCGGCTGTTGTGAGAACGGCGTTTGTCGCCGCCATCGCCGGCGGAGACACAACGCACACAAAGGCCGTCATGAGAAGCAGTCTGCCCATCGGCGTATATTTTACCAAATCTGCCGCAGGTGCGGTGTGAAAGCCCTACTGCCCATTCGGGCAGTGTTGCATTTGTGTGTGCGCTATGCAAGTCCCCTATTTTGGAAAATCACGGCATACACCTTGATTAATTGAATCCGAAAAAATTATAATAATTTCGGATTGCATTCCGAAATAAATAATGGTATACTTCTGTTCGCAAAGTTGAAACAGATGGAGTAGGAGTTTAAATATGCACATAAAGCGCGATATTGACAGCTTTTTAGCCAAACGGATGTTTGGAGGGAAGACAATTGTCATATATGGACCGCGGCAGGCTGGAAAGACCACGGCAGTGGAGTCATACTTGTCGGCGAACGCTTCTCCTTCAGACGTTGTTACGTTCAACGGCGATGAAACGCAGGATCGGCAGCTTTTGGCGGATGCGTCCGCCGAGAAGCTTCGCATGCTGATAGGCAAGAAGAAAATCCTCTTCATAGACGAGGCGCACAAAGTACCAAACATAGGACTAATCCTCAAACGTGCGTGGGACAAGGTAAAAGACGTTCAGGTCATTGCGTCAGGCTCGTCAAGCGTTGAGCTTGCGGACAAGATAGAAGAGCCGATGACGGGACGTAAATTCGACTACACGCTCATGCCTCCGTCGTTTGCCGAGCTCGCCGCATTCTCGTCGCCTGTGGAGGAAATGCGAAAGATCGAGCAGCGGATGGTCTACGGAACATATCCAGATGTCGTCACGCACCCCGGTGACGAAGTGGACCGGCTTAGGATGATCGGGAAAGGCTATCTCTACAAGGACATATTGGCAATGGGCGAGATCAAGCGCCCGGAGCTTCTGGATCGCATCCTCAGTGCACTGGCGTTCCAGATCGGACAGGAGGTCGTCTATTCCGAATTGGCGCAGACCGTAGGCTCCGACGACAAGACAGTGTCGAAGTACATAGACATTCTCGAAAAGGCGTACATCGTCCGCAAAGTCGCGAGCTATGCGCGCAATCTCAGGAATGAGCTCAGGAAGTCGCGGAAGATATATTTCAACGACTGCGGAATCAGGAACTACATTGTCGGCGACTGGCGGCCCGTCGACATGCGCGGCTCGGTGGAGGCAGGGCATCTCTGGGAAAACTACCTCTTTGCCGAGCGTGCAAAGTGGCGGCTCGTCCACGAACCCGAGGCGCGGGAGTTCTTCTGGCGCACTGCGCAGCAGCAGGAAGTCGACCTCGTGGAGGAATCCGCCTTCGGCATCAAGGCGTTCGAGTTCAAATGGAATCCTCGCAAGGCAGGGGTTCCGCTGCCAAAGACGTTCAGGACGGCCTATCCGAATGCGGACTGCCGCACCATCACGCCTGATACCGTATTTGAATTTCTTGCAGGTGGGACGCAAGAACCTGTTTTGTAAACCAAGATAGCGTGACCCTCGGCTCCCCGCACTCGCGTATTTCGCGCGTAAGACCCCCTACTGCCCATTTGGGCATCTAGCGTTTCCGACGGACTGGTGGTATACTTTTTCCCGTCCACCAACCAAAGAAAGGAAATGCCCCATGCGTAGTCTGATTGTCGGAATGTCGTTTGCAGCTCTTGCCGTGGCCGCGCACGCAGTTTCGTACACATGGCCAGCCGACACGAGCGACGGGCTTAGATTTGAGGGTGACACGTACGCAGTGTCGCAGACTTCAGGTACGATTTCCAATGGCGGCACAATCGTCATCACGAATGCGACGGTTGACGCCTGGATGGCCGATGCGAACCGCGTTGCATTCGCAAACGGCAATTCTGGTACGGTTAACATTGATGCTGGCGGCATGTTGCGCGTGTATAGCTGCGTGAACGATGGCATCATAAATCTGAATCCGGGGGGAACGCTTGTCCTTGAAAAGTTCACCAAGCCGTCTAGCGGCTCGGGGCGAATCAACGCGAACGGCGGAAGAATCGTATTCAGGAACGTGTCGAAACCGACCACATACTGCTGGTTTGAAGACTATTCGCAATATCCGTCTGGCTGGTGCATCAACGTTTTGGGTGGCGGACTTGTCATCAGCAACGTAGTAGGTAATGCTGACGGGCACATGCCGCCAATCAAGAGCGGAACTCTTTCAGACGGGGGCGTGACTTACGAGGGCGTCGGTACGATTTCGGTGTATGACAACAACAACACCTTCAACGGTGGTGTTCATGTCCGCAAGAGCGGGGTGTTTCGGCCTTTTGGCGACAATTGCTTTGGTGTCGTTCCAGAAAACGCGGTGGATAATATCTTCTGGAATGGTTCGGCAAGCATGTTAGGGTCTATCGAAATCGATCGAAATAGAAGTATTTCGATTACTCCCAACTCGACCTTTGTCGGTGGTTCGACTTCTTCGCTGCGAATTCTCGGCACTATTAGTGGCGATGCGTCCACAGCAGTGAAGGCAAGTTCAAGCTGGAACGGATCGCTGGTCCTTTCACCTGGCGAAGACCGCACAAATCGAGTTGGAAGATTGCAGGCCGACGGTCGCCTTGTCCTTGAATCTGGCAAGACGGTTGTGAACGTTGTTCCTGCGTCTGGCAATACGGACCCCAACTCCAGCACAGTTGGGATACAAGGCAATAATACCGCCTATCATGATTACAGGGGCGTATTTGAAGTCAAAGGTGGAGAATTGAGGTGCGAAGGTTCTGGATATGTCCCTCTCAAGCAGTATGGTCAGTTGATTGTGTCCGGAGGCGTTTGCGACTTCTCCATCAACAATCAGGAGATTCTTAATGGATTCGGTAGCCCTAGTCGGACTATTGTCAAGAATGGGGGCGAGCTTAGGTGCTTTACATTCCGGCTGTCGCAGAATACGGTTGTTGTCAATGATGACATTCCGACTCAGTTGAGTGTCGAAACAGGCGGCGTTGTTAGATGCGTGAATTTCTCTATTGGCAATGCCTCAACCAGTGTGTGCCGGATTGATTTCAATGGCGGCACATTAAAGGGGACTAGAAATTGGAGCGACTTTCTGGGTAAAGCGGATACGGAGTGGCAGTACGTCAACGCATATGTCCACGAGGGTGGTGCGGCTTTCGACAGTAACGGGTATAATATAGGCTTGCATCTGCCATTGCAGTCCGCCGGCACAGGCGATGGCGGGCTGACAAAGAAGGGTGAGGGTACTTTGACATTGAGCAAGGCCAATTCGTACAACGGCCCGACGCGTGTCTTGGGCGGTACGATTGTTTTCTCGGCTTCGGGAGGATTTCCAGGTGGCGATGTCGAGATCGACGGCGAGATGCTGGCAGTTCGTTCGGCTTCTTCGGCCTGCATCACCGTTCCGAGCCTCGCCTTTAACTCTGGCTCGAAGATTCGCATTCTCGTCCCGAATGGTTTTGATGTCTCCAGGTTGAAGGCATGGCATAAGATCGTCGGTTCGTCGGCAGTGATATCGGGCGACCTCCCTTCTGTCGAAGTCGTGGATGCCGAAACAAGGGCTCCTGTAACGTGCAGTGCTAATGTTCGGCTAGATGATGGAGGGAAGTCGATTTCGATCAAGGCGACCGACAAGGGCTTGACCATTATCTACCGATAGCCTTTGACATAGGGAAGTGGCATCATGGACATTCGCTTTGTCTTTCTAATGGGTTTTGCGCTTGTCGTCTCGCCTTCGCTTGCAAGGGAAGTCAATTTCGGACAAGGGACACATGAGGCGGGCATTGTCGCAGTGGGAAGTCGCGACGTCGTGTACATCGGTGCCGGAGCGCTGGTCCGTGGTGCCATTGTCGTCTCCAACGCGAACGACGTAATCGTGACGGGCGAGGGAACGATTGTCGGCATGGCGAACGTTGGCGCGTCGATTGTTGTCGTGGACTCCTCTAACGTCAAGATCGACGGCGTGACGCTCAAGAATCCGATTGTCGTCCGTGCCGTCGAGGCGTCCGTCTCCGGCGTTTCGGCGTCCAATGTCGTCGTTCGCCCGTACACAAGCGAGGCGGATTTCCTCTCGCGGAATGACGTGCCATGCCTCGTCCGCGTTTCGGTTGACGGCGACAGGAATCTCACATGCGAAAACCTTTCGTTCTCGAACTTCCGGCTGTTGGGCGGGCCGTCCCGATGCTTTTCGCGCGTCGAGGCCGCCGTCGAGGGCCGTCCGATTCGAGGCGTATCCTTTCGCGACATGCCGGAGGGGATGGAGCTCTACAAGGTCGGTGCCGTCGAAACCGACTTGCCGGCGTTTGCCTATGGGAACGGATACCGCAAATTCCTTCTGTTCGGCTGGGAGATGGGGTGTGGCATCACTCCGGAGATGCTGGAGGGGAAGGCGGTCGAGTTTGCGGAATCGGGCGTCGACGGTGTAGGCGCCAGAGGGGCGTATCCTCCAGGTTGCACCACCTTGATGCATGGGCCGGAATGGACAAAGGACATGTTCCGCCCGCAGATTCCGGCATATCGCCGTGCACTGGCGAAACAGGGGCTGCGCCATAGTTTCATGGGGGCGTTCTTCCGCTCCCCGACGAACCGCATCGACTGGGCGGACGACGCGGCGTGGAGGCGCATAGGCAGGTCGATGGCGGTTGCGGCGTGGTTCGCCCGTGAGACGGGCATGAAGGGATGTCTTCTCGACTACGAGGACTACCACCGCCAGAAGCAGTTCGTGCGACTGCCTTCCGATCCTCCCTACGACGAGCTCGCCTGTCTTGTCCGCCGCCGCGCCAGAAACCTGTTCGACGGCGTGTTCACTGAGTACCCGGAGGCGGCGATTCTCTCGTTCTGGCTGCTCTCGATCGACAGAGACTATTTCCGAACGTCGTCGGCGCGTTCCATCGCACGGAACAAGGGTGACTTGTGGCCGCATGTCGTCAACGGCATTCTTGACGCAATGCCGCCGTCCGCGCGGCTCATAGACGGCAACGAGGAGGGCTACCGGTTCCACGCCGGGCGAGGCGACTTCAACCGCTCCGCCGTGGAGCAGAGCGACCATGTAATCGAGCTGATTGCACCGGAGAACCGCGCGAAGTACCGTGCGCAGTTCCGCGTCGGATACGGTCTTTACGTTGATGCGTTTGAGGTGTCGGCGGAGTCGAAGTGGTATCGCGGTCCTGTTGGCGGTTCGCGTACAGGCGGATTCGCGCTGATGGCGGCGGAGGCTTCGTATGCGTCGAGCGAATACGTCTGGCTGTGGAACGAGAGCAGGCAGTGGATCGACTGGGAGAAGGACCTTCCCCGCCAGGTAAGGACCGACACGACGCGCGTTAAAAAGCTGGGCGGAATCGGCGACGTTCTGCGCACCATATCGGACCCCGAGACGTACGCATTTCGCCGTGTTGCCGAGCTGAAGCGCGATGGTGCCTACGTCGAGCTTGCGCCGAACTGGAAGTCGGAGGCACCGGGCGGCGAGACAAACGGCTTCGTGTGGGCCGAGGATGACTCAAGGCTGCCGAAGGGAATAGAACTCTACGTTTCGCAGAAGAAAAAGAAGCAGCGTTTCGGCATTGACTACGACGAGGGCCGTGCATTGCGTGCCGAAAGCGCCAACGCGGTTTACATATATTCGATCAAGGGTGTTTCATTTGGCGAAACTTACGCAATCGGCGGTTCGGCTAAAGGGCGCGTTAGGATGCTTGCCGCATGGAAGCGAGACGGCGTGTTCGACTGGACGCTCCCTACCGTTGCCGTCCCGTTCAAGGACGTTGGCGGCAAGTGGTCGCGCGCCTTGAGCGCGGTGCGCGTGCCGGAGAACTGCGATGAGCTGGTCGTACTCCTGGACTTCAAGATTGCGGACGGGGAATCCGCCTGGGTGGATCGGCTCTCCGCCGCGAAAATCTTTACGATTCCCAAGGACGGGGAATAGCCTATCCACATGAAAAAGCACGTAGTTGCGGTTTTGCCGTTGATGCTTGCCTGTGCATTGCATGCCGCGCAAGACGATGCGTCGAAGATGTCGTCCCTGTCGGCAAGTGTACGGCAGACTCCTGGGGGCCCGCGAATCTTCGTGGACGGCAAGCCCGTGCGCCCGCGCTTCTTCTATGGGTCGCCGACGTGTCTGTGCAATATTTCCAGCGAGAAAAAGACCGTGCTCAAGATTCCGTTCGCTGCTGACCGCGACACGGCATACGGGCGCATATCCATAGACGGATATCCTGGAGTCGATCCGCTCTGGTTCTCCGACGCGAAACTTGTCGACATCACGTCTGGCACGACGAACGTGGTGCTGTCTGCGGACAAGGAGACTAACACTTTGCACTTCGCGGCCAACGGCCTGAGATTCATGAAGGGGCATAGATACCATTTCGTCGTCACGCACCGGGCCACGCGCACGCGGACCTACTTCACGATAGAGGTTTCGCATTCAGAGAATGGTATAACGACAAAGCTCCCATACTACTACGGAGACACGCTTGGCGACACCGTCGCGCTTGCGGCGACGGCGGACGTCGACCTTGTGACGTTCTCCACCGATTCGTCATGGGGATGCGAGGGATGGTGGAATCCGCCGGAAGCGCCGGAGGACTACTCGAAGATCGACCGGGAGTTCGAGCGGCTCGTCAAGATCAACCCGAAGGCATTGCTTGTGCCGCGCATCATCACGGACGCGCCAGCGTGGATGCACGAGCGATATCCTGAGATTCGGATGGCATACGAACCACATTGCAGTCTCGTCATGTCCTCCGTGTCGTCTCGCCTTTACCGCAAGGCGGCCTGCGACGCGGTTGAGAAGCTCTCGCGGCATTTGAAGTCAAGGTTCCCACGTAACTATGCGGGTTTGCAGATCAGCGGACAGAACTCGGCCGAGTGGTTCTATATGCTGTCGCAGTCGGAATATCTCTCGGGATACGATGTCGCGACAAGAGACGCATTCCGCGAATGGCTGGAGGCTCGCGGCGACGACGGATGGGCGACGGCTGAAGTTCCGACGCCCGATGAACGACGGAGCAGACCGCTCTCGCCGCGTACTGTTGAGTTCGCGCGGTTCCGCCAACGCGAGATGGCTAGTTTCCTCGTTGAACTTGGCGCGGCTGCGAAGCGAGGGTCGCATGGCGATGCGCTTGCACTGTTTTTCTACGGATATTCATGGGAGCTCGGCGGAACTTTGGCTGCGGAGGCTGGGCACTTTGACTTTGGGTGGTTATTGAGGAACGCGCACGGGAAAATAGACGGTTTCTCATCGCCGCTCAGCTACAGCAGCCGAAATCTCGAGGGTTCCACCGTCATGATGAGCGCGGCGGAGAGCGTCATGCGAAACGGCTATCTCTGGTTCAACGAAATAGACCATCGAACCCACCATGAGGAAATGTGGGACCACATGGCGCTCTTTAAGCCGTACTCCGACCCGGCGACAACGCGCGAGATATTCCTGCGGGATTCGGCTGCGGACATTCTGCGCGGCTATGGCGACTGGTGGATGGACCTCTTCGGTCGCGGATGGCATCGTGACGCGGACATCTGGAGACTTCGCGGCGAGCTGAATGCGCTTGACGATGCAGTCGCGAAGCGCAGGCGTCCATATTCGCCGCAGATAGCCGCAGTCGTGCACGAGGACAGTTTTCTCTGCGGCGGGCAAGATAGGTTGCGCCATGCCTTGCTGAACCGAAAGGGCTTTGCAACCTGTGGCGCGGACTACGGGCAGTACCTCCTTGAAGACGTTCTCGCGAATCCGCCGAAGTCGGCAAGGCTATTCTACCTCGTCGTCGCCGGATATCTGCAGCCTGGCGTCCGCGTTAAGCTCGACGCACTCAAGGCGGTGCGTCCCGACGCGACATTCATAGAGAACGTAACGCCCGAAGACATAACTGCGGAGGCGATTGCCGCACGTGCGGAGAAGGCAGGCATCCATCGCTTCACTGCGCCGGGTACGGCCAATGTGTGTTCATCGGAAGGCGTCGTTCTTGTGCAGGCGTTGCGGGATGGGCCGCTTGAGATTGACTTCGGTTCGTGCGGTGCAGTGTGCGAGGCGTTTAGCGGTAGCTTCGTGTGCAGCGGACCGAAGGCAACTCTGCCGTTTCGCCTTGGCGAGACTCGCCTGTTCAGAGTGGGAAAAATGGAGAATAGATGATGTCAATGCAAAGGCATGCAATCGTTGTCTTGTGTCTACAGTTGGTAGCTTTCGTGTCGCCCGCGACAGACGGCCTTGCGGTAAAGATGCTCCCCGGCGAGCATTGGTGGGGGGTGTGCAACAGTTTCGGCACCAACATGCCGTTCACCGCCGAGACGCGCGGCTTCAAGGCCGACCTGTTCGCGTGGAACTACGGCGGACAGTCCGCGTCGATGCTCCTGTCGGACCGGGGACGCGTCGTATGGTGCGCTGAGCAGACGCGCGTTTCCGTCGACGGAGGCGAGATCCGCATGGAGTCGGACGGCGCCGGCGTGGCGCTGGAGCAGGGCGGGGCGAATCTGCGCGAGGCGTACGCATACGCATCGTCGCGGCACTTTCCGCCGTCGGGCAAGATGCCCGATCCGCTGTTCTTCTCCGCTCCGCAGTACAACACGTGGATGGAGCTTACGTACAACCAGAACGAGAAGGACATCGTCGCATACGCGCAGTCGATGCTCGACAACGGCCTTCCGCCCGGCGTTCTAATGATAGACGACACATGGCAGTACAACTACGGGGTATGGGAGTTCGACCCGCGCAAGTTCTCGGATCCGAAGGGGATGTGCGACAAGCTGCACAAGATGGGGTTCAAGGTTCTCCTGTGGGTGGTTCCATTCGTCTCGCTCGACTCGCAGCCGTACCGTGACCTCACGAACCACGGGCGTACCTACACGCCTGGCAAGGGCGGGTTCATCCTCGACGAGAAGACTGGCGCCCCGGTTCACATCAGTTGGTGGAACGGGTATTCTGCGCTTCTCGACCTCACCGACCCGGTCGGCGACAAGTGGTTCCGCGCCCAGCTCGACCGATTGCGCGCGGACTATGGCGTGGACGGCTTCAAGCTGGACGGCGGACATTTCCAGTCCTATCCGGCTACAAACAGGATCGTCCATGCGAAGGGCGCGACTGGTGCGCAGCAGAACCGCGCATACGCCATATATGCCGAGGATTATCCGACGAGCGAGCACCGCAACGTATGGGGCATGGCGGGGCGTCCCGTAATGGTCCGCTTGCCGGACAAGGGGAATACATGGCCAGAGTTGCGGCGGCTTGTGCCGGATAT
>JAEEGL015632077.1_pt1 | contig 11585 bp, 9 predicted proteins | sample 9134231 | NCBI WGS metagenome assembly JAEEGL01 (sample SAMN16246548, study PRJNA631951) | gut metagenome | biome: gut microbiome; feature: rumen; material: fiber-attached | host: Bos | place: Iran: Karaj | collected 2018-10 | reverse complement strand
TTAAATAAATTACATGAGACATTAATAGAATTGTTAGATGAATTTGTAAGAATATGTAAAAAACATAATTTAAAATATACTTTAGTAGCTGGTACGGTATTAGGAGCAGTAAGGCATTCTGGTTTTATTCCTTGGGATGATGATATTGATGTTGGAATGCTTCGACCTGATTATGAAAAGTTTTTAGAAGTTGCACCAAAAGAATTGAAAGATAAGTATATCTTAGATTGTTTTGAACAGAATAAAGACTATCATTTATCATTCGCCAAAATTAAGAAAAATGGTACTATTTTTGATGAAGAAGCAGCACACCATATGAATAATCATAAAGGAATATTTCTTGATGTGTTCCCATTAGATAATGTTTATGATAATGTTAAAAGAAGTTATATTAATGCAGCTTTAATTAAAATTGTTCATCAAACAGTATGTGTAAAGAAAAAAATATATAAAATAAAAGATTGTCGTCATAAGATTATGTCTAGCATACTTATGGTTTTTCCACATGCTTTTCTTATGAAATTAGAAAAGAAACTATGTACGATGAATAAAGATAATAATTCAAAATATATTGCTTGTTTTCTTGGCGTTTATCCATTTAAAAAAGAAGTTAGTGAAAGAAAAGATTTCTTTCCAACAAAAGAAATGGTATTTGAAAAAAAGAAATATAGTGTTTTAAATAATACAGATAAATATTTAAGTAGTATTTATGGTGATTATATGAAATTACCACCAAAAGAAAAAAGAGTTAACCATATGCCACTTAAAATAGATTTTGGAGAAGAGAATGAAGACTAAAAAAACAGCTTTAAATATTATAACTGATGTAATTCCATTAATTATAATTTCTATATTAGGGATATATAAAGTAAAGCTATTTTTGGGAGTTTTGGGAAGTGAAACTCTAGGGTTATACCAACTATTTAATAATATTATGGTATATGTTGCTTTAGTAGATGGAGGTCTTACTAGTGCACTTTTGTTTTCTTTATATAAACCAAATAGTAGTGGTGATCGTAAGAAGTTTAATGAATTATTATCAGGTGGGCTTAGAACATTTTCTAAAATTGGAATGTATGTCTTTGGCATTGCTGCCATTGTATCTTTATTTATTATCTTTTTAATTAAAGATTCACCATTTTCTTATTGGTATATCGTTTTAACCTTTATCTTATTTTCATTAAGTAATGTTATTGAATATTTCTTTGTTCCTTATAATGCACTTTTAGAAGTAAGAGAGAAGAAGTATATATATAATATTATTACTCAAGTAGGGCAAATAATCTTATCAGTTGTTGAGATAGTACTACTATTACTTGATTTCCCATTTGTAGCTATTCTTATTTCTCATAGTGTTATTCGAATAATTACGAAAATAATTGAAGTTTATGTTTGTAAGAAGGAATTTCCAGATGTTAATGTTCATGAAGAAAGAAAAGATTATAGCTTTAAAAAGTATTTAAGTGCCTTAATTGTACATAAAATTAATGGATTGATTGGTAGTAATATTGATTCACTAATAATATCATCATTTTTAGGACTTAATGCCGTAGCTATTTATTCAACATATAACTACATTATTAATATGCTAAAAAATATTCTTGGTAAAATATCTACTTCGATGATTGCCCTTGTCGGTAATAGTTTAGCTTCTAGTCGTGATGGAATGTATGACTTGTATCTTGAGTTTAATGCCATGTTATTTTATATTGCAATTATTGTTTGTACACCACTTACACTAGCTATAAATGGTTTTATTGATATATTTTATGATGGTAAAATAGCTACTTCTATGGCTATTGCCATATCATTTTCCGCTATTTTATTCACTTTTATTGTAAAAATGGCAACTACTTTATTTGTTAGTTCTGGTGGATTATATAAAGAAACAAGACATTGTGCAATTACAGATACTATTATTAATTTAATATTATCTCTTGTATTAATTCACTTTATTGGTATTCCTGGTGTATTAATTGCAACAGCAGTTTCGGTTACGGTTGCTGAATATATTTTAAAAACAAGAGTAGTACATAAGAATATCTTTAAAAAGTCCACTCGCTATTATTTTATAAATAATATGAAATTTATTATATTATTCCTACTTGATTTATTAGGAAGTTATTATTTAGTAAATATGTTTACTATTACATCACTTATTACTTGGTTTATATTCTATATTTTATTTACACTAATTAATGCATTAGTTATCTTTATATTCTTTAAAATATTTAATGAAACTAAGTTTATTGGTAGAGTTAGAATACTATTAAAAAGAAAACAATCATAAAGAAAAGTGAGGTCTTATGAAAAAGAAAGAAATAGCTATTTTTGCTAAAAGATTAGGTATTGGTGGAATAGGAAGGGCTTGTATAAATTATATTAATTATTTAGATAAAGATAAGTATAATATAACTTTATTTTTAGAAAATAAAGAAGGGGAATACTTAAAAGAAATTGATGATAAAATCAAAGTAATTGATTTCAATTTAAATAAGAACAGTAATGTTTTATTAAGAAAGTTTATTAATTTAATAAAACTAATTAGGTTTATTGTAAAGTATTACCATAAGTATTATTTTGCTGCTAATTTTGCTACCACTATCAAGTCAGGGGCTATTTTATCAAAATATTTTTCAAAGAATAATGCTTATTGGTTTCATGGAAACTATTGGGAAAATCAAATAGAAGCTGATAAGTTTATGAAAACATTTACGATAAAAAAATATCGTAAAATTGTTTTCGTATCAAAGTATTCTAAAGATTTATATTTGAAAGCTTATCCAGATACTAAACAAAAATTGTATGTTATTAATAATCCAATTGATTATACTAGTATTCTTGATAAATGTGATGAACCAATTAGTATTAAGAGTAATAGAAAAGTATTCTTAAATGTTGGAAGACATGAAGAGTTTGCTAAACGTTTATCTATTATGATAAATACTATGTATCGATTAATTAAAGAGAAATATGATATTGAATTATGGTTAGTTGGAGAAGGACCTGATACCGATAAATATAAAAAAATGGTTAAAGATTTAAAACTTACTAAGAATATTAAATTTTTGGGTTTTTCGGATAATGTTTATCCATATTATAAAGCTTGTGATGCAGTACTGTTATCTAGTTATATGGAAGGTAATCCAGTTGTTTATTTGGAAGCTAAAGTCCTTAATAAACCAATTATTTCTACTGATGTAGCTGATGCCAAAATTGAACTTGATGGATATGGTATTGTTACGGAATTTAATGAAGAATCATTTTATTTGGGAGTAAAGAAGTTTTTAGATAAAGGATGTAAGATAACAAGCAAGTTTAATCCAGAAAAATATAATCGTGATGTAATGAATAAAATATATAAAGTTATTGAGGATTAGTATGGTAAAGATTAGTGTTATTGTACCAGTATATGGTGTTGAAAAATATATAAAGAAGTGCATGGATAGTTTAGTTAATCAAACATTTAAGGATATTGAAATAATTGTTGTAGATGATGGTTCTAAAGATAATTCTGTTCAAGTACTAGAAGATAATTTTAAAGATAAAAGAATTAGATTATTTCGTAAAGAAAATGGTGGATTAGCTAGTGCAAGAAACCTAGGTATTGATAAAGCCACTGGCAAGTATTTATTCTTTGTTGATAGTGATGATTTTATTGAAACTAATTGTCTATCTGAAATGTATGATGAAATAGAAAAAAAGAAAGTTGATATGGTAATTAGTGACTATTATCGTTATTATGAAGATGGTACTAAATATCATGAAAAGATGATTCCTTTCTATGATAAAAATGATCCTAAGTGTAGTGTTATATCCATGCCAGGTGCAGTTTGTAAATTAGTTAAAACTAATATAGTTAAAGATAATAAAATTAGATTTTTAGAAAATCATTATTTTGAAGATAATGCCATTATGCCTTATTTATGTGCATTATGTAAAAACTTTTCTTATATTGAAAAACCATATTATTACTATTTACAACGTAATGGATCCCTTCTAAATCAAACAAAATATGATAAACATTGGGAAGATATTTTTGATGCGATCAATCACTTATATAATAAATTTAAAGATAAAGATTTAATTACGGAATATCATGATGAATTAGAATATATTTATATTGATTATTTACTTCATGCACCTAGTCTTAAATTTTTAGGATTTAAAGAAGGAGAACATAATATTAAAAAGATTAGTGATATTATGAAAGAATTATTTCCTAATTGGCAAAAGAATAAATATTATAAAAAATGTAATATAAAATATAAAATAATATGTACTTTGTTTTATCATAATAAACTTAAGTTAGCTCGATTACTTTTAAGAAAGAAGGTAGTATGAAAAAGAGTGTTTTATTTGTTGTTGATGAAAGAAAAATGGGTGGAGTATCAATACTACTTACTGATATTTTAAAAAGTATTAATATTAAAAAGTATGACATTGATGTTTTAGTTCTTCAAAATAATGGTAATGAACTTTCTAATCTTCCAAAAGAAGTTAATATTATTTATGGTACAAATTTTTTTAAGGGAGTAGATTATACAATTAAACAAGCAATTAAATCATGTAATCCACTGTTAATATTTTCTAAATTACGTTTAGTTCATTTAATGAAAAATAAAAAAATTGGTAAATATATTACCAAAGAAAGAACTAAAATATTAAAGAAAGATTATGATGTTGAAATAGCTTTTAAAGATGGTTTTTGTGCGTTATTTACGATCTATGGTAATAGTAAGAAGAAATATCATTGGTTACATACTGATTATTCAATGTATGATTGTACTAGTCATTATCATGAATTATTTAGTGAAGTATTACCAAGATTTGATAAAATTATTGCCATATCAAAGTCAGTTGCAACTAAATTTAAAGAATTATATCCAGTTAATAATGTTAGTGTAATATATAATATTATTGATAAAGATAAAATAATTAAAATGTCAAAAGAAGATGATATTAAATTTGATAATAGTAAAATAAATTTAATATCCGTAGGTCGTTTTCATGAAATGAAAGGATATGACCGATTAATTGATGTAATTAATAAACTTAATATTGATAAGAAAATAGATAATGTAGTAGTTCGTTTAATTGGCGATGGAGATGAATTTGATTTAGTTAAAAAGAAAGTTGAAGAATATCAACTTACTGATAAAGTAATTCTTTTAGGAAGAAAATCTAATCCATTTCCATATGTTAAAAATTCTGATGCATTCTTAATGTGTTCTCGTTATGAACCATTTGGTTTAGTAATTTTAGAAGCAATGATTCTTAAAGTACCAGTATTAGCACTTGATGTATTAAGTATTCGTGAAATATTTAATGATCGATATGGTGAAATATTTCCAAATGATGAAGATGGTTTATATAATGGAATAATAGATATAATAACTAATCGTAAGAAATGGCAAGAATATAAACATAATTTAAATAACTATGATTATGATGTTAAAAAGATAATTACTCAAATAGAAGAATTATTAGATAAATAAAAATAGCAGAGCAATCTGCTATTTATTGTTTATTATAATAGTATATTTACTATTACCACGATAATGTCCATCAATAAAGTCATTATCATCTTTATAAGTAAAGACTGTTAATGTTATTGGAGAAGTTATCTCACTAGTATTATGATGTAAATATAATTTAATTGATGAATAAATGGTATCATCTTTTACATCTTTAGTCGTAACATGAGAATAATATCCAGAATTATGAATATCATCGTATAAGAACGGATATAAGTATGGATCTAAAACATATTGATTTTTAGGATCTAACATAATGTTTTCTTTAATTTCACCATTTACTTCAAAACTGATTTCAAAACCTATTTTATATTCACTAATATCTTCATACATATTATAGTACTTTTTCCAAGTATCTTTAAAGTTTGCATTACCAACATTTTCTTCATTAGTAAAGAATACACTAAAGATAGCTATATCAGTTTCATTTTTAAATTTTTTATCATATTCATGTATTAATTTACGATCTTTATATAATCCAACCACAATAGGATTAGTATCAACATAACTTGGTGTTGGTTCTGGAGTTATTGTTGGCGGATTATTAATTAATTCTTCAATTCTTTTTATTTCTTCTTTGTCTTCTTTGGCACAGCCAACTAATAATATCATTATAATAAGTAATAGTATCTTTTTCATATCAACCTCTTTATCATTATAATATAAATTTAATTTGTTAACTAGTTATTTTTTAAAGTTTTACATGTTTTATTTTTCACTATTTTTTAATTCTATGGTGACATTATTTCTTTTAACTGCTTGAGTTTTTTATTTGTATTATTGGAACACTGTTGCATAAATTTGATTAAAATTAGTAAATATGATACAATATACCACTGAATTTGGGGGTTGTATATGTTAAATATGTCCATTGAAAATATTCGTAAACTTATGGAGCATGAGATAGTACTAAGCGATTGGCATAGTCGTTTTGACGTTAATTGTAAATATCCATCAAAAGAAATACCATTTTCTGAATGGGAAAACCATCTTGATAATAATTGTTATGCTTTCGCTTTAGGTTTAGATATTTGTGAAAAAGAAGTGTGTCCTGATGCTTTTATACCTGGTAATATTGCTTCTCATCTTAATGGAACAAAATCATCTATGTTTAAAACTGAAAGAGGTGCAATTAGAGGTCTTTTACGTGATTTTAGAGCCTTGGGATTAGAATATAAAGAAATTTCTAAAGATTATCCACCAATTAAAGACCAAAATAATAATTCTTGGGATATATTATTCTATATAGGTACTTGTTGTGGTTCATTTGATATGCACTTTGTAAGAGTAGGAAAAGATGGATTATTTTATCATAAACCTGGGTGGATTAAAGGTCCAAGACAAATGGAACTTAAAGATATTGAAAATAATTATCACTTTGTTAAAAGATATCGATTAAGTTTAAATAAATAAATGATATTAGTTTATCATTTTTTTTATGGAGTTTTTCTTTTATTTTATTGCTTTCTATGATAAAATATTTATAGGAAAAATGGTATGAAGAAAATAGATAAATTTGAAAAATTAGGTATCTTGTTTTTATTTATAGTATTAGTTGTTCTAATGATTTTTATTCCTAATATGAATACTGATATTAATACCGGAAAATTAATCATTAATGAAGTTATGTTAATAAATAATAATACTATTATTGATAAATATGGTAAGTATAGTGATTATATTGAACTATATAATGGTTATGATTATGATATAGATTTATATGGTTATTATTTAACTGATAGTATGAAAGAAACAAGAAAATGGACATTTCCTGATGTAACTATTAAATCACATGATTATTTAATAATATATGCATCAGGTAAAGATAGTTATGAAGATGAATTACACACTAATTTTAAATTAGATTCATCTGGTGAAACCATCGCATTATCTAATAGTGATGCTAAAGTAATTAGTAAAATATATGTTAAAGAATCACTTAAAGATACATCATATGGTTATAATGGAAAGAAATATGTTTATTACTTTAACGGCACACCAGGTAAAGAGAATACTGGTGATTATCAAGAAGAACCGATATATGAAATTAAATCTGATTATAAATTAGCTATTAGTGAATATATGACTAATAATTTAAGTTATAAATTAAGTTATGATAAGAAATACTATAGTCTAATTGAAATACATAATATAGATAGTAAAGATATTAATTTAAATGGGTTTTATTTGTCTGATAAAGAAGATCTGGTAACAAAGTATACGTTACCAGATGTAACTATTAAAAAAGATGAATATATTATTATTTATGCATCTGGTTTAAATGAATATGCAAGTGGAGAAATCCACACCAATTTTAAATTAAATAATAACGATGGTATTATTCTTTTATCTAGTCCTAATAAAGCTTTGGTTGATAAAGTAAAAATAGAAAGCCTAGAAGCTAATACATCAATGGGATTATATAAAGACAAATGGCATACGTATTATAATCCAAGTTTTGGTAAAGAAAATACTGGGGATTATGGAAGTAAGGAAGATAGTCACGATATCATAATTAATGAAGTAAGTATTTATCCGAAGGAAGCTATTGAGTTATATAATAAGACAGATCGAGATATTAAATTAGATGGTTATGTCATTAGTGATAAAAGTGATGTTAAATATAAATTAGATGGTAAAACCATAGGCAAACATAGTTATTTAGTTTTATATACTAGTTCCATGGGATTTAGTATTAATAATACAAATGAGATTATTAATTTGACACATAATGGTTCATCTGTTGATACACTTACTGTCAATAAATTGGTTGGTAATATTAGTACTGGAATATCGGATAATAAGAAAGTTTATTATAAGACGATAACTCTAGGTAGTACCAATGCCAAAGATACTTATCAAGGTTTTAGTGAAACCCCTAGTTTTAATATCGATGGTGGTTATTTTGATAAGAGTATTGATGTAGAATTAACAACAACTGATGGTAGTGTTATTTACTATACAACTAATGGTTCATTTCCTAATAAGAATAGTACCAAGTATGATAAACCAATTAATTTAGATAAAACAACAGTTATTAAAGCTATCAGTTATAAAGATGGTTATATCGAATCAGATATTATTTCTCGAACTTTTAAAGAAGGAAGAAAACATGATGTACCATTTATATCTATTTCAAGTGACTATAATAGTTTGTTTGGTGGAAGTGGACTAATTACTAATTATACAAGTAATGCGGAAAAGAAAGTAAGTTTTGAATATTATGAAGCTGATGGTAGTTTTGGAGTAGGTTTTCTTTCGAATGCAAAACTCTCTGGAATGGATTCGAGAAAAGAACCACAAAAAAGTATTAGTATTTATCTAAGAAAAAGATATGGTCAAAGTTTTGTCAATTATCCATTCTTTGATACTAATTCATATATTCGTTATTCATCATTATTACTTCGTAATGCGGGAGAAGACCCTAAAGGAGTAAGAATAATGGATGCAGCTATTTCAAGAATAGTTGAGGGTGAGATGGATCTTGATAAACAAGCTTATCGACCAGTAGTTGTTTATTTAAATGGAAGTTATTACGGATTATATAACTTGAGAGAAAAATTAAATGGGGATTATGTAGAAAGTAAATTTGGTATTGATAATGATAACATTAGTTTAATTAAATATTACACAGCAGTTAAAGGAAGTACCAAAGATTATAATAATCTCGTAAATTATATTAATAGTCATAATCCAGCTGATAGTAAAGTATATGAATATCTTAAAACCCAAATTGATGTCGAAGAGTTAATTAATTACTGGATTGTAGAAAGTTTCTTTGGTAATACTGATTTAGGTAATATTAGATATTGGAAAGCTAATGGTGGTAAATGGCGTTGGATGTTATATGATATGGATTGGTCACTATGGAATATGGGACTTGATATGGGATATCCAACCAAATCAGGTCGAGTACCAGCGGCAACATATCTATCATCAAGTGTTAATATTGTAAGAAAACTATATAAAAATAGTGAGTTCCGTGATTTATATTTAAAAAGTCTAGCTAAGTATTTAAAAAACACATTTAAGCCAGACAGAATGAAAAAAATAGTTGATGAACTAGCTAAAGAAATAGAAAATGAAATGACTTATCATATTAAAAGATGGGGGGGTAGTTACGCAAGACTTAGTAGTATGAATAGATGGAAACAAAATCTTAATAACTTTAAAAGCACACTTACAACAAGATATAATCGAGTTGTTAGTAATTTAAAGAGTAATTTTAATTTAAGTAACAGTGATTATAATAAATATTTTGGAGATTTAAAATGAAAAGAGTAGGAGTAATAATAGCTTTATTTGTAATAGCAATCGTTTTGGTCATTATTTTTAGACCAGATGATAACTTTATTAAATCTGGTGGACTATATATAAATGAAATAGTGGCAAGTAATAGTTATACATATAAAGATAGTGATGGAGAGTATTCGGATTATATCGAACTTTATAATAGTAATAGTTATGATATTAATTTGGAAGGTTATCGTTTAACTGATAGTATATATGAAGTTAATAAATGGCGTTTTCCAGATATTACAATTAAATCTCATGAATATTTATTAATCTTTGCATCAGGAAAGAATAAATGTAAAGATAATGACAAGTGCCATGTAAACTTTAAGTTAAATAGTGAAGGGGAAACTATTTCTTTAATTGATGATACCGGTAATATTATTAGTCGTGTTGGATTTAATAATTTAAAAAATGATCATGCACTTAGTTATGTTAATGGCAAGTATTTAGTTACTAAACCTTCGCCAGGTAAAGAAAATAGTAGTGAAGAAATAGTAAAAGTAGATACAAGTAAATATAAAATAGTTATTAATGAATATTTAACTCATAATAAAGGAGCTAATTATAATAGTAGTGGTGAATATTCGGATTGGGTAGAGATATATAATATGGGAGAAGATATTTCTTTACTTGGTTTATCTCTTTCTGATGAAGATAAGAATTTAAATAAGTTTATGTTACCTGATAAAGTTATTAAAAAAGGAGAATATCTTGTTATATATTTAAATGGTGGTAAAGAAATAGATGGTATATCGGCTAATTTCAAGTTATCCGATAATGATAAGAAAATTATTTTATCAGCAGATGGTAAAATAATATCTGAAGCAGATATTGTTAAACTAGATAAGAATATTAGTTATGGCTTAAAAGATGGTAAATGGTTATATTTTTATACCCCAACACCTGGTAAAGAAAATAATACCCATGGTGTAGAAAGGATGAATACAAATGGAGATACTTAAGACGTTTAGACATGAATACAAGTATGTTATACCATATGGTGATATGTTAAAGTTACGAAGTAAACTTGATAAAGTATTAAAACTAGATCGTAATCGACCATATTTTGTCCGTAGTGTTTATTTTGATAGTCCAGATGATGTTGACTATTATGATAAACAAGGTGGGGAAATGATAAGAAAAAAACTAAGAATTCGTATATATGATATTAATAGTGATTTAGCTAAAATAGAAATAAAAAACAAATATGATTATCACCAGTTAAAAGAATCTTTAGTAGTTAGTCGTGATGTTGTAAAAAGAATATTAAATGGTGATTATCATGATTTAATGAGTATGGATAATGATTTAGCTAAAAGAATATATGTCTTACTGCAAAGTGGATATCGACCAAAAGTAATTATTGAATATGATCGAGCGGCATATATTACAACTACCACAACAAGAATTACTTTTGATTATAATATTAAAAAAAGCAATGATTTTGAAAAGTTTTACACCAATGATATTAATTATTTGGAACTAACTAATTCTAACGATGTTGTGTTAGAAGTAAAGTTTGATCGGTTCTTAGAACCATATATTAGTAAAATATTAGAGCATTATACTAGTAGATATCAATCAGTTAGTAAATATGTAATGGGAAGGGAAGATTATTAATGAAGAAAGTATTAGAAGCATTAAGTGAAATGCAAACAAAGATGCCAATACAAACGGTATTCTTAATATTAATTATTGCGTTTATCGTCGCAATGATAATATATTTAACGTATAAAAATACGTATAGTGGGG
>JAEEGL013704361.1_pt1 | contig 11585 bp, 11 predicted proteins | sample 9134231 | NCBI WGS metagenome assembly JAEEGL01 (sample SAMN16246548, study PRJNA631951) | gut metagenome | biome: gut microbiome; feature: rumen; material: fiber-attached | host: Bos | place: Iran: Karaj | collected 2018-10 | reverse complement strand
TTCGAGAACAACGACATCAAGTTGCCTCTCGACAATCAGAGCACTACGACGGTTGAGAACCGTCGTGAGAAAGGGCGTGAGTATATCGATGGTATCTTTGGTGCTGGAACGGCTGAGAAGATGGAGAAGGAAGCACCGAAGGGTCAGGAGCACATTGTGGAGTTCTTGGAGAGCTACTGCTTTGGCGACTTCTACACGCGCAACGGTATCGACATGCAGCACCGCGAATTGGTGACTTTCTGCCTGTTGGCTTCGATGGGTGTGGCTCAGCCACAGCTTGAGAATCACGGACATGGCTGCCGTAACATGAAGATTACGAAGAAAGAGATGGTGGCTGTCCTCACGGGAATGTTGCCCTACATCGGCTTCCCCAAGACGCTCAATGCTTTGACTGCCATCAACAAGGCTTACCCAGAAGAGGAATAAGACAAAAGCATCCCCGAAAGACTTGATGGAGTTTTTCGGGGATGATTGTATCATTAGGATTTAATGTGACTATTCTCCGCCGAACAGGATTTTCCGTTCTCGTTCGGCGGCTTGTTGTACCCAGTCTTCGGGAATGAACCTCCAATGCTTCTGGGGGTGTGGGTCGATGGTGCCCAACTCTTTGATGTATTCGAGCAGATAGTGGCGGATGTCGTATTCGCTGATGCTGAGGATGCGTGAATCCATCTCTTCTTTCGAGAGTCCTGCTCCTTTCGTGAGCAACTCACCACCGCCATTGGCACGATAGGCGGTCATGGCCACGGTGTAGGTTTCGTTCATGAGGAAAGGCTTGCCATTTTCCATGGAGAAGATGTGCACTTTCTCGCCTTCAGGCTTGGTCACATCCACTTCATAACGAATACCGGCAGCAGAATCGAAGTTGAAGATGAAATTCTTGAATCCCATGCGTTCGGGATTGCTCTTCATGGGGCAGATGAGCAACATGGGGTCATGGGGAGAGTGCATCTGCTGTGTCCAGCCGGCATAACTCATTTCCAGATATTTCTTGATTTCTTCTCCTGTGAGCAAGAGGGTGTAGAGATGGTCTTCGAAACGATAGAGGTCGAAGAGGTTGCTCACACGAATGTCACCTGCCTCGATGGAGGCATTGAAAAAGAGTGGGGCGGTGAAAGAGAGGTCGGCACCGCTGATTCGTAGTTGCAGAGATTGTATCAGGTCGATGTAGGCGGAGGAACCGAAATAGGCGTCTGTCACATCGACACGGTTGAGAAACGTGCCGATTTTTTGTGTGGCATAACGTTTCACTTCATGGAACGGATAGGAAAAGTGCCGTTTGAAAGAGGCTCCGTGCTGGTTGTGCAGGGTGCCGATGTAGTTGAGTGTGCATTGTATCTCATGGCTCGTCACTTTTCCATGTGCATCGATGCGGAAATCCACATCCACCACCGCCACATTGTACGCATAGCATCCAGGGTTGACGCATGGAACATTCTTGCCACCTCGTGTGGTCACTTCTTCCATGTTGTTGGAGTGGTCGTGTCCGTAGAGAATTAAATCGAAGCCCTCCACATTCTCCGCAGTTTCACGGGTGGAATTTTCTTTGTAGTCGGAGGTAATGATGCCTTCGTCCATGCCTGAGTGCATTAGCCCGATGATGAAGTCGGGATTCTCTTCTTCCTTGACAATCTTCATCCATTTTTCGGCACTCTCGCGTATGTCCTCAAAGCGCAGACCTTTCCATATTTCTTTGGGAATCCAATGTGGTATGGCGGGGGTGATGAAGCCGATGACGGCAATTTTCAGTCCTTGCCGATAGAACACTTCGTAAGGCTGGAAGTAAGGTTCGTCGGTATCTGTGTTGATGGCATTGGCACCCAAGACGGGGAAATTGCATTCCTTTACATACTTATCGAAAATGCGTTTGCCCATTTCGATGTCGTGGTTGCCGATTACAGCCACATCATAGCCGATGTAGTTGCAGATGTCAGCCACTTGATGGCGGCTGTTTTCGCAATGGCTGTTGAAGTAATAGGCGGTCGGCTCGCCTTGCAACATGTCGCCGCCATCAATCAGCAAAGTGTTGCCAGGACTTTCTTGTACGACTTTGGCCACAAACGCATGAACACGCTGGAGGCTTCCTTTGCCCCAGTGTCCATGACGAAAATCGTAAGGGAAGTAGTTCCCATGTACGTCCGTTGTAAAGATGATTTTCAGATGCTTTGTTTCTGAGCTCATGGCCTGTCGAATGTCTGAAATGGCACAAACAAGTGGCAAAGTTACGAAAAAAATGGCAATTTTATGGGTTTTTACTAAATTCTTTCTGCCAAAAGGGGCAAATGGCATCTCTTTTGTAGTGTTTTTATCGTAAATAAAACGATTAAACTATGGCATTTATTGATTACTACAAAGTGATGGGCATCCCGAAAGATACCCCACAGAAAGATATAAGAGCGGCTTATCGTAAGCGCTCGAAGCAGTTCCATCCGGACTTGCATCCCGACGACCCGAAGGCGAAGGCAAAGTTCCAGATGCTGAATGAGGCATACGAAGTATTGAACGACCCTGAGAAGCGTGCCAAGTATGACCAGTATGGTGAGAATTGGAAGCAGGCAGAGCAGTTTGGAGGAGGTGGCTTCGGTACTGGTGGTGGCAATCCTTTTGAAGGGTTCAGCTTCAATATGGGTGGCGAAGGCGGCATGAGTGACTTCTTCCAGCAGATATTCGGTAGCATGGGAATGGGAGGCAGTCGTCGTCGTTCCAGCACCCGTCGTCGCACTGAGCCATCGGAGATAGAGGCACATGCCACGATTGATGCGTGGACGGCCATGCTCGGAGGCGAAATCATTCTCAGCACCTCGTTTGGCAAGTTTAAGCTGAAAGTCGCTCCTGGTACACAACCAGGAAAGAAGGTGCGGCTGAAGGGAAAGGGTGGTGTCGCGGCTGACGGTAGCCCCAAAGACCTCATCATCGTTTTCGATGTCTCCATCCCGACCAACCTTACTGACCGCCAGAAGTCTTTGATAGAACAGGCGCGTCACGCATAACATGAAGGCGTAAAAACCATTAAGGGTATATAAAATGGAACCGCTCATTAGGCATTCTCTAATGAGCGGTCCCGTTTTTAATGCTTTTTCCAGAATACGCTGGTGATGTCCTCGAAGGTGCCATCTTTGGTCTTGCGGAAAAGCCGCTGATTGGTGGTGGGCTTGCTGAGAGGACCCAGATGGCGAAGGTAGGGGCCGACTTTGATGTAGTCGAAGTCGGTTTGGTTGATGAGCGGAGAGATGCGCAACCGACCGCTGTACCATGCCACGTGAAACTGCGGATGTTCTTCGTGGATGTATTGCGCCAACATGTTCACCTCGCGAGGGTCGGCATCGCCACCCATGAAGGCTATGCAGGTGATGTCGGTGCCAAATCGCTCCACAAAGTCGTCGATGGCGGCTGTGTCGAGCGGCATCCCGATGTCCTCCCACAGGTATTGGCTGTGGCATCCCGGACAACGGCATGGGCAATTCGAGATGTTGATGGCCAGCGTCACCTCATCGGGAATCTCTTGGAAGACAATGCCTGTGTTGACGTATTTCAGCATGGCTTATGCTGTGGCATAGAAACGACGTGCCGCTTCTTCCTGACGTGGCTGAGAGAAGTTGCTCACACGCTTCAGGTAACCGATGATGCGGGTCATGTAGTCGATGTTCTTCGAGTGACACTTCGGACATTCCTTCAGGTAGCGCTTGTCGATGTGGCCACAATCGTTACATACTGTGTTGGGAATGTTGAAAGTGAAGTAGTTGCATCCTTCTTTAGCCGCCACCTTGAGCAACTGGGCATACTGCTGTTTGCTCAGGTGCTCCTCCAAATTCATGTGGAGAGCAGAGCCACCCGTGAGGTGCTCGATGTAAGGTGCGCCGTGCAATTTGAATTTGTCGATGACGCTGAGCGAGTCGTCTTCCACCACGTAGAAGTAACTGTTGTAGCAGTCGCGTGGCACGAAGTAGCCATCTTCGCGATCCCACTTGGCATGTTTCACACCCACATTCTCGGCAGGAATCATTTCGCAGTTGAACATCACGTCCTTGGTGCGGTACTGTTTGTTGTACTTCTCAATCAATCCGAGAACGCCCTGCACAAACTTCTTGTACTCCTCGTTGGGCGTGATTTTCAGTCCCATAAACTCGGCTGCCTCCACCAAACCGTTGATGCCGATGGTCAGGTATTGACGCGAAATGTTGATGTAGCCAGCATCAAAGAGTGGCAACATACCGTGTGACTGCAAGTCCTTCAGGTTCTCGTTGTAAGCCAACTGCACTTTGTGGCAGAGGTCGATGATGGTGCCCAGATACTCCAGGTAGTCCATCTTGTGGTTGACAGCGTACTGGATGCAGCGGTTCAGATTGATGGTCAGCACACTCTTTGAACCAGTAGATACACCACCTGCTCCCAACGTGTAGCTGAAGCCGTTGTCGGTAATCTCGTTGCGCAAGCGGCAGCAGGAACTGAGTGAGTCGGCATTGTCGCTCATGTAGGTGAAGAAGGAGTGTCCCTCGGCATACATTTCCGCTGTGAAGTCGCCCCATTCCTCGTCCATCGGTTCGCCCTCCTTCGTGGTCAGTAACGCCATCGTCTCCACGGGGAAGGTGAGCAACGTCTTGGTGCGCTCGCGGTTGAACCACTTCATAAATCGTTTCTGCAACCATGACAGGCCTTCCCAATTAGGCTTCGAACCATCGGGGAAGTAGAAATCGCCAAAGATGCTTTGGAAGTAGTAGCGGTCGTAGTAAGCCACGTTCCAGAACACAGCCTGATAGTTTCTTGCTCCCGTTGGCTGGTTGAGCGAATAGACAATCTGCTCGAAGTAGTCGGTGATGACCTTGTCGATACTCCTCTTCTTGAGGCTTAGGTCAGCCAAGTCGTCGGGGTGCTGGTAGTAGTCCTCTCCATACTCCTTACCGATAAAGTAGTTCATGTACATCAGGAACTCAGGCGTGGCACATGCGCCGCTCAGCATACTCGACACCATGAAGACCATGTTGACAAAGCCGCCGCAGAAACTCTTCAGATTGGTTGGGGCGGTGGAGTTGCCGCCGATGGAAGCCGTCCCGCCGATGAGCCAAGGATACATCGTGATGGAGGCACAGTAGTTCGCCAAACTGGTTTCGTCGTTCTTGTAGATAAAGTGGTGGGTCAATTTGTCGATATACTCGTCAGCGAGCTGCTTCCCGTACATCTTTTTAATACGGTCGGTCAGCAATCGGCGGTTCAGACGGATGAAGTTTGATTTGGGCAACTCTCCGATTAGAGTTGCAATGTTTTTGTGCTCCACGTTGGCATTTGCGTCATACTTTGAGCCAGTTGCAGCGTTCACCGACTCGCAATATTCGGACAAGAATTGAAGCTTGGCCAAAGTCTCGCGGTCTTCGGAATGAGCTTGGCGATAGAGCATGAACGACTTGGCCACTTTGTAGTGGCCTTCTTTCATCAAGGCTTCCTCCACTTGGTTCTGGATGTCTTCCACTTTGATGTCATCCTTGATTTCTAAGTGGCTGATTATCTTCGAAATGGTGCTAAGGTCTGCTGGCTCGTCAACACTCTCGAAGGCTTTCACGATGGCATTCAGAATCTTGTCAAGCGAAAAGCGGTCTTTTGAACCATCACGCTTGGTGATGGTGAAGTCTTTAATCTCTGTCATTTTCTTGGTTATTAGGTTTTTGTTGTTTCTCTTCGTGTCGAAAAGTTTTCCAAAACGGGAAACTTTTTGTTCGCTGCATTTGAAAAAGTTTTCCAAAACGGGAAACTTTTTTCGGATGCAAAGGTACAACTTTTTTCTAAACCGTCCAACTTTCTGTACATTTTTTTTGCGTTAATTTTATATCGAATGACGTGTGCAGACTTGTCAATCCTTTGGGGCGATGGGGCTTTTGCCAGTACCCTCATTGTGGTTGTTTCGGCATCCCAAAAACGGTCTGAGTCACACCGAGGGTACCGGTGTGACTCAGACCGCCACCTCGGTGTGACTCAGACCGTTTTGGCCGTGTCGGGCGTGGCGAAAAAAAGAAAAGGGGCTATATCCGTTGAATGGACATAGCCCCGACTTGTGGGTGTAGCAAAGAATGTGAATCTTTTATGCTTTGGAGGATTCCATTTTATGGAAAAGTGTGATAAGCACGGAGCCAAGAATGCCGGCACAGAGCGAACCGAGCAGTACTGCAATCTTGCCTGAAGAACGAAGCATTTCGGTGGTGTGGGGATCTAATTCGCCGAAGGAAAGTGTATCGACGAAAATGGCCATGGTGAATCCGATACCACCCAGACAAGCTACAGCGAAGAGCATCTTCCAGGAGGCACCTTCGGGCATGGCTCCGACTTTACACTTGATGGCAATGAAGCTGGCCAGCGTGATGCCAACGGGTTTGCCAAGGAGAAGTCCGAGGAAAATGCCCAATCCCACATAGCCAACACCTTCGAGGGGTAACGTCTGGAAAATGTTGAAGAAGCTGATGTCGGGGATGACCACACCTGCATTCGCCAAAGCGAAGATAGGCATAATCAGGAAGTTGACCCAAGGATTGAGTACGTGTTCCAAACGGTAGGACATGCCGATGGAGTTATTGGTGATGTAGCTCATCCGACGCAGGCAATGACGTTGCGGGCCATTAGGAAACGGCACTCCTTCCTCCAGCTCGTCGTCGTCGTAGCGTGCCAGACGTGTGAGATACTTGTGGTTGCTGCGATTCAAGTAAGAGCGATTGAAGCGTGCGTTCATGGGAATCATAAATGCCATCACAACGCCCGACATGGTGGAGTGGATGCCAGAATAGTAGAAAAGGAACCAGACGACGATGGCTGGAATGAGGTAGAACATCATGCGCTTTTCGCCTGCCCAATTCATGATGCCAATCACGATGAGAAGGAGTATGGCAATGCCCAAAAGGATGAAATCGATGTCGCCGCCATAGAAGAAGGCTACGACGAGGATGGCTCCGAGGTCATCGGCAATGGCAAGTGCCGTAAGGAATATCTTTAGCGAGATTGGGACCTTATTGCCCAAGATGGACATGATGCCCACGGCAAAAGCGATGTCGGTGGCTGTTGGTATTCCCCATCCTCCCATGGTGGTGGTGCCTACATTAAATAATAGATAGAAGAGGGCAGGTACAGCCATTCCGCCAGCTGCGGCAATGACGGGTAGGAGTGCCTTCTTCACGCTGGACAGCTCGCCGCAGATGACTTCTCGCTTGATTTCAAGACCCACGGTGAAAAAGAACACGACCATGAGGATGTCGTTAATGAACTTTTCGACGGTCATATCTTGCGGGAATACGAGGGTGAACGACTCGTTGCTGATAGTCATCGAAAGACTGGTTTCAAGGAACTCGTGGTAGAGATGGGACGTGAAGGGCAGGTTGGCGAGGAGCATGGCCACGATGACGCATACCAGCAGCGTGACACCGCCCGCCCAAGGTTGGTTCATGAAGTTCTTTCTCGAAAGCTTCATGTTGTGCAAGCCTTTGGTCCAGGTGTAAAGTGGAATAAGTCTCATAAATGGAAAATTGTGTTAATGATGATGGGTGATGATGAGCACGCCCAATAAGAGGCGCATTCGTGTCTTTTATTTTATCTTTGTGACTTAACAAATTCTTTTGGGGTTATTCCTGTCACTCTCTTGAAGAATCTGCTAAAACTGCACACCGTCGGAAAGTGCATGATTTCGCTGGTTTCGGTATAAGTATAACGATGGACTATCATCAAAGCTTTCGCTTTTTGTATGACCGATTCGTCAATCCATGTAGATGCGTTTTTCTTGCTGTAGCTGATGCTTACGAATGACAAGTATTTACTGGAAATGCCGAGAAGTTTTGCATAAAATTGTACGGATCGATGTTCGATGGAATATTTATTGAGTGCCGACAGAAAGCGGCAGTAAACATCATATTGTCGGGAATGGTTGTTCCCGCTGAGTGGCATGGGGTTGTAGTTGTGTATATTGATGTTTTCAATGTACAAGGCGTTGAGAAAGCAACGCAGGAAGATGGGCTGAAATTCGTATGTAGGGTTTAACAAGTCACGTTTGATTTCGTTATAGATGTTGAGTACACTCTGCATATATTCGCGTGGAACCTGTGAGACGAAATGCCGCAAAGACAATTGTGCGTTGCTGTAGGTAATCCCAAGGTCGAAATAGGTAAGATTGGAAAGCTTGGGGTAGATGATGAACATGAAGTATTGAAAGTCAGAGCTGACAGATTTTGTTTTTGTGATACTCTCTGGCATGATTGTGATTAAGGAATCCTTTTTCACACATACTTCCTCGCCATTCACTTCTATGGTGCATTCTCCTCCTAATATGTACATACATATTTTCTGATACATCTTAATGGGAGTGGAGGAGTCAAGAAATTCGAGCGGATCGTTTCCATGGAAAGTATCAAAAAGAAGCAAGAGGTTGGGAATGCCTGCGGATGGCTTCACACCTTCTTTAGCAAACACGTCAATGTATTCTACATAACCACTATTGTGGATTTGTGGATGGGTGGGGTTAGCGTATGGCATAATGGTTAGTTGTTCTCTTTGTTGTTTTCTATGAAATTGAGCGATTTCCTATTGTTTCTCTTGATATATTCATTGGGCGACATGCCTGTGATGCGTTTGAAGTAGCGTCCGAAGAAACTTTGGCTCGGAAAATGGAATTCTTGGCTAATAGACTTGATGTTTTGTTCATTGCTATAAAGGCTTTGTTTGATAGCATAAACAACATATTGGTCAATCACTTGGGAGGCAGACATCTTCGTGAAAAGCTGTACGACAGATGACAGATATTTGGGCGTGATTTTTAATGCGTTAGCGTAGTACTGGACCGCTCTCTCTTTTTTGAACTCTTTGCTGAGCTTTTCGAGGAATTGGATGAAGAATGTATATTGCCGTGAATTCTTGATGTGTGGAATATAGTTCTCTGGTTTTGTGAAAGAACAAAGTTTTGCTAAGAATGCTGCGACGTAGGCACGGAGTACCATCTCTTTCATGAGGTAGTTTTCGCGTAAGTGCTCCTTTTTGATAATTTGGTAATAATGAAGAAGTTCGTCTGCTTGTTCTTGATTGAAATGTATATGGCTGAAAGAGAATGCGTGCATTTTGTTGAGCTTGACTAATGTGGTGTGCTCGAAAATGTCTGTCATCAAATTGCTACGAGTGACAATGGCGTAAAAGAGGCATCGAGATTCTTCGACGTAGATGTTCATGCAGGGTTTGATGGAAAGATATTCGTTCGCTTTGACTTCAAGTTTGGTGTTCCCCACAATCAGGCACAAGGTTCCTTTTGTCACCACGAGCATGATGAAATATTCGGTATTGTATTTGGTCTCGCCAGCATAGATGACAGGTTCATTTTTCTCGTCAAGATTGTCCTTGATAAGATACTTTTCTTCGAACGAAGAAAAATAAGCATTTTGGATTAGTACTCTGGTGATTTGATTCTTTAGCTTTGTCATTTCTTTCCCAAATTTAATGCGAATCGTTATCCTGTTTTGCTTCGTTAGCAGCACGTAGAATGAGAGTTGTGGCTCCAATGGTGATGATGGCACCGTCTTCAAGATTGATTCTGTCCACATCACGCAGAATCTTGTTCATGTAGAAAGTCCCTGTATCACTTGGAGCATCACGTAAGATATATTGCAACTGGCCCTGTTTGTCTCTTTTTACAGTAATCGCACAATGGAAGGTGTCAATGCTTGGGTCTCGGGTTTCTATGGGCTTATTTATGTTGGTTCCCTTCAGGTATCGCCCGAATTCATTTTCGCCTAAATCTAACGGTATGACTTGTTTGAATGCGAATTTGTTTTCAATCACAACAATGCTACCGTAGTCTTGACTGTATGCTTGTTCATTTAGAGTTTTTTCCTCATGACGATTGGCCAGTTTCGACGTGCCGATGCGAATGCCAAATTCTTTTTTGCATTGACTACAGACAAATACGAGGGATTGCCCATTCGTGTATTTTGTCTCATCGAAAACTACATAATTATCGCATTTTGGACAACGAACTCTTTTCATTTTTGTAAGTCTTTTATAACTCAAGAATCCAACCGTCACTAAAGTCTGCACATTCTTTACGGAGTGCTTGTAATGCGCTTTGGGCTTCAGTTTCGTTAGGATAGCCAGAATAGAGGATGCGGCTCACCTTGCCCGTTTTCACATATCGTCCCTCTTTGAAGCCGGCTTTTGCAAGATGCTCAATGAAAATGTTGGCATTGTGCTCACTGACGTAGCTGGCAAGTACGATAGCGAACCGAGGTGCTTCCACCTTCTTCTCAATCGTTTTTGTAGGCTCTGTTTCTGAGGCTTTTTCAGCGATAGGTTGGGCTTGTTCTTTCTCCACAACAAGAGGCTCTGTCTTTTGAACAGAAGGCTCTTCTGTCATTGTGACAGGGGATTGGTTGACCATGCTGTTGATGGGGTAAAAAGCAGCCATCACTGTGTCGGTCTCATTGCTGATAGTTCTTAAAGTAGGGTAGGAGATGCAAAAGAACAATAATATGGCAGCCGCTGCAGAAATACTGAAATCGAGCCAGTGGCGATTAATCCGTATGATGATGTCCTTACTTCTCTTCTTCGTCTTGTTTTGTTTCTTGTCGTTGTCAGCTAGAGGCGTAAGGGGAATCGGGGTGGTGGCTGTTTTCAGAGCCATTTCTATTTCTCTTGCCTTGATGACCTTTCGGAGAGACTGCATTTCAAAAGAAGACAAGCCATATAAAGAAGGAGTGAGGAGACCCGTCTCTTGGGCAATGAATGTGATATTTTGGTTGAGGCCTTTTTTGAAAGTGCCGATATGTTCTAATGTATATTCACCTTTCAGCTCAAGTTCAATCATCATCTTCTCGATGTCTTTCTCCATCTGGAGTTGAGCAGAAGGGTAGGAGGCATCGTAGGCAACCATGTATGATTGTACTAAAAGGCCATCATTTACTTGCAGTTGCTGATTAAACCCAATCGTCCGGAATGGTGGCAAAAAGAGACTCTCTTCCCCTCCACTATATCGTGCTTCGGCATGATTGGCAATAAATCCACCAAGACTTGGCACAATAACACAGTCATGTTCAAGTAGGAGTAACTCTATATGTCTTGCTAATGAAATCATGTTACAAAGATACGAAATAATTTTCTTCTTTTGTCCAAAAGTTCCTGTTTTTTTTCAAGATTTCTATTGTTTTGTTGAAAAACAGAAAAGGAAAGGGGTATATGTGAATCCGTAAATACAAAAATGAAGAAGGAAACAAAGCTGTACCCTTATGAAAAACGACTGACCCGAAAAGGAGAACGTATGACAGGAGTGGATGCACATAAAAAAATGCACCAGAAGTCTCACGACTTCTGGTACACACAAAAATGCTATGAAAAAACGAATGTCTAAATAAATGAGCGGAAAACGAGACTCGAACTCGCGACCCCAACCTTGGCAAGGTTGTGCTCTACCAACTGAGCTATTTCCGCAAAACGTGATTCCTATTTTCACAAACAGGAATCACTCAAAAATCCCTTAATTTATTATGAACCATTATTTTTTGAGCGGAAAACGAGACTCGAACTCGCGACCCCAACCTTGGCAAGGTTGTGCTCTACCAACTGAGCTATTTCCGCAATAA
>JAEEGL013458631.1_pt1 | contig 11585 bp, 6 predicted proteins | sample 9134231 | NCBI WGS metagenome assembly JAEEGL01 (sample SAMN16246548, study PRJNA631951) | gut metagenome | biome: gut microbiome; feature: rumen; material: fiber-attached | host: Bos | place: Iran: Karaj | collected 2018-10 | reverse complement strand
CCCGGATACGGCGACAGAAGAAAGGCTATGCTTGAGGATATCGCTATTCTTACAGGCGGTAAGGTTATTTCTTCAGATCTTGGCCTTGAGCTCAAGGATACAACAATGGATGACCTTGGAAGAGCTAAGAGCATCAAGGTTGAGAAGGAGAAGACCACAATCGTTGACGGTCTCGGCGTTAAGAAAGAGATCCAGGCAAGAATCGCTCAGATCAAGAAGCAGATCGAGGACACAACCTCAGATTTCGATAAAGAGAAGCTCCAGGAGAGACTTGCAAAGCTTGCTGGCGGCGTAGCAGTTATCAGAGTTGGTGCTGCCACAGAGACAGAGATGAAGGAAGCTAAGTTCAGAATGGAAGACGCTCTCAACGCTACAAGAGCTGCAGTTGAAGAGGGCATCATCTTCGGCGGTGGATCAGCTTATATCCATGCTGCCAAGGAAGTTGAGAAGCTTGCAGGCACCCTTGAGGGTGATGAGAAGACAGGCGCTAAGGTAGTTCTCAAGGCTCTTGAGTCACCTCTGTTCTTCATCGCAGCAAATGCAGGACTTGACGGATCAGTTATTGTCAACAAGGTTAAAGAGTCCAAGCAGGGCGTTGGCTTCAACGCATACACAGAAGAGTATGTAGACATGGTTAAGGACGGAATCATTGATCCTGCCAAGGTTACAAGATCAGCTCTTCAGAACGCTACATCAGTTGCATCAAGCTTCCTCACAACAGAAGCTGCTGTTGCAACCATCAAGGAGCCCGTACCTCCTATGCCCGCAGGCGGCGCAGGAATGGGTGGAATGATGTAAGCGATAACGAGTCAAACTCGTCCCATACATAAGACCCAAAACCACTGAGTTTACGATGTGGTTTCAAACGAAAGGGGAAGCTCCCGCAAGCTTGCTTGCAAGGGAGCTTCCCCTTTCTGTTTTTAGGAGCATCGTGACGCATCACGATATATCTTGTTTTGTATTATGCCGTATGGTCAGCTCAAAACGTGACTAAATGGACAGAAAATAACTACATTAGTCACTTTTCTCAGGTTTCAACCATTTTTATGAAAATCTGCTTTTGAGTTATTTTTGAATTTACCTTTGAATTTACCAAACGGAATAATACGTTAACTTTGCTTGACATTATGAATAAAATGTCATTAAATAGAAAGGATGGCGATCATAAAAAGAGATGCCACAATCAAAAGCGATAATAAATGTGATTGATGCCTGTTGTCGGAGGTAAATCGTGAATAATAGAAGAATTTACAGTATATTGACCATGTGTGCATCAGTTGTTTTGGGAGCGGCAGTTTTTGTTTTGTCCGAACCAATTACAGTCCATGCACAGAGTGATACAATCATTGATTTACCAACTGGTGATCTGGTTAATCCAACAGCCAGAGAAGCCGAAGTTTATAGTGAGACGCTTTCCCCGGAAGAGTTCAGCGAACTTGTTGGAGATGTTCCAAAGCGCAGAGCCAAGTATGCATCAAACGATGGTTATTATTATGATCAGCTTACAGAGCACGACAAAATCTACTACAATGCGATATTGGAAGCTTCTGTGAAGAATATTGGAGCTTCTGAAAGCTTTTCAGAAGAAAATGCAATGCTTTTTTATACCGGTAGCAGTTCACTTCAGCAACCAAACTTGACTGCGATACTGAATGCGATTGAGTATGATCACCCGGAACAGCTGGAAAGCATAATGTATGGAGTTCAGATACCGTGTAAAAGGACAACCAGGAACGGTATTTCCACTTACGCATATTATTTATTTTTTACGCCGGAGTCAAACTACACAGGGGCACAGTTGGCACAGATGGAAAGTACCCTTCAGAGTAGTCTGAACAGTTTTTATGCAGGATTGACACTTACAGGTGATGACGCAAATATGGAGCTGATTATACATGATGCGCTGATCGATGCCGTAGAATATGATTATGAATGTGCAAATAGTTATGCGGCTTATGATGTTGCACATACGGCATATGGGGCACTTGTGGATCATAGTGCCGTTTGTGATGGTTATTCAAAGGCATTTAAGATGCTCCTGAACAAGGCAGGTATAGATTCAGAAATTGTATCCGGCCTTGGTAATGGAGGAGGGCATGCATGGAATGTGGTAAAAATTGGAAGTTCCTGGTATGAGACAGATGTAACATGGGATGATAAGTCATCTTATTCTGATAATAAGTATTATTTCATGTTATCCCATGAATATTTCAATCTCACCACTGCTGATATCCGGAGCCATTTAGAGGATATTCCAGGATTTTTATCACGAACGACAACACATGAGCGGAATTCCCAATATATGGGATATCTGAATCCTCCGGTTGCTTATGGGACAACAGATTCCTATAGGAATATTAAACAGGTCTATAAAATCACATTTAGTGGGACTTTGGATGGAGCAACTGTGAATCTGTCACGTTCATATACCTATGAAGGCAAAGTGCTGGATATGCCTTCATACACATATTTATACGGATATACTTTTGATAACTGGTATACTGAAGAGACAGGAGGAAGCATCGTTTCATCAGATACTGTTTTCAAAAACTCTTCAACTGTATATGCAAGGTGGAACCCTAAAGATGCAAAATTGTATCTGGAAACCGGTCTGGGGAATACTGAAGTAATAAATCTGAAATTTGGGGAAGAATTTAGTAGTAAACTGCCCAATAATTTGGAGAAGACAGGATTTGTTTTTGTGGGCTGGTATTTGGACAGCGAGTATAAAAATAAAGTTCAAGACGACACGAAAGTTTCCAATATAGAAACTTATCTATATGCCAGATGGATATCTGATGGGGATCACAATATTATATATAACGCCAACGGAGGAGAAGTAGATATTGAGAGTACTGTACTGGCTGGAGGAGAGAAATTTGGAAGTATGCCAACCCCAACCAGATATGGCTATACCTTTGGTGGATGGTATGATGCCGCAGAGGATGGCTATAAGATTACTTCAAATACAATAGTTACAGAAGACGCTGTGTTATACGCCCACTGGACACCTGTAGAAGTCAGGATATATTTTAAGAAAAATGACGGAAGTACAGCGTATCAATATAAGACTGTCAATTATGACGGAACATATGAAAAGGCATTAAATGATCTTTATCAATATACCTGGAACGGGCATACATTTTTAGGATGGTATACTGAGGAGAATGGCGGGACACAGATAACCCCGGATACAATAGTTAATACTGCTGAGACCCATAACTTATATGCACATTGGAGTATTGAAAGATATACGGTTTCGTTTGATTCAAACGGTGGTAGCGTTGATGCTGAGCCTGTGACTGTGGACTGGGGAACAAAATATGGAGAGCTTCCGACACCGGTCAGATACGGGTACACTTTTAAAGGGTGGTATGATGGCAAAGAATCCGGAATATTAGTGTCTGCCACAGATACAATTAAGAAGGATACGACATTATATGCACGATGGACACCAATCCGGAGTACGGTACGATTCTATGTGAATGTTGATGCTGGTTCCTATCGTGAATCAAATGTTAATTATAATGATACTTTCGCATCAGTTTTACAAAATATAAGCAATCCTGTAAGAGATGGATATACTTTTATAGGATGGTATACAGAAGCCAATGGCGGTAATAAGATTACTGCCGAGACAGTAGTTACGACGACGGACTTGTTCTGTGTTTATGCTCATTGGGAGAAGAATGCTTCAGAAGAGAACGGCGTTTCTGATGTACCCGCTGATGAGGAGGAGAAGCCAGCATCTCAGGGAAATCAGAATGTAGGTGGAAAAGACAAGCAGAACATAAGTGATAGTGAGAATAAGCCGGTAGAACAGAATAACCCGGTTGTAATCACAAAAGAGAATGCTGCAGACAAGAATTCAAATAAGTCTCAAAGTGGGAATGATCTGAAGGATTATGTTGTTGTTCATAATGAAGCGAAAGTGGTTTCAACTGGGCAAATTATAGAAAACAGGAATGATTTGGCCTCAAATCAGAATAGTAACGGTTCTTTGAACAGTGATACGGAAGATAATTCCAAGAATAAAGATTTCTCTAATATCGAGAACACAACTAAGACAACCAATGTTGGCACCAATGGTACAGCCAGCGATAGCAAAAATAGTACAACTAGTTTAAAGAAAGGATCAACGGTTGTTGTAAATGGAGCTACATTTGTAGTCACTGGAACAAATGAGGTAGAGTATAAGAGTGCAAAAACCAGTAATGTAGAAACAGTAAGCATCCCGGCAACCATTAAGATTAACGGAGATACCTATAAGATTACTGGTATAAGATCCAAGGCATTCAGAAAGAATACAAAACTCAAAAAGGTAACAATTGGCAAGAATGTCACAAAGATCGGAGCCCAGGCATTTGAGGGATGTAGCGCCCTTACAACAGTGAATGGCGGCTCAGCGGTAAGGCTCATCGAAGCAAAGGCTTTCAATGGATGCAAAAAGCTCAAGAAGGCACCTGTTGGATCCAAAGTTACAAGCATTGGAAACATGGCCTTCTACAACTGCAGTTCATTGACGAACATGACGATACCTGTTGGTGTCAATAAACTCGGCAAACAGTTCGCAGGAAAGACGCCTAACCTCAAGACTCTTACAATTAAGACCAGAAATCTGAAAGCCAAGGGCATCACAAACAAAGCCTTTACAGGAATGGGCAGCAACAAGACTGTAACGAGGGTTCCGAAAGGAAAGGGAAAGACCTATAAATCATTATTCCAGAAAAAAGGTCTTAACAAGAAAATCAAAATTCAGGAAACAAAGTAATATGAAAAACCCCATGCATCCCAAATCAAGATGCATGGGGGCTTTTTATATGATTCAGGTCATCACTCTATTATTTATTTCCCTTTTTTATGAACCCAACCAGCGTCATTATAAATATCATATCAATAAAGAGTACCACAGCAATACTTCCAATACCTGTAGCTATACCCAGATTCTCCGCAATTATCCCAACAATAGTCGGCATGATTATTGATCCCAGACTGGCAATCGTCAGAATAAAACTCCATGCAAGATTATATTTTTTAATAATGTCTCCTGCAAATGACACTGTAGTGGCGTATATACCGGCCATAGAGAATCCAAATCCCATGATCCCCAGAACAATAGGAGCAGTAGTCCTGCTGACAATAAGAATAATGAAGAATACAACTATACCCACACCCATGATGGGGAGAAGATTTTCTTTCTTTATCCTGGTTGATAAAAAGGCGGTGGTAAGCCTGCCAAATAATATCATAACCCATAGGATACTGGCCGTTACCTGGGCAAGATTGGGAGGGAGAAGCCCTGTGTCCTTAAAGTAGGTTATCATCCATCCAATAACTCCCTGTTCAGCGCAGAGATAGAAGAAGAGTGTACAGGTACAGATGTAAAAGAGTGGCTCCCTGAAAAATCCAAATACATCAGATTTCGTATTGTCGGATTCATTGGCCTTGCTTTCTGTTTCTTCGTCTCCCGGTATGAGATAGTAAATGATGCACGTTACAATACCCAAAGCTACCAGGAATCCGCAGGCATATACCCAGAAAGAATTGTTGCTCTTTGTTATCAGCATCAGAATCAGTGGGAAGGTAAATGCACCAACCGCAAAGGATGCGTGCAGACAGTTCAGTGCCCAGGCGGCGCCGGGAGCAATTGAATTGATCTTGGTGTTGCAATAGTTACTGGATGCACCTCTTGCTATACCTGTTGCAAAAAATGCAAAGGCCAGAAGGAAACTGCTCTTTCCATAAAGCATTATGAAAAATGATAATGGAAAGAAGAACTCAAAGAACAGGATGCTTCTCTTTTTTCCTATCAGCATGGGCAGCGCTCCCGCAAAAAAACCGGAGAAGAGATTTCCTACCGAGTGGAGACTTACAATCAGGCCGCAGAAGGCGTAGTCAAGACCATGAGCATCCCTTAGAAAAGGTAAAAGAGAACCTATTGACAGAGCAAGCATTCCGTTGGTAAGAAAAACGGCGTAGCAGAGGATAAATTGTATTCTTTTAGATTTGTCGTTTAGTATGTTCATACTCTTGATTATATATCTTTTATTCTGCATTTATATGCAAAAGATGAACAAATAATGACTATTAGTGACGGGAAGGGTGGTATAATCATTTATGTTACAGTAACGGAATGTGAAAGGAGATGCTATGGAGAATCAGAAGTGGTGGCAAAAGAGTGTGGTTTATCAGATTTATCCCAGAAGCTTTCAGGACAGCAATGGCGACGGTATTGGTGATCTTAAGGGTATTACCAGGAGACTTCCATATATTGCTGAGCTTGGGGCAGATGTCATCTGGCTATCCCCGGTATATGCATCTCCAAATGATGACAATGGATATGACATAAGCGATTACCAGGCTATCATGAAGGAGTTTGGAACCATGGAGGACTTCGATGAGATGCTGGAAAAGGCCCATGAGCTGGGACTTAAGATTGTAATGGACCTGGTAGTCAATCACACCTCCGACGAGCATGGATGGTTTAAGGAATCCAGAAAAAGAGGAGATAATCCTTACAGTGATTACTATATCTGGAGAGATCCGAAAGATGGAATGAAGGGCGGAGAACCTGGGGCTGAACCCAACAACTGGGGATCATGCTTTGGCGGAAGCGCCTGGAAATATGATGAGGAAGCAGGTCAGTACTTCCTTCATCTCTTTTCCAAAAAGCAGCCTGACCTTAACTGGGACAATCCCAAGGTAAGGGACGAGGTCTTTTCCATGATGACATGGTGGCTTGAAAAGGGAGTTGATGGTTTCAGGATGGATGTCATCAGCCTTATTTCAAAACCCGAGGGGCTTCCTGACGGTAAGGCCGCATCCACAGGTTTTGCAAGCTTTGATTTGTGTGCTACAGGACCGCATCTTCATGAGTATTTAAAAGAGATGAACAGCAGGGTGCTTTCAAAGTACGACACCATCACTGTTGGTGAGTGTCCCGGCGTTCCCATGGAAGAGGCAAGGAATTATGCCAATCTCGACGGTACTGAGCTCAATATGATATTCCAGTTCGATCATATGTCTACAGAGTATGATCCGAAGGTGGGGCGTTATGGCCTAAGTAAGATCAGTCTTCCTGAGCTTAAGGCAGCCATAAATAAGTGGGAGACAGGACTTGAGGGATATGCATGGAATTCGCTTTATTGGGACAATCACGATCAGCCAAGGGCAGTTTCCCGCTTTGGAAATGATAGTGATGAGTATAGGGAGATAAGCGCCAAGATGCTGGGAACATGCCTTCATCTCATGAAGGGTACGCCCTATGTATATCAGGGCGAGGAGCTTGGCATGACCAATTGCCCTTGGAACAGCCTTGATGAGATCAACGACATTGAGTCCAGGAACAACGTCAGCCAGAACATAGAAAAGGGTCTTGTAAAAGAGGAAGATGCCCTGGAGATAATGCGTCGTCAGAGCCGTGACAACGCCCGCACTCCCATGCAGTGGGATGCTACGGAAAATGCCGGATTCACCACAGGAAAGCCATGGCTTCGCATCAATCCAAACTATACTGTGATAAATGCTGAAGATGAAGTGAAGAGGGAAGACTCTGTATTTGCATATTACAAGAAGCTGATACACCTCAGGAAAGAAAGTGACCTCATCGTTTACGGCGATTTTGAGCCATTGGTTCCGGACAGCAAGGAGATTTTTGCCTATGTAAGAAATCTTGAGGGGCAGAAGCTTCTGGTTGTATGTAATTTCTCAGATCAGCAGGTGGAATTTGATATTCCGGAAGAGTTCAAGAAAGGCGAGAGGATTATCGGCAATTATGAGGATATAGCTGATTATAGCCTTGTGCGACCTTATGAAGCCTTTGCACTGACTTGCTGATGATAGATGTTACACGCTTTCTCTGGAATTAACTGTAATTTTATAGTTTATTAATGGTATCTGCTGTTCGACAGGTATATGATAGAAGTAGAAATATTGCACACGGAGGTGAGAAATATGAAAAAACTTTTCAAATCTATTGTGACATCTATTCTAATAGTAACGTTATCTGTTGGCGCCTTAACGGTAGTGCCATCATCAACAGCAATCCAGTCAGAAGCGGGGCTAGGGACAATAATTACTGTGATCAAGGTTGCTACCAGCATCCTATCTAAACTTGAGTTGAAGAAGAATTCTGTGACATTGAAATCTGGGGACAAGTACAAGATAAGTTTTAACAATGTACCGAAAGACAAAGAATTGAAGTACGAGTTTTCTACAAAGAGCAAGTATGTCACAGTAAACTCAAACGGTGTGGTAACGCCGAAGAAAGGTGCAAAAGGAACTGCTACGATAACAGTAACGGTAACGATTCCGATTGATGGCGCAGACGATATATCCAAAGACTTTACGTTTAAAGTAGATCTTAAGGATAAAAACAATCCGGACTATACCGACATTGCCAAATTCAAGAAGGCAATGGAAAAGAAAAAGAATCTAGACAGTAAAACCGTTAAGTTTACTGTTAAAAAGGTTGAGAGAGGAAAAATAAAGGGACAGGTATTACCGGGATACATTGTTACCTCATCAGATAAGACCGTTAAGTTCTTTTCATTGACAAATCCGAAAGTGAAGAAGGGCAAAAAAGCTACAATGAGGGTGTTGAAGTATTTCAAATTTAAAGGAATATTCTACATTGTAACATTTTAACAATAGAATAAAATAAAGCAGAATCGCCGGGTGCTTCGTAATGAATTTTTCAAGCGCCCGGCATTTTTATGCATTTTTCTGATATAATAAGTCAATGAAATGTCAAAGAGAACCGTCCCCATTGACTGCCGACTTTTACCCCATTGGAGGAGAGTATGCCGGGAATAAGTGATATAGCAGCAAAAACAGGTGTATCCCTGTCAACAGTATCTAATGTCCTCAACAACCGCAAGAACGTGGGGGCGGAGACGAGAGAGAAAGTTCTGAAGGCAGCCAGAGAGTTGGGGTATGTTCATAAGCAGCCCCAGTCGGATACACGGCGCAAGACTATAATAGTAAACTTCAGCGACTATGACACACTCTTTTACCTGGACATTCTTCATGGAATAAGTGACTACGTCCAAAAAAAGAACTATCGGATCCTTGTGTGTACAGGTGCAGACCTCATACATTACGCAGACCCCGAAGAGGTGGGAGGAGTTATAATCATTGATTCCCACACTGATGACAACGACATTATTGCCGTTGCCAATAAAGGCGTTCCGGTAGTGACCTTGGACAGAGAGCTGCCCCACAGTTTGGTTAAGAGCATGCTTGTCAGCAACTATGAGGGTGAGAGACAACTGATCCAGAAGCTGATAGAGAAGGGGTACGATTCTTTTGCCTTCCTAAGAGGTCCTGACACTGACGATTCCAAGGAGAGGTACAGGGCTTTCAGGGATGTCCTCAAGGAGAACGGAATACCCTTCAGCAGGAATGACCTCTACGAGGGAGACTGGAGGGAAAAGAGCGGATCCCAGGCAGCAAGGCTCATCATGTTGCAGCAGAGAATGCCAAGAGTTCTGGTATGTGCCAACGATATGATGGCCATCGGAGCTATTAGGAAGTTCCAGGAAAATGGAATCAAGGTGCCAGATGACATTGCGGTATGCGGCTTTGATGACATCATTATCGCCAGGTACTTAGGGCTTACCACAGTCAGTGTCCCTGACTATGAGAGAGGATTCCTTGCAAGCCAGATGCTGATAGATATCATTGACGGCAACGGAGATTTTGAGACTTCCAGCATAGGTGCAAGGGTAAAGTGGAGAAAGACCACTTAAACTGATGCTATGAAGCAAAGTTTCAGGCATGAACTTGTGGCTTGATAAAATATTTTACTGAAATTTAACTAAAATCATTAGAAATTTTACTAAAATCATTAACATGTTTAGTAAAAAGGTGTTTTTCTTATGTGCAAATAGTGCCTAAGAACAGCACCTTTTTGTTTGTTTGTAACAAATAAAATTTGTCCTGTTGCATATTTATTAGTAAAGCGAATACCATGTAATCACAACAGATGAGCGCCACAGAGCGCAGCGAACAAGATATTCTAAACGGAGGATAACAAATGAAAAAGAAAGCACTTGCAACAATACTGGCAGCTGCAACCACACTGTCAACAGTGCTGGTAGGATGCGGAGAGACCGCTCCTGCTGAGACAACTAACACAGAGACAACTACAACAGACACCACAACACAGACTACAGATACAGCATCAAATACTTCTGATGCACCTGCAGGGGACGGTGCAACGATCCGTCTGGTTAACAACAAGGCTGAGATCGATGAAGGACTTCACAAGCTTGTAGCAGCTTATAAAGAGAAGACCGGAGTTTCAGTTGAGATCGACACCATCGGCGGTGGACAGGACACACAGGCTATCCTGAAGCAGTACTACCAGGCCGACAACATGCCTGACATCTTCATCTTCGAGGGTGACACACAGTATGAGACATGGAAAGACAGCCTTGTAGACCTCTCAGATGAGGCATGGGTAAACGATACTGAAGCTGAGTATGTAAACGGCGGTAAGGTTTACGGATTCCCAACAACAACAGAAGCAATCGGTCTTGCATACAACGCATCAATCCTTGAGAAAGCAGGCATCGATCCCAAGTCAATCACAGGACCTGAGAGCATGAGAGCAGCATTTGAGAAGATCGACTCCATGAAGGATGAGCTGGGACTTACAGCAGTTATCGGCTACTACACAGAGGCAGCAAATCTCTGGTGGACAGCAGGACAGCATCTCTTGGGAACATACCTGGATGTAGGACTTAAGAGGGATGACACAACATACATCGACATGATCAATGACGGCGGCAAGCTTGATCCTGAGCGTGCCAAGGCATGGGGCGAGATGGTAGCTCTTTTCAATGAGTACACAGATCCCAATGGCGTATCAGGAACATATGATGATCAGGTTGGCGGATTTGCATCAGGCAAGTATGCATTTGTATCACAGGGTTCATGGATCGGCGCAGTTCTTACAGGACAGGATGCCGGAATGTATGCAGATGCAGGCAACTTCAAGGTTGGTATGATCCCTTACGCATTCATCGAGGGCCAGGACACAATCCAGACCAATTCACCTAACTGGTGGGGCCTCTACAACGGCGGCAACGTAGATGCAGCCAAGGCATTCATCCAGTGGTGCTCAGAGAATGACGGCGGACAGGAGATCCTTGCAAAGGATTGCGGATGCATCTCTCCTTTCAAGTCATCAACATTTATGCCTGACGATCCTTTCGCAGACACCATCGCTGAGTACACTGCAGCAGGCAAGACCTCTGCATGGCACTGGCAGGGCTGGAAAGATGGACTTGCACAGAACGTATCATGCGTAATCTTCCAGGATTTCGCAAAGGGTTCAATCAAGACAACTGACGAATTCATCAGCACACTTTCAAAGGCGATAGAGACATATTATGCACAGTGATCGGATAATCATTCGTGAAGAACAATTTGATAAAGATATCTTAAGGCTGAATGAGACTCTCTTTTGCAATGCCAATGGATATATAGGAGTTAGGGGCACCCTGGAGGAAGGGGTGCCCACTAATTTTAACACCATGAGGGGCATGTACCTGGGCGGTGTCTATGAGATCATCCCCATG
>JAEEGL013424897.1_pt1 | contig 11585 bp, 12 predicted proteins | sample 9134231 | NCBI WGS metagenome assembly JAEEGL01 (sample SAMN16246548, study PRJNA631951) | gut metagenome | biome: gut microbiome; feature: rumen; material: fiber-attached | host: Bos | place: Iran: Karaj | collected 2018-10 | reverse complement strand
AGGTGCAAGCGATGTTAAAATTCCAGCTAAAGCAGGAGATGCAGCACTTATGACTTCCATCAATGTGCCAGCTCCTGAAGTTAGAAGTTCTACGCTTGCAGTTATAGTACTTAATACACCAGGGATTTTATTAAGATGGAGTAATACTTCTCTTAATCCTAATCCAGCAACAAGTGTTGGGATTGGACCAATGGCAGTTATAATCTCGCCTAGTACCTCCGAGATAGAAGTTAATGCATCGATGAGTTCGCCAAGCATTCCATTATCAATCAGCTCTTGAAGAATACCTACCCATGTCTGCTGAAGATTATTAAGCTTGTAAGAAATGGATTCCTGAATGATCTCCATTTCTCGATCTGCTGAACCTTCAGCATTTTCCATTGCCTCAAGGGCATTCTTTACCTGGTCGAAATTCTTAAGAATAGCTGAACCAACAGAAGCACCTCTTTTTCCAAAAAGGTTTTCTAGAAGTTCTGTCTGAGATTTAGCATCAATCTCATCCCATATCTCAGAGATGTCTCCAAGATAATCTACTAATGAACGATACTGTGTCTGTTCAGCATCTGCCCAAAGAGATACACCCGCAAAGTTATTTGATGCAACTTTGGTTAAATCTGCGACCTTACCTGTTGCCGCCACAACATCCTCTGATAATTCTTCTGTTTCCTCGTCATAACCTCTAATCCTGAGAGAGAGTGTTTTTAGGGCCGTACCAACAGTTTCAGCATTCTGAATTACTTCCTGTGCGCCCGTAAACAGAGCGAAGGAATCTTCAATACTCATGCCAATAGCACTAAACGTTGCACCGGCTCTTTCCATGCCCCCGATAATATCAGCGTTCGTTTCAGCAAACTTATTACCAAGAGTATTGATGTTGTCCATGATGTCACGTTCTACTCTTGATACATCAACATCCCATGCCTTCATGATAGAAACGAGACCAGTCTGAGCTTCTTCTACACTCATACCTGGGGAAATGCTGGCAAACTGAGAACTCAATTGTGCCATTGTCTCTGAGGCTTCTTTCGTGTTATATCCAAGCCTCGACCAGCTACTAGCTTGCTGAATTATCTCAGCGGTTGTTACGCCCATTTCCTTGGCAATGCCATTAGCATTATAGTAGAACTCTTTAAGGTCAGAATTTGACATTGCGGTTGTTTTCTTCAAATCTACCAACGCATCGTCAAGTTCTTTTATTATTGTAGCGGCCTGCCGCATGTACCTTATCATGTCTTGCCAAGATAGATACTGAGCAATTAGCTGGGCATTTACTCCCATGAGTCGCTTTCTGAGAGTATCCATGAAAGTGATGCCACCTTGTCCGGCATTTGCTATATCAGCATCAAGTCTTTTGAATTCCGCTCCAAGTTTTTGAACATCTTCAATAGACATTCCATCATGAATCTTGCTTCGAATCTCGTCCAACCTATCGGAGAATTCTTTTGCAATAGCAGTATTATCTCTGCCAAATTTAGCAATTTTCGCTTCAAGACTTGCTATGGATGTTTCTGCAGCTTTTTTCCATTCCGGGAAGCCATGTTGCTTCCAGAGCTTTTGTGCTTCTTCAGTTAGGTTATGATATGCCTGTGCCGCATCATCCGCAGTTTCATCTATGCCCATCATAGCCACACGAATGTTTTCGATTTGGTCATTGAATCCGGGCATAAACTTTTGATGGTTCAAGCCATCAAGCTTGTTCCATATTTTTTCAAAAGCAGCTTTTTCTTTATCCAACGATAATGATGATTCATCAGCTGATTCTTTCATCATCTTATTGGCTTCGGAAAATTCCTTTTTTGCAACAGCGGCCTGATTTGCAGCCGCTTCAATTTTAAGCAAGGACTTTAATTCTGTGACTAATCCTGAAATGTCAGTAGACTCTGAAATCTTTTGGAATATTAAAAGAAGGCTATTGGAACTTACTTCTCCGTCCAAAGCCTCCCTTAACTTATTTACCCCTTCAGCGGCCTTTTCAATTCGTTCAACGCCTGTATCGCTACTAAACTTATTGACAAACAATCTGATTTTGTCAATGTTCTGAGCAAAATCACCAGAGGGCAGAACGTTAGCAAGTTCTGCCAATGCATCTGTCACTGTCTTTATGCTCTTAGCATCCTCGGGTGAGAGTTCTCCCAATCCCTTGAATATTGTTCCGTCAGATAATGCAGCCTGTATTGCCTCTGTCGCAACTCTTAGTTCTGTTATAGCATTGGTTATTCTTTCAATATCAGCTGGAGCAATACTAATCTCTGATGAAATTTTCACACCATTTGCATAATCAGAGGTCTCTTTTAATTCTGCTTTAACCTTTTCCAGAACCTCTAAGAAATCATTCGCGGATGATGTTCCAAAGAATGCACCTAGCCCATTTTCCGTTGTCCCCAATGACTGATCCAAGCCAATAGATTTGATTTTCTCCGCTATTTGGTCAAATGCTTCAAGTAGGCTAGAAGAGATGCCCTTAACTTTCCTGGTGCTAAGTAACTTGTCACAGGTATCTTTTATTGATTTTAGGCGTTCTTCAAGATTTCCAAGTTGAGTTATTTCATCTGGAATAACTTGTGATACGAGATTACTTTCTTCCCTAAACTTGTTTGTTTTTTCTTCTATTTTCTGTATTACTTCATCAAGTTTTGAGCTTAATTCATTAAGAGAATTTGTTTCGCCGCCATCAACAATTACCTTTTTTTCAGCCTCGTCCAATTGGTTTAAAGAATCTGTGGTTTCAAGAATGATGTCTTTATTTCTTTTAAACCACTGTTGAACGTTGTTGGCGCCGCCCAGGTCTGAAAGAGAGTTTTTTCCACCAAGGTCCTGATATTCCCTATAGGCAGCTAAGATTTCTTTTAATTGTTTAAGGTTATCTCCACGTAACTTTCCTGTTATACTTTCTGTGCTTTTCTTGAGATTTGAGAACATTGAATCAAGGTCTTCTTTCGACATAATTCCATATGCCTGTTGGAGAACCTTGACAAATTCCCTTGATGAATTAACTATTTCATCCATCGGATAGGAGACAAGTATCTCTCGGATATCCTTAAGAGTTTCAAACACAGAATTTAAGCCTAATGCAAGGAAATCTGTTTTCTCTGTTATTGCATCGATAATAGCCGCTAATACATCAGCCTGAATGGAAATGTCAGAAGAGGGAGCCCCCTTTATTTCAACAGCCTGCTGAATTGCACTATCGTCTAGTTGAATCTCAGAAACTTTTAAGGTAATCTTCTTGGAAAGCTCATTAAGCTGTGCCTGTAGTTTGGTAGCAGCATCTTTACTGATCTTCGGATTAAGCTCAAATTTGTTACCAACCTCTGCTTTTAATGAAGCAATTCCAGCTCTTATAGCCTTCTGTTCCTCATCAAAGTTACTTTTGAATTTAAGACTGATTTCATCGCCAAATGATTTGTTGATATCATTGAGCAGTTTTTCTATCTGAGAAACATCAGTCTGCTCAGAAATCGCATCTATTTGAGCTTGAAACTGTTTAATTAACTCAGCGTTTTTTCTTGTGCCCCAACCGCTAGCAAGAGTAACATTAACTTCAAGAGGATTCTCATCCAGATATGGCTGCACACTATCTAAAAGATTCTGGAGTTGTGTTTTTAATCCCTTGGTTGTTGTAGCAATCTTTGCTTCAATCTTTGCTGATTGTTCTGTTGCTGATATCCCTTGGGACGTACTAGGCTGATGTACTTTTTTCAGTTCCTGCTCAATTTCATTTCTTCTTGTTCGTACAGTATCTAAAATTTTTTTTGTAGTCTCGACAATACTTGCATAGATATCTTTGAAGTATGAGCCAAACGGGTCCTGATTTTCATGGAATGAAGCCCCAAACTTCTCGCCCGCAACATCCATCAGTTCAGTTATAGCCTTACCTGTTTTGACAAGTTGTTCCTGAAGATTTGCCAGCTCTTTTTGCTTGGCCGTTGTATCAATACCGCTATCTTCCAAAGAATCAATCTTGTCATATATGTCATTGTATTCTTCGTATGCTTTTATAACAGCTGATATAGCTGACTTTTCACTCTTGAATTTTTGGGTGGTATTTGTATCAGCATTATATGCGTTTATAACATCAGACAATGCCTTAGAAAGACTTTTCAGCTCACCTATGTTTCCATTGACTGTCAGCTGTGACACTGCGCTTACTGTCTGTCTTGTAGCGTCCGACAAATCCAGCATATTCTTTTTTATTGAGCTCAATTCGCTGGCGAATTTTCCACCATCAGCTCCTGACATAACATCTATCAGGCTTGCCATTCCTTCTTCCAAAGCTTCAGTTCTTCTTCTTAAGGAATCTATCTCTGTGGATATTTCCTTCTGAGCTTTGGAAAAGGTCCCTGTATTTAGTTTTTGATTAGAGATTTCTTTAAAAGTTTTGAGATACGCATCTAGCGCATCCTCCAAACTTTTAGTATCCACATTAATCCCAACATTTTTTACTTTTCCAAGTTGGGATTTTATATTCGACACAAAACCTTCGACATCACTGGTCAAAGGAATATCTATCACCGCACCGTTATAACCCATATCATCACCTCATCATGTTATTGGCTTTCTTTCTTCCATAATCAATATATTCATCTATATGTTCCGCTATATAATCACGTCTTGCTAGTATTCGTTCTAGCGGAGATGGTTCCATCACCGGCGTAACGGAGAAAGTACGAGGATCTACGAACATACTTGATACACCATGAAAACCATGATATACGGAATCAAATACTTCTTGTGTTGGATCCTGGTATACATCATCCATACTTTCAGGAGTTAGTTTTACGCCGCCACGATATATTGTTCCATGGGGATTTGAATAATACTTCTCGAAACTCTGTTCCATGAAATTGTAATAATGTCGATGATAGTATTTAGGAGACCAACTAGTATAAAAGTATACGATTGAATCAAATGCTTCTTGTGTTAAATCATCACGTATCTTCCCAGCTGCACTAGATAATACTTTTCCTACATATCTGCGAGCTTCTTTTTCAACATCTGCCCATGATTTCGTTTTACTTGCCATAGTCGTCTCCTTTCTAAAGAATACGCATACAAGCTATGACACTTATATGCGTTTGTTATTGATTTTTATTTTGCTTTAAACTCGGCTATCTTTGCCTGAATCTCAGGCTTCTCAAGCACATTATTCAGGCTGTCAAATGCCATCTGCAGAGCATCTGTCTTCGTTTCAAGGAAAGATACAAGAGAGCGCGTGTTTACTTCCAAATCATCCCTCATCATATCCATCATCCCCTGAATTATGCTTACTTCACCTTTGGGGATCTGCTCCATCAAAAGATGCATTACACCTGATTCCATCAACGCATCATAATCAGAGACAACGCTTTCAGGAGTAATTTCTATATCCGTGTACTTTTCAATAAGTTTCATCGTAAAGATGAATATCATATTAGGAGTGTCACGTTTATAGCACTTCTTGTTTCCTACATCAACATAGCATGTAGCATCGATTATGCCTTTTACTACAGAGAGTTTTTCTGAATAGGGCATATAATGTATCGTGATGTGCTGTGCAAAGTCATAATCTTTTTTCTTCGACTCGTTGTACTTGTCAATAAGTTCTGTTACGTTCATAGTTTCTCCTTTTAGTCATTAAAGGCTTACAGTTGTTTTGTAAGTCCAAACTTTACATAAGTATCGATTTCCTTGTTTGTCTCCAACAGATGTCTCATTTTTTCCAAAGCTTCATCAACATACTGTGAAAACAATTCAAAAGATATAACCGCAACCAGACTCGGGAATCTTTCGAGGAATAAGTCGTAAACATATCTCAGCTTAAGCTGACCTGTTCCACTGCCCAGTTCCTTTTCTGCGAGTACGACTGCCCAAAGCAGCCATTCTTTTACTTTAAGAAGCTGTTGTTCAGATGGGAGAGAAGCGAACTTTTTTGCCCATGTAAATCCGGCTAAACCAAAGGCCAGTATCACTACAAGAAGGCTCCAATTTTTTACAATCCACTCCATATAGATACCTCCTTATGCACTTACTGAGCCACCATCAATTTCGTCTTCCTTCATATAAAGAGTGGCAGCCTTATCGTTGGCAATAACCTTAACCTGATAAATTGTTCCGGTCTCATCGGATGTAACAGAAAGAACGCGCCCTTCAATCATTACTTTTTCATCAACTTCGTATTTAGCAGCCATTATTCATACCTCCTTTTGTACAATAGTGTCCGTTACAAAACTCTATAAGTTTCTCTGTAGGAATCTCATCCATAGAAGAGACTCCAAAAAGATTAAGGATCTGTTCCTCTCGTAGAACTTTGCTAGTAGAAGAGTAGAACACCTTTTCCAACACTTCACTTCTTTCCATACTGCATCACCTCATTCGAATACCTTTTAACACGGGTGGGTCAACTACAGTATTCCCACACCAATGGAAGTCCTTGTTTATCCTTTCCTGCATATTTAGTCTTACCAGAACAGCAAGAACATATATTTCCGCTATTCAAAGAATATTTTTTTGAAGCTGCTCCAATACTTTCAAAGTATTCCCCTGTTGTAACACAGTACACTCTTTTTCTGTTTTCTTTAGGTGTTTCATGTTTCACTATCCCAAATTTCAAATAGTCCTTATAGAACATAAAATCATAGCCTTTAGTTATCTTTTTGGTGCCTTTACAAATTCCTAAGACGCAAGACATAGAAACGCCAGTACATCGTGAAGCTTCTCCTGAACTCACATATATTTCTCCGTTTGTTAAGCATATGATAGGACGCTTGGCATGTTGTATTATCCATCCATTTAATGAGTATTCTTTACCCTCTTCGAAATATTCAAAATGCAAATATCTCTGGTCAGCATCTACCCACTTACCAGTACAATACTGATCATCTAATATTCTAGACAGCGTTTGTTGTGGTATTCCAAAAGCTTTAGCAGCGCTTGTTTGAGATTCAAATACTTCCATTGTATTCAAGCATATTACTGGCATACGGCTTCCTTCATATGCCTTTTTTAAGACAGCTGAAGCATTCTTTTTCCACTCCTTGTACCGTTCTTCATTTCCCATGCGTTCTATCATACTTTTCCCATACATCGGATTCTTTGAGCCACTGAGTTTTCCCTTATTGGCAATAGATATCTTTCTCCGGGTTTCTTCTGTTAAACGATTGAACGATGTATCTTCTCCACCATTTGAACAGTTGTAACCGTTAGCATAGGAATTGTAATAATTGATATATTCAATTTCTTTCTTAGCAGCTTCTTCCTTTGTGAGATTCATTTCTAAAACTATGTGTTCAAAAGAATCCCATCCATATTTTTGTATAGCAGAATAAAATCCTTGGCCATAATAACCCAAGCCATTTCTCCATCTTTTCTCTGGAACTTTACTTGTAATCCCCACATAGCACTTGCCATTGATTTTGTTTTTATGCACATATACCGTATACATAATCATTTCCCATCTTCCGATATTGTCATTAAAGTACCTACCGTTTCAGAATAGCGTTTACAAGCTGTAATCTCCGTGATAAGACAATCATCAAAAAACGCAACACCATTTAATGCATCGATTAAGCTTTTTGCTAAATTGTCTATATCGCCCGTATGTTTAATACATTTAACAACGCCGTTAGCCATCAGTTCCTTAGTTTTCTTTGTCTCGGATTTTGGAATTGGCATATTGAACACGAGTTTTATTTTTATTGCATTCTCGTAAAATTCATTACAATTAGCTTTATAAAACTCCGTTATACTTTTCTCATATTCTTTTGTAGCCTTTGGGGTATACATATGTCCAGATCTTCTATCAAAGCGGGGTCTTCCTTTAGGCTTAGGTTCAAATGGGAAAAATAGTTCCGTTATTTTCATATTTCATGCCTCTTATACTTTTCATATAATTCTTTTGTTTCTGATTTAAAGAAAACATAGACGGTGTCTTGTTTATCTGGAGACAGATATATATCACATGGCATAACACCATGCTGCATGTAGGAGAAGGCTTGCTTGCGGTTGATAATTCTACAGACTTCATGAGGATAGTATTCTCTCAGTTGAAAAGCAGGCTTTATCTTTGGTTCCATACATTTCTCCTTTTAGTCATCAAGTAAAAAAAGGGATATCCATTGTTTTCTGGATATCCCTTATAATTTCAAAATACCCAGTTTATCTACGGCCACGTTTTTTGTGACGTGCCTTTGAATGGCTTTCCTTTTCTGTAGGAATAACCTTGTTTTCTATCGGTTCTTCAATTACGACTTTTTCAGCCACAATCGGCTCAGAAATCTTAGGTGCCTCATCAGGCTTAGCTTCATCAAGAACCTTTCTGATTGATTCTGTATAGCGCGAGGTATTCTGAATTTTGTGATCCGCAATAAACTTTTGCACTGCGGATTTACCTACACGTTTTACATTGTACGCAGAGATAACATTAAAGAGTTCCTTACACTCTACCGAGCAAAAGGTAACCATCCATCCCGGCTGACTTTTCTTTGCGCAGTTAGGACAATAGTCATACTCTTTACCGCAGCATACGCACTTTCTTCTTGTGGACATATCATCACCTCTCTTAAAAACGGGTCAGAGAATATTTCATCCCTGGCCCGTATTATTTATTCAAGCTGATACATCGTCCTCTTCAAGTGTTGCAGGAGTCTTTGCATCGTACTCATCAGAATCCTCTGCAACTGCGATATAGAAGAGAAGTCCTTCCTTAGCGCAGTAATCTTTGAAGGCTGTAGCAGAGAATGGCTGTGTTGATTCTGTATCAACTGTCCAGCTGAAGTCAGGTGACATCTGGAACTTAGGGAATACAATGTAGAATGCCCTAACTGTCTCAGAATCACATACATCAGAGCAGAGAACCTTGAATGTAGCCTTGCACTCCTTAGGGAAGTGAATACCATCATGGTCTACTCTTGCTGCACCCTTACCATCTGCAACTGTGTACTCGTACTTAATCTGTACGAAATCTGTTGCGTTTGTAGGAAGAGTAATAGTTGTAAGATCGCCAACTGTTGATACAACGTATGTATCATCGCCTGCTTCTGTTCCAGCCTTATACTCTTTTGCTGTGTCAAGGACACCATTCTCCTTAGTTCCATAAACGATAAGTGTTCCATCAATAGGAACATCAGGAAGCTTAAGAGCAGCAGAAGATTTTGCAACCTGGATAATTCTAGGAAGAACTACCTCAGAACCAACCTTCTTGTCATTGCCTGCCTGGATAGCTGAAAGGTCAAGAGAGAAGATAGCATTCTCACCAGTAACCTCAGCCTGCTTAGCTGTGAAGTATCTCTTAATAAGAGTACCCTGAGCATCAGTCTTGTCCTTTGTGGTTGAACTAATATTGATCTGGAAGTTCTGAAGCTGATCAAGAACTGCAAGAACCTTAAGATTCTTGTTCTCGAACCATCCCTCAACAACTCTGTCGATAACTAAGTTATCAAAGTTTAACATGGTCATTATCTCCTTTCAGATTATTTGCAATAAAATAGACGCTACATTGTAGCGCCCGCTTTTTGTATGGCCTGAGGATCACCCTTAAAGAGTTTCTTTCCTTTTGGCTTATTGTATTTGTCTTCGCTATAGGTCCACTGGAAATCTTTCTGCGGTATCTTAGTAGTATCACAGAATCCTGACATACTACCTTGCAACAATGCACATGCAGCTTTCTTTCCCTGAATCTGTACCAAAGACTTGGTAAACTGAAAGAGTGTTAGCTCCCAAACTGTATGGTAGTTGTACTTAAACTCTTCAGTATTTACCAATGAAATTATCCCATTAAACAATACTGACTCATATTCTTTCTTGGCATTACGCCGTTTCTGTTTACGGTCTTCTTGTACCAGGATTTTTCTTGTTGTTTCATTTCCGGCCTTTTTACCAGAATGTTCAAAGCCTATCATAGCCTTGACGTACTGTATGAACTGTCGATACAATTTCTCATCTATCAAAAGCTTTCCATCATATAGCACAACATCAGTAGTGCCATCGTTCTGAGTTCTTTGCATCAGTCTGAACTTTGAAAAGTCCAGGTCACCAAATATAAGTTTTGTCTGTTCCTTCTTCAGTCCAATAGCAATATTCTGAAACAACTCCCACTCCGTTATCTTCATAAAGTTTATGCCAACATCATCAAGTGCTGCAGGCATATCCCAAGGTGCAGAGCAGAATGTCCAAAATGTGTTATAAAACTTTTCCTCACCATAATCCCTTATTTCACCAAGAGTAGGCTGTAAAAGGGTTATTCCTTCGCAGATTACGATTGGCTCACCACTTATAAGAAACAACTTGTCAATCACGTTCTGAATCCCGTCCTTAACCCAGTTGTCCGGTTTTCATTAGTAATAGAATTAGTTGTAATCTGTGCGAACACTAAAGTCCTTGTGGCATAATCGTTATCCGTTACAGATGGCTTATCAGACATAAGCTTCAATTGTGTTCCGAAGTCATTACATCCCTGAAACATATTGGTTATCTCTGCGGCTATAATATCATGGCGCGGCGAACTCAGTTCAGCGACATTCAAATCCGCATGATGGCAAAGAATGTAGAAGATTATCTGCTGGTTCTTCATTACTGAATTACCTCTCGAAACATTTTCAAAAGCTGTTTCAAAACAGATAAAGTTTTGAACATTAGTCTGAGTTGGATTAATCAGATAATACGGAAGAATGTTTACTCCCAGATATTCATCTGCTTCAGCCTCTTCATCCTCAAGTTCTTTATTGTGGATCAGATAGATGAGCTTATTGTTTTCAAGCAGTTTTTTTTTTATGATTTGTTTGTATCTGACATTATCTTCATCAGGCTCGTTACGATACCTACGAAGCTCTGCCAGTTCTACATCAGTCAGTTTCATAGTTATCACGCTCCTGAAATCTGGATATCAACATTAGATACAATTCCGGTAACAGAAGAGTATGAGACCTTCAAAGTCTTACCCATATAATCTTCACTTCCTATAAATCTTACGCGAATCTGATTTTGTTCTACATCCGTAGTATCAGTCTGTACAAGTGAAGAAGCATCTGCTCCGTCTATGGTAAAGGACCATTGACCAAGTTTAAAGCCAATCTCGACCTCTTCATCATAGAATGTGACAGTGAATTTCTTAAAGCTTCCTCCAGCCTTGATATTAGGTTTCCCTACATAGGTTATCTTTGAGTAAGCGCGATCCCCTACCGGAGTTTCCTCCGAAGGTGTTACACCACTGTCAGTGTAATAATCTGCCCATAATCCTACAACATTTCCATCAGAATCTTTTTCAATGTAATCTCTATGGGGCTGCCATTGATCTTGGGCAAACGTGAGACGGATAATTCCTTTCACGTTCATATCTTCGACCTTAGAGCACTTCCAGACAACTGGTTCTTTCCTTGGTTCCGAAATAACAATCCTCTGGTCATAGAACAAGTTCGAAGTCTTTTCATTGAATGGTAGCCATATCAGTTTTTGATTTTCTGGAGTAGTGATTTTAAAATCTGTCCACAATCCAGAGTTATAACTACTTTGTGACCTTAAGACTCCCCATGATTCATATTTCTTACGGTCATATATCCACTGAAGTTTATGGTCACATGGGAGAGCGAGAAACGTTGGAAACTGATTTCCGT
>JAEEGL013046258.1_pt1 | contig 11585 bp, 9 predicted proteins | sample 9134231 | NCBI WGS metagenome assembly JAEEGL01 (sample SAMN16246548, study PRJNA631951) | gut metagenome | biome: gut microbiome; feature: rumen; material: fiber-attached | host: Bos | place: Iran: Karaj | collected 2018-10 | reverse complement strand
TTATTGACTTTTTCTGCTTTTTGTCTTAAAATATAAATAGATAAAGGAAATCCGCATAAAGCGGTTGACCTTATTAAACGTTTTTATCGCCTAAAGCTGGTCAGAGCATGGGCGATTATTTTTTTCTCTTAAGTATAAGTTTCCTTATGATTCTCAAGAGGACGAGTATTAGTAAAAATAAAATTACATCAGAGACGTAATCTTTTTCTGCCATACACATCACCTCCTCTCGGAACACACAACCATAGCTGTATGTGATTGGAGGCCAACCGCCTTAGCTTATTCCCTTTACCTAGAACAATTCTAGATTATCTTTTATATACTTTCAAGCGAACAAATTGTAAAAAGATTGTATATTCTTATTAGTTTTTCTATAATTTCCATATTTTCTATCTTTTTTATATTGTTGACTACTTTTTGACTACTATTTTATTTTGTTTCTATTACACTATCTGGTTCTCTGAAATCCGCCTTAACATCAGTCAACATTCCAATTAATTTTTCTTTAGCTATTTTCCTTATATCAAAATTCCTCTCATGCACCGCTACTGGTATAACACCAACTCCAGTTTCTAAATCTATTATAGTAAAATTCACTTTAATATCTGCCATTATAACTTCTACATCTCTATAATCAATGATTTTTCCTATTATGAAAGAGCATGGTTCTTTTATACTTTGAAACATAGCACCACCAACTGCAATAAAATCTGATCCCATAGAAAACCTTTGCTTTCCTAATCCAGGGACATCTATTTCTTTTGAAAGTCCAAATCTTTTATCTAATTCTTCTTGGCTATCAAACAAGTCCATTTGAAAAGGGAAGCATGATAAATATACTTCTTGTACAGTTCCCTCTATATTATCCTGTTTTAAAGAATACCTATTAACCGTTTCTATTTCGAAGTGTCTTTCGTTTTCCAAGTCGAACACTTCGTAATATTCATTTGACTCTGATGATTCTTCTAATTTAGTTTCAAAATTTAGTTTTACTTTATTTTTTGAAAGCAGAGTAATATCCGTATCAACCACATTAATAGCATCTTCTCTAACTATCAAAGTAATTACTACTTTTCCCTCGTTTTCTCCTGTTTTACTATTTTTAAAATATGAGGTCATGTGGATTTGTTTCTTGTCATCACTAACGAATATGTCATCTGCTGTTTCTGTATATTTCGTAATCATATTTGCAAACAAATCTGTTTTAAATTTTTCCTCTTTATCTGGTATGAATGAATTAAAATGTACTGGCATTTTATCAACTCCTTTTAATTCTTATTGCATTATATCATATTATGATTAGAAAGTTATAATCTTAATTATTTATCTTACCTGTATACTTGCATTTTGGATAATTTGAACATCCGATAAATTTTCCATACTTTCCGCTTCTCTCAACAAGCTTTCCACCACATTTAGGGCAAATACTATTCTGAATTTTGTTTTCAGTTTCTTTTATAGTCGTTCTTATGTTTCTAACATGTTCATTTATAGCTTCTTTATCCAATATGTTGCCAGATTCAATCTTGTTTTTTATTTCAATCAAGCTTTCATTTATAATCTCTGTGTTATACGATTTTATTAATTTATTTAAGAAATCAAGTTGTGTAACATTTTTAGCTGTGACTTTCACTTTAGCTTGATTTGAAATACAAATAACGGATATAAATTTGCTTTCATCCATTTGAAGCAATTCTTCTAGTGCTTTTATATGTCCAAAGTTTTGATGAATAGGATTATTGAAATAGTATTTGTTTTTTCCTAAATGCTGTGTCCACTTATCTTTGTATTCATCACCAGTAATTAGTCCGTAATAGTTCTTCATTTCAATAACAAAAATACCATATTTAGAAATGACAATGTGGTCTATTTGATGGCTACCTTTAGAAGATCTAATCATGACATTGTTCAAAACAATATATTTATTCTGTGGAAGTTTATTTAGCTCTGTCTTTACCCAAAACTCTCCCATAAATCCGCGAAACTTTTTATAAAAGATGGTACTTAAAATTGATATGACAAGTAAAATCCAAAACATAGGATTTTTCAATAATTCAGTTATTAATCTGATTATAAAATTAGCCATATTTGCACCTCATTTTTATTTATTTTTTCAAAACTTACTACTTGCAATTCGAAAGCTGATGTTTTTATTATTGCTTTCTTTCTTTTACAGTCTTCAAGGTTGCAAGTAACATTCTTTGAATTTCAATAACTTGTTCCAATAATACGTTCGCATCATTTGGCTCTAACAGATTAGTTTCTTTAAGTAGTCTTATCCAATAAGCAGACTCATTTGCCTCTTTTAATGAAATATACATTTTGGATATGAAATCATTTTTGCTAATTCCACATTGTGCTTCTGCTATGTTAGCGCCTATACTAGTACCACTTCTTAACAATTGTTTAGATAATGTATTATCCTTATGTTCTTTTGAATACTTTTCATAGAAAATAACGATACTTTTAGAAAATTCAAACGATTTTTGGAATAAAATGCTTTCTTTCATAGAATTGAAACCTTTCAGAAAAATAGAAAAAATGTATTTAGTAGAAAGTGAAAAGTGAATAGTGAAGAGTACAAAATTGCCTTTTGGGCTTCTGCCTTCTTTAGGCGTCATACTTTTCACTATTCACTCTTCACTTTTAACTTTGCCGTTAGGCAATTTTGGTTGCGGGGGTAAGACTCGAACTTACGACCTTCGGGTTATGAGCCCGACGAGCTGCCAACTGCTCCACCCCGCGATATATAAATAGTTGCCTGTGTTTTCCACAAGCAACTATTATTATAAGTACTTTATGACTACTTGTCAAGTCTTTATTGCTATTCTCCGCTTTCATTTTTTGGCCTATTTATCAGCAATTCTCCACTTAAATCGCCGCTATACTCAAGTCCAAACATCTTATAAAGCTTTTCTAGGCCTTCTCTTTCCTCTTCTGGAGTTACTTCTTTAGGGATATCTAACGCATAATTGTGCCTATTAATTCCAAATTTAATAGAGTCTATTATTTTTCGTATTTCTTTGTCATTTTTTATAACATCGTCTGGTTTTCCGTATATCTCAATTGCTAAATATCCATGTGTTTTGGCTGTAAGTACAGTGACTACTCTTTTTGCATCAACATTTCTAGATACTGTCATTTCAACGATTCCGATTGGTTCATCGCCTACATGTTTGATTTCTCCGCTTATGTCTGTTACTGATGAGTCAAATTGTGCTACCGATATTAAGCTGGCATATTGGTTCATTAGCTCATTCATTTCGCCAGATTCCCAAAATTCGCCTCTAAGCTGTGTAGCACTAATGGTAATCCCACTTTCCTTATTTTTTAAGAATAATAGTTGCGATTCTTGATTGTTTTTCTGCCTTATATATTTTTTTGGTACACTAATTGATACTCCATAATTTCCTATTTGATAAGTATCACTATTTCTTGTAAGTACTATTATTCTAAGTGCTATGGCCACTATTAATAATACAACTAGAATAGCAATTACTGCTTTTATTTGTTTTTTCATTTTCTCTTCCTTTTTCCTTTTTATTTTTGCCAAAAACATAATAGCATAATTTCGCGTTAATTTCAAAGCATACTCAAAACAATTGCGTTAAATGCCTTTATTTGCTATAATTTCCTTGCAAAAGGATGTGATTTTATGGCTTTTGATGGAATTATTACCAATGCAATGGTATGTGAAATAAATAAAAATATTCTTGGTTGTAGATTAGAAAAAATTCAAATGCCTACTAAGAGTGATATCGTTCTTACTTTTCATACTGGAAAAGAAAAGCTGAAACTTCTTATATGTATTGAAGCTTCTAATGCTAGGATCCATTTTACCAAAACTCAAAAAGAAAACCCTGTCAAGGCACCCCAATTTTGTATGGTGCTTAGAAAATATCTTTCTGGTGCCAAAGTTGTTGAAGTTACTCAACTTGGTCTTGATAGAGTCGTTCTTATTGGCTTTGAAAACATTAACGAGCTTGGCAATGTTGCAAAGTATACTCTTTGTGTTGAGCTTATGGGTAAGTATAGCAATATCATCTTAGTAAATGAGGCCAACAAAATTTTAGATAGTATTAAACATGTTGATGCTTCTATGTCTTCTGTTAGAGAGGTTCTTCCTGCTCGTGAATACATTCTTCCTACTACTCTTCACAAGCAAGAGTTTAAGGGAATGTCTTACGAACAATTCATTGCAAATATTCAACTTGCCTCTATGGATCCATATTTTTCTGAAGATAATATGGTTAAAATTATTGCTAATCAATTTGTTGGTTTTAGTAAATTATTTTTCCAAAATCTAATGTTCTATGTTGGTGCTACAAAAGTTTTTGATAAAAGCAATACTATTGATTTGTTTAATATGATTAATCTTATTTTGTACAATGCCAATACTCATATGCTTCACTTAACCATGTATGGAAATGATTACCATATTGATTTAGGAAATTTTGCTACTACTATTAATACTACTGAGCTTTCAGATTTTTTGGACAAGTATTATAGCGAAAGAGATTCTATTAATGCTCTTAAGACTGCTACTTTCAATCTTCAAAAAGATGTTAATGGTTTCAAATCTAAGTATGTTAAAAATTTAAAACGTGTCGAAGAAATTCTTGACGAGCAAAAAGATATGGAAAAGTATAAGCTTTATGGCGAGCTTATCTCTGCAAATATTTATAGAGTCCCTGCTGGTGAACCTTCTGTGGATTTAGAAAACTATTATGATAACAACACTATTGTTACTATTCCACTAAACGAACACTACTCTGCCTCTCGTAATGCACAAAATTATTTCAAAAAATATTCTAAACTTAAAAATGCTATTTCATATGCTGAAAAGCAAAAGAAAGATTATGAGGATAATATTGATTATCTAGATAGTGTTTTATACTTGATTAATCAAGCAGCTTCTGTTGAGGAATTAAATAACATTAAAGAAGAACTTCATGAAGCTGGGTATATTAACTATGCTGTTGGAAAGAAAAAATATAAAGATGAGGAAGCTCTTGGTCCATACAAATATGAATGTGATGGCATCGAAATTTTAGCAGGAAGAAACAATATTCAAAATGACAAGCTTACTTTAAAACTATCAGATAAATCTTTTACCTGGCTTCATGTTAAAGATCATCATGGTAGCCACGTTATTGTTAAATCAGATAATCCATCCGAAAAGGTTTTGGAATATGCTGCTTCTATTGCTGTTAAGCATAGTGAAGCAAAAGATTCTAGTAAAGTTTTAGTAGACTATACTCTTGTTAAGTATGTTCACAAACCTTCAGGAAGTAAGCCAGGAAAAGTTATTTATACAAATTATAAAACAATAGTGATATAATAAATATATCAAACGATTTACATATATTATTCATTTTAGGAGGCTTGCAATATGGGTACACCTTTAGATGTCGTGATTGTTATTGGCTCAGTTTTATTAATTGTACTTGGAATTATATTTTTAACGATGCTTTTATCTCCTGATAATATTGATTTAACCGAAAAGGGCCATAAGAAAAAATTTCCTTTTACTGACAATATTTTCTTTAAAGTTTTAGCATCACTTGTTATTTCTATGATTATGATTGGACTTATAATTCTTACAATGTTGTCACTAACAAAATTGGGAGTTGTCGTAACTAGTAAAGCTGTAGCGATAATTATGATTATCTCACTTTTTATCCTTGTGGCAACTATTGTTATTGAAAAATGTCTTGCAAATGCAAAACTAAAAAAAGGAACAGTAAATCAAGAACTTGTTGAAAGTAAAAAACCTCTTTCATTCTACAAGTATTATTCCATTTATCCAAATTCACCAGCTCCATATATAGTTGTTATAACTTACTTATTGTGTACAAGTATTAGGCATTATCGACCAACTAGCTTTTTATTGAAAACTAATAATATTTTTGCAATTTTAGCAAATGATTTTGTACAACTTGCTATTGCGTTTATTATGTTGGGAGGTTTAATATGGGTATTTTGGTATTTTGGAATCTTTAATCATATCACAAATAATAAAAAAATAATTGATTATTTGAAAAACAATTTTATTAAAGGTTCCGACTCTGATCAAGAAAACATATCTAAAAGCACAAATTGCATCCAAAAAATTATTAATAGATATGGAGCAAATACTGTAAAGGCAGACTCATACGATATCCCTTATAAAAATCGTAACATCACAATTGGAGCTTTCACTTTCTTCGATGAATATCGTGGCTGGCACTTTATATGTTATAAGGGACTTTTTGCAAAAATAAATGTTCCACAAAGTCTTGGAAACGTAGTTATTAGTAACACACAAATTTCTTCTTTAGAAGAAAAAGCTAATCTTTATACCACTAATCGTTTTATACCAAAATACAATAACATCCCATTAGTTATGAACTATAGTGGCAATGCGGATAGTATTTTAAACGAAAGGATGCAGTTTATTATTTCTGAATTTGCAAGTTGCAATAAAAACATTGGTATCATTTTTAAAGATAACACTATTTTTATTTCCCTTTACTGTAAGTACATTTTCAAATACGAGAAGAAAAACAAATATTATGAAAGTATGCAAGAAGCCATTACTCAACTAATAGAAGTTTTAAACAACATTTTATCCGAACTAAGTATGTAGTACATAAATAATATTTATTTACAAAAATTGAACGATACGCTAAACTTTGGCGTATCGTTCATTTATATTATTAGTTATTGGATTTACTTCATTTTTCTATTTTCTTTATTTAAAAAAATAGGTTCTGTGTCTATTGCTTCTACAAAATCAGTAACATATACATCATCATCGAGCAAATATACACTACAACTATCACTAGCTAAGTAAAATTTTGGATTAAAATTTAAATCAGGTGTTTTATACTCTTTTTCTTCTCCGATTTAAATCAGTATATACAACAAATACATAATTTTCATCATAAGAACTTTCCCCAACACCATCCAAATGAATATAATCTACAATTTTTCCTTCAACCCTTATACCATTTTCTCTTATTTCTTTCCATTTTTTTCTTTTAGAATCATAAGAGACATGGTCTACAATAACAAATACCGCTGAAAAAAGAAGATCAACTCCAAACATTGTTGGATATAATAGCCATGTAAAACGAGATGTCACTATGTCATACACAACGAGCGGAATTATAAATAATGCCCCCAAAATAGCAATCGTACCTATTATTGAAATGGGTTTTTCATTTGCATATCCTAATTTTCGCATCATTTACCTCCACTTTTTTACAAACACTAGTGATATTATATCACTTTTCGACAAGAAAGGCTATCTCAGTTTGTCGAAATTGTTGTTGTATTAACAATAAATTAATTGTATTATTAATATTGTATATTATATATAAATTGGGGAGATTATAATGATTAAAAAAATTGCGATTGTTAGTATATTTGTAATGTGCATATTTTTTACATTTACGTTAGCTGAGGCACACTCTATTTCTTTTGTTAATAATACAGGCTCTGCTTCTAAAATTGAAAATGGTAAAGTTGCAGGTTCAATAAATGAGGCCGATGCCGGAGATATCGTAAGGATTTCTTTGTATTATATGCCATATGGAAAAGCATTATCTCATTGGAATTTAAATGGAGTTCCTATGAATAGTGGCGATAATTCTTTATATGGTTTTGACTTTGTAATGCCTGACGAAGACGTTACATTTGAAGCTGTTTTGGCAGATGAGATTTCTAGTGTAGAAATTTCTGGAACATTTAATGAACCACAAGTGGGCGAGCAAATACCGAGTATTAATCTACAAATTGTAAAAGTTAATGGTGGAACAGCTCTAATCGATAAAGTCGCAATTGATTATTCAAAATTTCAGAAAGTAGTAAATAGCGTAGCTAATGCAAGTAATGGTGATTATTCAATAACCGGTGAACATGGTCTTGTATATGATGATTCTGACACAGAATTTGAAAATGCAGAGCTATACCATGCTACATGTAACATTAAAATTGTTGATGATGATTATGCTTTTGCTAGAGATTTATATATGACTGGAAGTGGTACGTATCAATACATGGATAGTTGGTATGATAACCATATCTATGGTATTAGTTCACGTGAAAGACTAAAATACTATGGTTATGAGTATTCAATGAATCCAGAAGGTTATAATACAGTTTTCTTTTACCTTACAGATGGTGAATGGGATACATCACTTTTTGATTATGATTATTCTAAAAATTATGTTGCAGCTCAAGGAGATTCGTATGGTATTGGAGTGCCAAATATTATCTTAGACGGATACGTTCTAGACTATTGGACATATTCTGAAGACAACTGGTCTGAATGGAACGAAGAAGTATGCTATCCTGATGGTGGTAGGTCACGTTATAGTTATTATGGATATACTAGATTATATCCTGTATTTAGAAAAGCTATAGAAGTTCCAATATTTGATGATCCTTATGATGAGTCAAACTTATATTATACAGAAATTACTTACAGCGGATCAGATTTTGTTCCTTCTTACTCTGGATATGATTCAGATGTAATGACTATTACTGGCGATTCAAGTGCTGGTCCATTTGATGCTCAAGAAGAAAACTATAATATTTATTTTGAACCAAAAGATGGATATGTTTGGGCATCTATTCCTAACAGTGAATATGAGTATTCTACCAATGAAGAGCGACATCAAGCTATTCCTCTTTCTTGGAAAGTTAACAAGCAATATGTATATGCTCCTTCGTTAGAAGAAAGTTCTTTTACATATACGGGTGAAACAATTACTCCTACAATTTATTTTGGCGAGGGCTCAGAAGACGATTGGTGGGTTTATGGAGAAGACTATATAGACATAGACGGAGATACAAGTGCACAAAATGCTGGCACTTATGATATTTATTTAAGTCTTAAAGATGATACAAATTATGAGTTCTATGATGTATCTGATTCTACTATTGTTTTAGAATGGACTATTGATCCACTTTACATCAGTTTTCCATATATGGAAACCACAGAATATTATTATACCGGCTACGAAATTGAACCTGAAATATATTACGAAGATGAATACTGTTATTTAGATTTTGATACTTATGGTTTTGATGTTGGCGAGTATTGTATGACTGCCTACTTAAATGATCAAACTAATTATATTTGGGATGATTGCAGTAATGAGCCGGTTGATTATGTGTGGTACATTTTAAAAGCCACTCCTACACTAATACTAAATAATTTGGTTCATTATGAAGACGAGGTTGAAGCTGCAGATTGGGAATTAACACCTGATATTACGGATGGAGTTGTGGTTATCGAGTATTTTGTTGATGGCGATTATACAACGGAGTGTCCTACAGAACCGGGAGAATATGAGGTAAGAGCAACCCTAACAGGCGACAGCAATTTAGAAGATGCAGAGACTGTCGATACATTTGTTATTAATAGACGTTTAGTAAATGGCGATTTAGATTTTAATGGAATTATCGATATAATAGATGTTAAACTACTTCTTCAAAAATATATTAACACTACTGAATCTACTGTTTTATCTGATGATGATTTATTTTTAATGGATATGGATGGCAATGAAATTATTGATATTATTGACGTTAGAATATTACTTCAACGCTATATTAATCTTTAATTACTGCATTTTAAAAGGCGACATTTCTGTCGCCTTTTTTACGTCTTATTGTTTTTTATTTCTAATATTTTTTATTATTAACAAACAGCATATAACTGCTAGAATTACAATTACACTGCATAAAATTATAGTCGTATTATTCTTTGAAGATTGTTCTACAATATCAATATTCTGTGGAAGTATAGCTCCTTGGTTAGCTTGCTCGTTTGTAGAAACAATTTTTTCTTCTGTTGGTTCTTCCGCTTGTAGCACATATGTAACTACGCCATGATACTCTTCGCATCCTGGAACAACACCATCTAATCCATTAAGTCCAATAAGTGCTCCTTCTGAAGAGAAAAGACTTATCGGCAAAACAGAACCATTTGCATCCCAATCGCATTCTAATTTTGCAGAACCCTCAACATAATTTAATAAAACTTCATCATAGTTTGTTGTACAATATGCTTCATCCCAAATACTAACAGGATTAGAATTTTCAGCTGTTATTGTTGCCGATACAGACATTCTCTCGCCTTTTTTTACTGACTGAGAATATGTTGACGACATGCGAGTTTGAAAAGCAACTCCAGCATTATCATGTTCTTCATCATTTAAAGTTGAAGATGCATTATTGTGAAAATAAATATATACCAAATATTGTTTACCCGGAACTATTTCTACTTCATTTCCCATTTGTGTAACATCTGCGTCTATCTCGCCTATCCTTACAAAATCACGTTCATCACCGATTGTAGGATTGTTCATAATAGAATTAAAAGTTGGATATGAAGCTGGTTCTTCCATTGTAAATGTTTCACGTTCCGGTCCCCAAGCATAAACAATACTACTTAAAACTAATACCACAGTTAATATAATCATCAAAATATTTTTCATTTGAATTACGTCCTCCTAAGTTTAAAAAAATGATTGCTTCGTATAAATTATACCTAAATAGAAAAATCTGTGCAACAATTTTATACACTCGTAAAAAAACACAAAAGGGCGATCAATGATCGCCCCTACGTTTTTTATAATTGGACTTTTAATGGACGTCCCCGAGTCCATAAATATTTACACTACGTAGACTTATTAAAATGGCTTCTTCAATTTTTGCATTACCTAGTACATTAAATGTATTATCTCCCAACTAAAATAAGTGATGACCTTTGGCCATCACTTGCTAATAAACTTTTTCATATTTTTTAAAACGAATTTGTTTTTTATTCTTTTGTGTACTATCGCTTTTAACCTTTTCTTCTTTCTCTACGTTTTCTTTTAGTTTAGCAAATTCTACTCCATCATAAAAATCCTCATGTTTATGTGCTACTTCTTTTTTAGCACTTGTTACATCTTCGATCTCTGCAAATTCTAATGCTACAAATTCTTTTATTACATTTCTAGCTTCAATTATTGCATCATTTATTGGTGTTAAGTCTATCGTAGATGATGCTAATTCTTCAACTATTACTTCAACATCATCCTGAACTAACTGAATCCCTGAAAATCTTTCAGTCTTATTTAATTCATCTTTATAATATGCCCACACTTCAGACTTCTCTTGTCCTAGTGCCCATACTCCGCTTCCTAACAAATCATACTTATTAACTAAAGCTAATTTGTCTTTTATTGCTTCTTGGTTTGGAAACCATAGTACGTACTCGCCATCTTCTAGTTGGTCTCCATTTATTTTACTTCCAATTTCATCGTTATTTACACTAAACGTAAACTTTGCTTCTCCAATAGTTTCATCATATTCAACTATTCCTTCATGCTTTGAAACTAAATTTGGAACTGCTCCTATTACTACTGCTTTTCCACCAACATATGTGTCATCAGCTTCATGCTTCCAATACCTTCCAAAGAAAGGTATTCCTAAAACTAGCTTATAGTTTTCTACATAGTCCATAGCATACCAGATTGAATGCTCAACGAAATCATGACTTGATACTGGTCCTTCTGGTCCTCCTTGTGAATGCTCATCATATGTCA
>JAEEGL011779863.1_pt1 | contig 11585 bp, 10 predicted proteins | sample 9134231 | NCBI WGS metagenome assembly JAEEGL01 (sample SAMN16246548, study PRJNA631951) | gut metagenome | biome: gut microbiome; feature: rumen; material: fiber-attached | host: Bos | place: Iran: Karaj | collected 2018-10 | reverse complement strand
GAACTACTTATAATATTAGTGTTAAGAACGAGTCTCACGCAGAAAAGGGTGTTAAGAAGATGATCGTAGACGGCCAGGAAGTAAGCGGCAACAAGATCCCGCTTTCCGATGGCAAGAAAGAGATCAACGTAGAAGTAATAATGTAGAAATAATCCTTCCTCTATAATACATTTTTCAACCAGGAAAACCCCGGCCAAGTGGCCGGGGTTTTCCTGTGAAACATACTGACTTTTACAAAAACATTGAAAAGTAAATCGGCAGATACAACTTGCTGTTATCTTTATAAACTTCCCTGTTATTGGAGAGAACAATGCCATAACTGACGGGATACTCTTTGTTTTCAATAAAAGCATCTAAGGCTCTGTGGATATAATAGTCTTTACCTGATTTAACTTCTATAGGAACTACCGAAAGGCTATCATAATCATTTATTAGGAAATCTACTTCTCCCTTTTTTCTGTTATCATAATAAAACAGTGTATGCCCATGAGCCTTTAATTCAGATGCTACTACCGCTTCATACACCGTACCGAGATTTATACTATTTTCGTCTCCTAAAATTGCATTAGCATTATTACCATACAAGATCCCGGTAAGAATTCCTATATCATTAAGATAGAGTTTTAGCAGATTTTTACTACTGTTTTCTGCCAACGGAAACACAGGTGTCGACACCGCTCTGACATCCAGAGTCACTCCTGCGCTTATCAAATAATCAAATTCATCTGCGTAATCGTTATACGTTTTGCCTTTTATCCCATCTATATCCTTAATAACTATCCTCTTCTTTTTATTTTCCAGCGTTGATGGGATCATCTCATAAATACGTCTTATCTTCAGACGATGTTCTGAGTCATATTTTGCAGCATCGGCCGCATAAAAATCATGTATATCCGTTTGTATGCCGCGAATTCTGACTATGTTTTTACTGGCAACAAATTCGTTAACTGCGTCAGGCATTCCCCCGCAAATCAGATATTTTTTAAAAAGATCCAAAAGAGTATTATGTGTGGATTCATCGCACGAATCCCGTTTTTCAAAATTACTTCTGAGCTCGGACACCGCAAAAGCATTGAAGCCGTTAGCATACAAAAACTCTTCAAAATCGAGTTGGTACATCCTTAAAACAGAAATGCTTCCAATAGGAATTGAGGACGTCTGCGATAAAGTCACACCCAGAAGCGAGCCACTTGCTATATAAGTAAACCTATTATCCTGTTTTAAAAACTTTAGAAGGGTCAGCAGATGAGGATATGCCTGTATTTCATCGATAAATACCAGCGTGTCCTCTTTATTTTTCATCCGATCGCCCGCTATCATTGATAACTGTAGATAAAAATCCCCTACTGTTCTCGCATTTTGAAAACGCCTGTCGTGTTCTGCGTCTTCAAGCATATTGATCTCTATATAATTCTCAAATAGTTTTTTGCCCGAGTCCCTAATAATATATGTTTTACCAACCTGCCTGGCACCATCAACCAGTAGGATCTTATTGCTGTCAGATTTCAAATATTCATCAATCTGTGACTGGATCTTCCTGTAAAGCATCTTGTCCTCCAATACATTTTACTTTACGATTGACTTTTCAATATAATCTTACAGCGTTTTCATTGACTTTTCAATAAAAATATCGGCGTTTTCATTGACTTTTCAATTAATGCTTTCCTGCTCCAGCTTAACACCGTGTTTAAGCATATATTCAGCCACTTCGCTCCAAACCGGATCAGCTGTGTACTGTTGAAGTCTTTTTCTGTCATTAGAAGTAAGCGGACGCGAGAAATTTCTGAACTCTTTTAACGTCGCTACATCCATACGATACGGTTTAAATCCGATACCAGTTTTCGTCTTGAGATCATTGAAGATTCCAAAACCGCCTGCATCTATATCTCCAAAATGATAGTACTCAGCATCCGGAAGCGCTTCGTAAAGAACAGAAAGAAATATTCTTCGAACAGTATTATGATATCCTCCAAGATATATCACAATGCAATCTCTTTCATTAAAGTCAAAAAAGGAAGTAAGGTTTTCTATTGTTATTACCCTTTCGATACCGGACAGGTCCGCAAATCTGATATTCGCGATATCTTCACCGGAAATACCTATGCCTTGTCTGATTTCGGATAAATCCATTGTCTTACCTGACACTTCAAGTTTGACATTACCCTTAAGGTAAACATAGTTCGGTGTCCGATATATATGGTATTCAGCCAGGATATCATCATCCTGCATACTTTCCATACCATCTCCGAATTTTCTAAAAACCTTTAGGGATCTTGGAAGCAACGTTTCAAAAGCTTTTGAATCATTAAAGACACGAACCGAGAACTGTCTGATATACAATGTAGACTGATTCAGTTCCATATTGGCGATTGCCTTAAAAAGATTTGAAACATCATTCAAGTCTGTTATATCCAAATACTCTTTTACGCTTTTGTGCTCTTGTAGTCTGGATGTTATGTATTTCGAAAATCGAAACACCACCCCATCAGAAATTCCGTCGATATACCTCTTGATAAAACTGACTGCTTCACATTCAATAACGCTTTTAGGTATCCTTCCAAGATACTTATAGGCTTTTGAAAGCTCTGTATCTATCAAACGAACACGGTCTATAACATGTCCCGGCCTTCCGTCTTCCCAAATGATTCTTATAAGTCCGTAATCCTCAAGTTTATTCATACAAGTATGAATATCATCAAAGGCAGTCGAGCTTATGTTAAAGTACTCCGGCAAAGTCTTTTTCGTAAATTTAAACTCAATATGTATGGTCTTTACATTATTACCCTTGGACAAAAGACTGTTTTCGTACTTATCCAAGAGTCCTTGAAGAATAATCACATCATAACTTTTCATATCATGCTACCGTATACTTCTCCGCAAACGTCACTTTTCCGTCAGTCATAAGTAGAAGCGTTTCCTTCATTGACGGACTGATATATTGGATCTTTTCGGGCGGCGCAGAAATGATCATCTGAAGAGGAAGCTTGCCGAAAAACTCCAAAACACCTCCTATCCTCTCATCATCCATGTTATTGAAAGCCTCATCAAACATGACCAGACCTATGGATTCTCCCCCTATATTCTTTTTATATAACTGTACAAATGACGCAGCAACTGTAACATAAAACGGTGTCTGTGTCTCGCCACCACTCTTTTCTTCGCAAACTTTGGAATACAGAGAATAACTCCCGTCATCATGAAGGATCTTAATATCATAATCCATGTAAGTCCTGTAATCCGTAAACTCATCAAGGGCCTTTGCCGTATTATCATTATCCAAAGCAAGCCTCTCAAAAAGCTCATCTATCACCGCTTTATGATTTTCATGGAAAATACCGCTAAAAATGGACTCCCCTTGCATAGCATTAAAATCGTCCATGATCATGTCATAGTAACTTCTATATTTTCCACTTGGCAAAAACAGAAACTCGTACCTTTCATTACTAAAAACAATATCCTTTAATGCCTTATTCAACTCCCTGAATTCGCTTTGGGCTGTCTTCATATTCTCCTGAAGTTTTGATAAAAACTGCTCTCTGAATTCCTCCTCTGCAGCAGCTCTGGCCGACTCGACTTTGCCTTCATACTGAAGGAGTTCCGAGTCTCTTAGCTTAATATACTCATCCTCAAAATCTGCGAATCCGTCCATAGTAGCAGCCGCGCCAAACCCATGAGCCGTCTTATATTCATTCATAAGCGCCTGCATCTTTTCTATAGCACTCTCTATGCCCGTCTGATTTCGTTTTCTTGTCTGAACATAGTTATCTCTGAAATCAAACAAAGATCTCTCTTTTGACCTCTTATCATATTCATCGTCCCAGCGAATATATTCGTCAATATACTCTACTCTTAATAGTTCCAGGTCTGAATTCTTACTCGCTCTATCAGCTATTGATGATTCCTTATTATTCATTCCAAAGCTTATCTTTTCCTCAAGCTTTCCAATAGCCCTGTCCAGTTTACTTATATCAGATTCCAGCCCCATTATCACCTTTTCTAGTTCGTCAAGCTGCATCTTTTTAATAAGCATATTGGAATTCTTTTCCAGACTTTCTATATTCTCCCTACACTTTCTAATATCCGATTTTATCTGAATATCTTCTTGCAGTACATGTATCCTGTACTTTATTCCCATGTCGTTATCAGTTGAAAGAGCATTGATCGTCTCATTGATATTATCTATTCTCTCCTCCATTATCTTCAGGTCCGATCTCAGACTTTCGCGATATTCCTTAGCCTTTTCCAATTGAACTCGTACAGCGCTTTGCCCGATATATGGGTTTTCAAATATAGACGGTCTGATAGCACTTGCTACATGATTCTGATATCTCATGCACTCCCTGGTTATGGCAATACTATGCTTTTTAAGATCTGCGTAGGAATCACACTTCACTACCTTTCCGAGAACCATGTTGATATACCGTCTGGCGTACTTGTTTTTGGAGGTAACCACAGTTGCAAGCGAATCCGGTGGTGCTACATCATACTCATCTAACTTATCGGCGTTTATGAGTCCGACACCATACATCTTTTTTTCTTTTCGAAGCCTGTCAAAAGTTCCGAGAGCGACATCAAAATCAGTAGGATCAACAAGTATATAAAACCTCTGGGTGTTAAGATAGCCCTCAACTGCATTACGCCAACTCTCATCTGTAATTTCAAGCAGTTCACATAGAATACGCGGCGTACTCTTTCTACCAAGTTCGTTAAACTCACCACTTATCACACTCAAAACATTTTCCACTTCACACGGATATGAAAGTTTCTTTTTCTGTAATTTTTCTATGCGAAGATCCAGTTCCTTTTTTTCATCTTTTTTTCTCTTGATCCTGAATGCAAGCTCACCTCTTTTTTCATTAAGTTGCTCATATCGATGTTTTTTATAGTCGATAACTGCTTCCAGATTAGTTCTGACATCTGAAAAATCCTCAACGTCGCTTATATGTTCAAGATCACGATCATATTTTTTTACACAATTATCAATATCACTAATGACAAGAAGTCTCTTAAGTTGTTTCCTTGTTTTTTGTACCAAATCCATAAAAATCTTCTTATCACTATTGATATTTTGTTCTTGCTGAAGGAGCATCCTAAGCCTTTTTTCCTGCTCGTCCCTGGCAATAAAATCCTTATCACTTGCAAGTTCCGTACGCAGATCATCTCTTATCTGTCGCCTTTCCGCTATCTCAGACCTGACAGCTGAAGCTTTGTTTCTTTCATCCTCAAGCCTTAAGCTATCTGACCGAAGCTCGTCTTCTATCTGGCGTATCTTCTCCGTAGTAATATCTATATCATTTCGCGAAAGAAAATAGCCATACATAGCGTCTCTATTTTTATAATCCAAAACACGCTGATGAGATGCCTCTATATCCACCAGTTTTTTCATCCTTAACTTAACATTTTCAAGAGTATTCTGAAGATCCTGAAATGATCTGACATTTTCACGAAGATTCTCTATATTAACTTCCTTTTCATCTAGTACATAGGAATACACAAAATCCTTGATATCATCTATCGGCCTAAAAGCCAGTGCCTTTGGTATAAGTCTGAAAAACTTATCATCTAGTCTGCCAAAGCGATTCTTAAATACATTGCGAGCATCTTTTTCCGTGGTACACCATTGCCTGATAATTGCTGCATTAGTCTGTCTGAACTGATTTACAGATTTGGGAGTACGTCCAATAAAAAACAACTCGTCATCAAGTCTATTATCATCGATAAGATATCTCACTACTTTCTCCTGCCCCTCGGATGCAGAATCGATGACAGTTCCAACTATAAAGTATTTGCCCCTGCTTTCCTCGTAAAACTCCAGTGCCACATGTGCACTGATCTCTCCGGTTCTCTCATAAGGTCTATCTTCTTTTCCTGATTTACATCTGATGTATCCGGTGAGTTTACGCTTTCCATTCTCATGGGCCGCTTTATTGAAATTGTTTCCAGAACAATTTACGACAAACTGTATAGCATCTAAAAGTGTTGACTTTCCGGCTCCATTTTCTCCGGAAACAAGAGTTGATCCGTCAAAATCAATTATCGTATTTGTGAATCTATGCCAATTGATCAGCTTCACTCTCGTCAGTTTCTTCACCTGTTTTTTCTCCTTTGCGATACTTATCCAGCTTTTCGTATACGCTCCTGATATCCTCTACCCTAATTGCCATAAGAATGGAATCAAAGATCAATATTCGCGCATCCTCACTGGTTACGTCCTTATCAATGATTTCAACAATGCCAAAACGACGCATCGTAGAAAGTGCATTACGAAGGGTTGTCTTATCCAACATTTTATCTCTGATATTAAAACTCATAAACTTTTCATGAATATCCCCGATATTGATGATCACCTCATCAGATACAGACAACTCTCTCCGCTTTTCATCATACAGAATTCTGAGTATAAGTATGATAACAGACTCAAATAGTTTCAAAGAATACCTGTTATAATTGTGTGGATTAGTAAGTTGAACCACACCATATTCTTCGTTGACCTCAAGTCTGTATCCTAAAAGCGTCAGATACTGTACAAACTTTTCTTTATACTTTATAACAAAATAGTAGTCCGATTTTTGACTTTCGTGTCGCTTGCAAAGAAAGCAGTTGCTAAGCAGGCGATTACATATACGGGAGAAATCATCCTTGTCCCTCTGTAGCATGCCCTCCAAAAAAACCACCGCTATTACTCCTTCCTTTTTATCTCAAAGTCGTCAAAACTATAACCATTTATCGTAACCCTGTCATTTTTCTCAACAATGTAACTCATTGTCTTTCGCTGTCCGTACAGTCTGACATAAATGAGCTTTACAAAATCTTCTATGCTCTCCAGCGGCATCTCCGAAGCCTTGATCTGCTTCTTATCGGATAACTGGTCCAATACATAATCATCAATCTTGACTGTATCCAGCGCCCTTTCCAGCTTTCTCATCATATTAGAAATCTTTTCATTTCTCAGGTCCTGATCCGGGATTTCATCTTCTATTTCTACCGGTTTAAAAACCTTTTTCCCTTCTACCGGAGTATAGAGAGATGATCCATCTATTACCATAGAGCTGAAAAGTCTCACCAATCCATCCATAAACTCCATACGATAGATCCCACCCAGATCCATTTCCTCCTCGTTAATAACCTGCCCCATTACAGATATGATGTCCTTGAGTTGTCCCCTAACATCCTCACCACCAATAAGATAAAACTTTGCCCGATTTATAGCTGCTCTCTGGTAACGGGCATTTTTCCGATTAATCTCATCTAGGATCTCATCCATACCCGAAAAGCCACTTACAATCTCATGAATATAACTATATACTAAATCCCTGGCCTCTTCTGATGACACTTCACGGATTTCCCCGATATCTACGGCTGCTTTTTCAACATATGACTCGTCGTGGCTTTTACCTTCCAGACTCTCTATTATTTCAGGTCTGAATTTTGACACATTATCCGATGTTAATAGTCTATGATACGCCTTGTCGATGATGTTTTCTATGTAATCATTAAAAAGTACATCCATAATCTCCGACGGAGTTTTATACTTCGTGAGTTCATCGATGTACTTCTTTATCCCCGAATTCAAGTTTTTTAAACCACTTATGAGCATCCGGGTATCTTCCAATATCTGCAAAAGCACCACGCCCGGCCTGTCAGTATCGCTTCTGACCATGCTGTATATGGAGTATATATAACCCTGATATTCTATCTGCCTGCCATCCGCAATATCCAACAAAGTCCGCATTATCTTTACGGAATAATCCCTGAAATTGATCCTCTGGTTATAACTTTTATCTGTCTCAATCTCGATCCAACCATATGCCTCCAACTTACGGAGCATCCAATTGGCTTTATCTCTGGTGCTTTTTCCGGTTACCTCATCGTCACTGATATCATATGCCATGTTCTCATCAAAGTAATACTGAAGTTCATCAACGGCATTATCCCTGTCAATACCAAAAGAAAGCTGATATTCCATGACAGAATACAGCTTACAGATACATTCCCAGTATACTCTTTTATTAGGTGATGACAGGGGTACAAAGAAACTGGCCCCTGTCACTGCGTAAATATCGTGATCTTTTTGCATCTGAACCTCTCTATATTATAACAAGTCACGACTGCATTGTTTTTTCTTCCCTTCTGATAAATCAGGCCATAATCGTCAGTCTTCCTAAATAACTCCTTCATAGCCCTGCTCTCATATAAATATCAAGTTCGAAATCTGACGCCGGATGCTTACACTCTTGATTTTTCAAGACTATACTCGTCCATCACATATGTTGGCCCATTCAACCATAGACCGGTTTCTTCATCAAAAACATTTCTAAATGCTTTTTGAATGCCGAAATTCCATATAGACATCCTCAACATCTCGTCCCGTATCCATCGCAATATCTTCAATCGTCATGGCACACAAAAGCTCCATTGCCAACTCTTTTCCTTCTTCTGTCAGTATCATAAGACAATCTCCTCATACCCGGCATACTTAATGCACTCAAGTGACCTCTTTGTCCTGAAACATATTTGATTTTTCAGATTCTGCGGTTCAAGAAAACTGATGGCAATCTCATCTGCCCTTTCCGTCATCATTTCTCCGTACACACCATCCCATCAACTAAAAGCATTCTCTGCGCCCCTTTTTCTAAGATACTCTTCTATATCGTCCAGATTCGCTTCATCTCCCTGAACGTGGTATATTTCATATAAATCAACTGAAATCAATTCCTTTAATAGTTTCCGTGATCTCTTTCTCAATCTTCTCCTGATTATAATAATCCGGCAGCTTACCCTTACTGTATCTCATGAAATCTGAGCCCTTCGTTAACTCTTCTAACAGTTCTGTGAAATACTGCTCCCAGCTCATATAATCCATACTGTCAGCGAATAACTCCGGATTACTTATCTTTACAACATCATTAATCGCAACAACTCCCGAACTTAATATGACCCATTCAAACGATTCGGGAAGATAGATTGCGATCTTCCTTGGTCGAAGACTTTGCTGTTTTGCTATATCACCAATCTCGGAGCCAAAGGCTGCGCCATCTGCAATAACAACCACATCTTTGTCCGGATATCGGTTCATGCATTCGAGAACTCGAGATTTTCCTCCGGCCGATTCACACATTATGCCCAATCTATCTGCAATCCTCTTAAAAAACTGATTTCCGGATCCACTATCCTCTGTAATTATAACTTGTGGTTTAAAGGGCAAAAAACGCTTTATCGGATCAACAAACATCCTGTCAATCTCAGTATAGATCTTCTTAAAGCGTTTGTTTTTAGATCCGGTTATCTCATATATCTCGTCAACACTTATCGGAAGCTGCTCAAGATAGTTTCGGGTTATCAACAAATAATAATTATCACTTCCCCGAACCGTCTCAGCAAAGTCCTTTGACTTAATAAAGAAACTGTCTTCGTCTATTACTATTATCTTACCGGGATTATACTTAATCGCATCCTGCCAGTTATCACCCTCTATCGCTACAAGCTCCCTGTCACAAGAAATACTGACACCGCTTTCCCTTCCATAACGATTATACTCATGGATCATATCAAAAAGAGTGGTCTTTCCTCTTCCGCTTTCCCCTCGTAATATAGTGATATTTCTCTTTAGGGAAAAAGAATAACTGTTACGGCTGTTCTTTACACGAACCCTATACTCACCGTGCATCTTTTCCCTCCTCTGCTCCACGCAAATAAGTTGCTCCAGCAAGCAATAGTTCCTGCATATTGTGTACGATCAGTTTTTTATCATTCAATACCCGAATAGAAAAAGGTTTATTCCCAAAATCCATTACGTGAAATAGGTTTATAGTGAAATCCTGTTTCTCACCAAGGCTAAGTATCCATTTAGCACAATTATCTCCGCAATTGGATGCATTAAACACTTTTCCCGGAAAATGCTTCATGAGAATAAGTGCCTTAACACCTCCAGATAACTGAAGCGGAGAAATGTTTCCAAGGACAGGACTAACTATACTGTTTGCATCGATCACTTCCGAATGGTCAACATCAGATATCACTTTTCTGGCAAAGTCGTCAGTAATCCATTCGTCTTGGTATCTGTTTTTAAAAAAAACTGATGTGTTGTATATATAGTTTTCTTTATCGCCAAACCATATTCTAAGCATAAACTATTAATCCTTAAAATACCTAAATCGTAAACACCTACGTTTGTTAATTATACCACTAATGCCATAACGTGAAAATCCCCCAACCTTGCGGCTGGGGGATTTCCATATTGTAACTTTAGAGGATAAAGATGATGCCTTATTATCCGAGCAGTGAGAGGACTCCCTGTGTACTCTGGTTTGCCTGTGCCAGCATCGACTGACCTGCCTGTGCCAGAATGTTGTTCTTGGAGTACTGTACCATCTCCTTGGCCATGTCTGTATCTCTTACACGGCTCTCTGCTGCTAAAGAAATAACCGTAGAGGTTATCATGTAACAACGCGGCAAAATATAGGAATGCCGCCATGTATATCACCGGTGTTTCTATATATTACATACTGCCAAATAAAAGATCCCCGCAGCCACCCTCCTTCACTGCTGCGGGGATCTAGTTTTATGATTTTATATATCTACATTTTGTATCATTACCGGAATCCCGCGCTCTCTGGCAAGCTGCACCAGGCTGCTCTGATCTCCGTAATATGCGTCAGCAAGTACCAGGGCTCTGTCCATGTCAGGCGTATCGTCGTATATCCCAAAGCCCTCTTTTTTATAGTCCGAAACCAGACTCCGATACGCCTCCAGAAGGTCGGGCCGCTGCGCTTGAATGGTGGTCTCAATAAGCGGATGCGGTCTCCATAAAAGCGCAACTTCATCCCGGTTCTCCCTAAAGATTTCAAGCACACGCTTCATCTTGGGGATGATCATATCGCTTTGTGAAAGAAGCGCTCCTATAGACGTGTTATAGATTATCACTTTCTTAAGGGAGCCATCTTTCTTTTTTATAATCTTATCCCACTCCGGTGGAACTGATATATCTTCTCTCTTTAAGTTTCTTATCCGCTCAAGTTTGGGCGATCCGGTTCCCTTTATTTTTCCCTCCCAAATTGGACGGGTCTCCTCTCCCGCAAATACGCAGAGTGCATTTACATAGGCACGTTTCATGTTTTCAGACTGGACAATGACCTCATCCGAATGAATAACGCCGGGAACAGTAACAAAATGAGACATTCCCTCTACGGCAACCGGATTATCCGGATCAGGCTCAGCCAAAATGAAATAGGGAACGTATACGAGCTTATCCGTATACTTTTTTAGATTGACCGAATAAAAGAAAGGATGAACAGAAGTGACTGTATTGTATTCATCATAAGGGTTGTGGATATAGATAATATCCGGATGATTACCCTCAAAATCATAGCTGTTGTAATCGGTAACAGGAACCTTTTCCGGGAAGAGATCCGCTTCACAGTGCATCTGACCGGCTGTCCCGTCCGAATTCTTATCAAAGTACGGAATCGGAATCACGGATACATCTGTTTCCGGATCAGTCTCGTACTTTTCCCAGACTGTTTCAAAGCTGTCCCACATTGAAGCCTTGTAGGGCAGGAAGACAACTTCTTTTTTAACCTTTATTT
>JAEEGL010886576.1_pt1 | contig 11585 bp, 8 predicted proteins | sample 9134231 | NCBI WGS metagenome assembly JAEEGL01 (sample SAMN16246548, study PRJNA631951) | gut metagenome | biome: gut microbiome; feature: rumen; material: fiber-attached | host: Bos | place: Iran: Karaj | collected 2018-10 | reverse complement strand
TGGAGGAGGCCGACAAGAAATTCATGCGACTGGCTCCTGGCAAGGAGGTGCGCCTGAAGAATGCCTATATCATTAAGTGTGACGAAGCCCATCCCTGCGACAAAGATGCTGACGGTCGCGTGACCACCATCTATTGCACCTACGATCCTGAGACACACAGCGGAATGCCTGGTGCCGATCGTAAGATCAAGGGCAAGACGCTCCATTGGGTCTCCTGCCATAATGCCGTGAAGGCCGAGGTGCGTCTTTACGACAAGCTGTGGAAGGTGGAGAATCCGCGCGATGAGCTGAAGCGCATCGAGGAGGAAGAGGGCGTGAAAGGCATCGATGCTATGCGCATGATGATGAATCCTGACAACCTCCACGTGCTGACCGACTGCTTCGTAGAGCCTTTTGCAGCGCAACTGCCTGCCCTGAGCTACCTGCAGTTCCAGCGCATCGGCTACTTCAATGTGGATCCTGACTCAACGCCCGCAAAACCCGTTTTCAACCGTACCGTCGGACTGAAGGACACTTGGAAAAAATAAGATGAAGAAGACTGGCGACGATTATTTTGACAGCGAAGATTTTCGCGACATGCTTCAGGAATACGAGCAGGCCGTGAATACGGGGCAACCCGTGTTGATGGATGCCGACGAGCTGGCCGAGATTGCTGATTTCTATCAGCTGGACGGTCAGCTTGATGAGGCTGAAAATGCCATCACGCTCGCGTTGAGTCTGTCGCCAGGCGCTATCGCTCCGCTGACCTATCGCATTCACGAAGCCCTCTACAATGGCGACGTCGAAGCTGCCAAGCGCTATCTCGCCCAGATTGTCGAGAAGGGCGAGCCCGACTATGTCTATGACACCGCTGAGATCATGTTGGCAGAAGGGAAGGTCGATGAGGCCGACCAGTATCTGCGTGATACTTTCAAGACCATCGCGCCCGATGAATATCAGGACTATGTGGTCGATGTGGCAAGCCTCTATCAGGACTGTGGCTTCAGCGACAAGGCGATGGAATGGATGAGTCGCGCCAAGCCGGAAGATTCTGCCGACTTCAAGGAACTGATGGCTCGCACGCTGTTCGGACTGGGAAAATACAAGGATTCTGAGCGGCTGTTCAACGAGCTGATTGATACTGACCCCTTTCAGAAACGCTACTGGAATGCGTTGGCGTCGGCACAGTTCATGAGCGAAGACTACAGCAATTCCATCCAGAGCAGCGAATATGCCATCGCCATCGATCCTGACGATACCGAAGGCCTCCTGTCGAAGGCAAACGGACTCTATCAGCTGAACAACTACAAGGATGCGCTGGAGTATTTCCGTCGCTATTCCGAGAAAGAGCCCGACGATGAGTTTAGCTATATGTATCAAGGCACCTGTCTCCTCAATATGAATCAGAATGAAGAGGCCATCAAGGTGCTGGAACAGGCTGAAAACGTCGCACCTGAAGACTCGCCCTACCTGCCTGACATTTATCAGGAGTTGTGCTTTGCCTATAGCGAGCTGGGCGACGTTGATAAAGGACTGGACTATCTGAACAAGACCGACACGCTGGACTGTGACCATATTGGCCTCATGGTCGTCAAGGGTCACGTGCTGCTGGGTGCCGGTCGTGTGGAGGAGGCCGAAAAGATGTACCGCCAGGCCATCAGGGAGAGCGAGAATGCCATTCCTGATGAAGAGCATCCTGGGCTCAGCTCATCGAAGACGCTGATGCGTGTCATTGTCTCGCTCTATGATAATAAATATGTGGAGGCAGCCTATAAGATGTTCCTGAAGTATTTCAAGCTGGTGGAGCGCGACTACGATGAGGGCTATGCCTACATGGCCTTGTGCTGCTACGAGTTGGAGAAATACGACGAGTTCCTGAAATATCTGAAAGAGGCCTGCAAGCGTAATCCTCAGGAGTGCAAGTTGGCGTTGAGCCATCTGTTTCCCTCCGAAGTGAAGCCCGATCAGTATTATGAGTATATCAAGAACAAAATGAAGAACAGATAAATATATGAACTGGATAACATCACTTTTAGGCAACCTGAACTACGGCACCATCCTCCTGCTGATGCTGCTGGAGAGCACGGTCATTCCCGTTCCGTCGGAACTGGTGGTGGCTCCTGCGGCCTATCATGCTGCCGGCGGCCATCTGAACGTGGTGCTGGTGGTGCTCTTTGCCACTATCGGTGCCGACATTGGTGCCTCTATCAACTATTTCGTTGCGCTCTATGTGGGGCGCCCTGTCATCTACAGCTTTGCCAACAGCAAGTGGGGCAAGATGTGTCTGCTCAATCAGGAGAAGGTGGAGAAGAGTGAACGCTATTTCGACGATCATGGCATCGTGGCCACACTCACGGGCCGTCTCATTCCTGGCATCCGTCACCTGATCTCGCTGCCAGCCGGACTGGCACGCATGAACTACTGGAAGTTCCTGCTCTATACCACCATCGGTGCCGGCTGCTGGCACGCCATCCTGGCTGCAATGGGCTGGTACTTGCATGCTGTCGTTCCTGAGGATCAGCTCGAAACCACCATTGCTGAGTACAACCACTATATCGTTGGAGCCATTCTTGCCATCGTTGTGCTCGCCATCCTCTGGTTTATCGTCAAGCACCGACTTGGCAAGAAATAGCACTTTGAGGTCAGGCCATTTTGCTCATTCCCCCTGTTTTACTTCACCAGATACTTCTGGTGATTGACAATGTAGAGACCAGGACGGAGACCCTGCGTTGCCTCGGATTTCGTGGCTTTTGGCAAGGAACGGACTAAGCGACCGTCAAGGGTGTAGACCCTGACGGGAACGGACTTTTCTGCAGCGATGCCATCAATCGAAGTGAGCACGTTTGCCTTCATCCCTTCGATGGTATAGTAACCACTATTCTCAAAAGGCAAATCCTTGGTCTGCGGCGTGCCATCATTGCTGAAGATGATGCCATTGGGTTGCGTAGTCAGCGTTCCCTTATATGTCCACTTCCACACAGCATTGCCCGTGGTGCCATTGACACCCAGACGCTCGCAAGCCACACCTGGCCATGTTCCACCGGTGTAGTTTCCTGCGTCGCTCCATGCCCAGCACTTGATGGTCTTCGTCCATGACGACGGAGCCTCGAAGAAAGCACAGGTCTCACCTTCGTTTACAACACAGAACGAGGGAACGACAAAGGCCGGTTCCTCCTTTTTCTCCTTGACCACATACTGACGTTCGATCACAGCCGTCACCTGACCGTCGACCAGAAGGCCAGCCTTCAGAACGGTGGTACCCTGGGGGATGTCAATCTTCGAGCCAGAAGACACTGAAGGACTTTGAGCCGTGGGGGTGCTACCATCGAGCGTATAGACCACACGTGCCCCTGTCTGATTGGTCACAGCCGAAAGCATGACCTTCAGTTCGCCTTCATAAGTTCCTGAAACCTTATCGGCCCATGCCGTCTGCAACGAGGGCGAGAGGTAGTATGCATAGTGATAGCCATCCAACACTTTCACCCACAAGGCGGCATCAGGCGTCCACTCCTGGGTCTTACCCACCACGACCAGCAGTTTGCCGTCAATCTGCGCAGCGTAATAGTTGGTCTGCGAAGCCAGCTGGGTGAAGGTGCTCGTATTCTTGATGCCAGCCAAATGGCGCACGGCAATCATCGATTTCAGCTCACCCGGATAGGCCTGCCAGTGTTTCAGGAAGACACAGGGTGTGCCTGGCACAGCCAGCAGATAGGCATTGGCTGCCAGTGTGTCCTTCATCAACGGGTCTTGACGCTCACCGTTCGAACGCCACTCCGTATCGTGATTTTCCACGAAGGTCACGGCATAGCGGCGGTACTGTCCCTGCGAGGTCTGAATGCTTATCAGCGGCCAGTTGCCGTCGTTCTGTTGTCCTAAGGCTTTCCAGTTGCCATTGTTGGCAGCATTACGCACGACGTAGCGGAACTGGAAGTCGAAGGCTGCCGACTGGATTGTATCGTTGACCTTGGTGCCGTTGATCCAGTTACGGATGGTCGTCGTGCCGTCCCAGCACTCTCCTACCGAGAACTCCGGTTGGGCACTCTTGTTATACATGCCTGTGAACGTAGCCGAATAGCCCTTCACCATGTCGTAGCGGAAGCCTGCATAGCCAAGGCTGTTCTTCAGGAAGTCGAGATACGCCTTGACACAGGTCTGCACGTTCTCACTCTTATGATCGAGGTCGCGCATGCCATCCCAGCCATCGCCCGTATCGTTGTTGGCACTGAGTTCGAAGCCGTTCTGCGTAGCCCAGATCTTGGTCTTGCCACCATCGTCGTTGGCACAGATGTCGGTCGAGGTCATCTTATAAACCACGCCATTGTAGGTCTCACGAGGGAAGTCTACCCAATTCGACACGTTGCGACGGTGGTTAATCACCACATCGGCCAGCGTCTTCAATCCCTTCGACTTGAAGGTGCTAATCATCGACACCAGCTGCTGCCTGTTGCCGAACGAGCTGCTATAGTTACTGAACCAATAAAGATCGTCGTAACCCATCGACGTACCACCGCAATTGCCACTCTCCTGAGAGTGACCTGCCTTTGGCTGTCAAGGTGACAGGCTACGGAACATCCGAGTCGTGGGACATCGGCCTGCGTGCCCGTCAGCAGTTCTCAAAAGTATTCTTCGGCAAGAACGCTTCTGCTGCTAGCATCGGCGAGAATCCTCCCTACAAGAACGTCTCTGCTGTTGGCGACGACCGCGCCATCTTCTACACCAGCGGTCAGAAGCTTGCCATTCAAAAGGAGAGCGACAAGAACCAGGGACTCATCTATATGAAGTTCAACAACATCCACTCTGATGGCACTGCCAGTCATCATGCAGGAGGACAGTTCGTCGATACAGACTATCCCATGATGCGTCTTGCCGAGGCCTACCTGATCTCAGCTGAAGCCGACGCTCGTGAAAACAATGGTGTCTGCACCACAAGCGGTGTTGATCGCATCAAGGCACTGCGCAAGCGTGCCAACGTAAAGACTGGCAACAAATATGATGGTGTGGGTGCCGATGCACTGAACAAGGTTTCACTTGAGGACATCTTCCAGGAGTGGTCGCGCGAGTTCGGCTTCGAAGGCATGCGCCGCATGGTGCTCGTCCGCTGGAACCGTTTTGCCGGTCAGAACGATTACAAGTGGGAATGGATGGGCGGTGCCCAGGGTGGCACGATGATTGACGCCCGCTTCAACATTTTCCCGATTCCTGACAGCGAGTTGAATGCCAACCCCAATATCAAACCGAATTATAAATAAGCAACCTCATAACACATTACAGATATGAAACAGTTAAGTATTTTGACTTCTCTGCTGGTGGGTGCATTCCTCTTTGCTGCCTGTGATGCTGATCGCGACGACCGTCACCTTCACTTTCAATGCAGAGACGAATGAGCCCAGCGCAGTAGCTGTGAAAACTGGCGATGCATCGTTTGGAGAGTCTACTTGGACTGTTGCCGGTGTAGAAGCTCTTTGCACTTCATCATGGGAACCGAAGGACACATCTAACGACATGACTTCTACCGACGGCACCAACTTCACCCTTGTAAAGACAGATCTCGTTCTCGAAGCTGGCGTATCTTATAGCTTCAAGGTGGTTGCCGATCACTCATGGGACGAAGCATATCCTAGTGAAAACTACCAGCTCACCGTTGCTGAGACAGGCAAGTACACTGTGACCTTCAAGTTTAACAAGGACACCAAGGAAGTAGGCGCAGAAGCTGTTAAGACAGGTGAGGCTGTTATCGGCAAGAAGACTTGGACTATTGCAGGCGAAGAGGCTCTGATGGGCAGCAGTTGGAAGAATGATGACACCAACAACGACATGACCGACATGGAAGACGGTACCTTCCAACTGGTGAAGACAAACGTCACCATGGAGGCTGAAAAGGAATATGAGTTCAAGGTGCTGGCTAACCACAGCTGGGGCGAGAACTACGGTGCTGATGGTGTACCCGACGGTCCCAATGTGAAGGTATCTGTTGAGACAGCAGGCATTTACGACGTAACCTTCGTATGGAATCCTGAGAGCAAAGAGCTCTATGCAACCACCGAGTTGTCTGATCCTGCCAACATCAACAAGCTGACCAATTCATTCACCGCCAATGCTGTTCTCTACAACCTGCAGGGTCAGCGTGTGAAGGCTGGTTATCGTGGCATCGCCATCAAGAACGGCCGCAAGATGATTGTGAAGTAATCAAACCTTATTTCTATTAAGACACAATAGGGCGGGTACGCATGATAGCGTTACCCGCCCATTTTTTATGTATTGTAACTGCTGCTAACATCATTTTCACCTTTTTCTTTTGCACTTTTCAATTTTTTGCGTACCTTTGCTGATTATTTACGTAAATACACTTTGAATATGGGTAGAATCAACAACCATCTTGTTATCATGGCCGGTGGCGTAGGAAGTCGCTTCTGGCCTATGAGCACGGCAGAATGTCCGAAGCAGTTTATCGACGTTTTAGGCACCGGTAAGACACTTTTGCAGCTTACCGTGGAGCGTTTCGGTTCGCTGGTAGCCCCAGAGAACATCTGGGTGGTGACAAATGCGAAATATGCAGACATCGTGGCACAGCAGCTGCCCGATATGCCTCGTGGTAATATCCTTTGCGAGCCTTGCCGCCGCAACACCGCTCCCTGTATCGCCTACGTCAGCTGGCGCATCAAGAAGAAAGACCCCAAGGCCAACATCGTGGTGACACCGTCTGATCATATTGTGATGAACATTCAGGAGTTCCAGCGTGTGATTGGCGACTGCATGAAGTTCACGGCCGATACCGATGCCATCGTGACGCTGGGCATGAAGCCGTCGCGCCCTGAGACGGGCTACGGCTATATTCAGGCCAACTTGGGTGCATCCTCGCTGCGCAACAAGGGCATCTTCCGCGTCGATTCTTTCCGCGAGAAGCCCGATCTGCAGACGGCTCAGGAGTACATCAGCCATAATAATTACTACTGGAATGCCGGCATCTTCGTGTGGAACGTCAATACCATCGTCAATGCCTTCCGCATGTATCAGCCCAAGCTGGCCAAGATCTTCGAGAGCATGCTGCCAGTCTATGACACCCCTGAGGAGCAGCAGGCGGTCAATGAGAAGTTCCCCACCTGTGAGAACATCTCGGTTGACTATGCCATCATGGAGAAGGCCGACGAGATCTTCGTCTGTCCTGCTGATTTCGGATGGAGCGACCTGGGCACGTGGGGTTCCCTGCAGACGCAGTCGAAGCGCGACCTTTACGGCAATGCCCTCATCGGCCCTGACATCCAGGTGTTTGAGACTCACAACTGCATGATCCACACCACGCAGGAGAAGAAAGTGGTGGTGCAGGGTCTTGACGGATATATCGTGGCTGAGAACAACGACACCCTGTTGATTTGTAAACTGTCGGAAGAGCAGCGCATCAAGCAGTTCTCCGGCGAAAACTGATATAGAGCAACCATAGCTGTGAAACAGATACAGACGCTTCTGAAAATACTGCTGCCACTGGTGCTGGGCGGAGCCATCCTCTACTGGATGTATCGCAAGTTCGACTTTGAGAGCATCCGTCAGGTGCTGACCGACGAGATGAATTGGGCGTGGATGCTGCTGTCTCTGCCTTTCGGCATCCTGGCACAGGTGTTCAGAGGTTTTCGGTGGCGTCAGTCGCTGGAGCCCGTGGGCGAGTGCCCTCGTTACGCTGTGGCCATCAATGCCGTGTTTCTCAGCTATGCTGCTTCTCTTGTCATCCCTCGCATTGGCGAGTTCACTCGTTGTGGCGTGCTGAAGCGGTGGGATGGCGTCTCATTTCCTAAGGCCTTGGGTACCGTCGTTACTGAGCGGGCTGTCGATTCGCTGTTGCTGCTGGTGGTGGTGGGCTCTACGCTCCTGCTGCAGATGGGTATCTACGGCACGTTCTTCGAGAAGACGGGCACCTCGCTCGACTCCATTCTCCAGCGCTTCTCGCTGACGGGCTATCTCGTCACAGCCGTCTGTGGCACAGCCGTCCTGATGCTGCTGCACATGCTGTTGAAGCGCCTTTATATATATAATAAGGTGAAAGCCACGCTCTCAGGCATCTGGGAGGGAGTGCTCTCGCTGCGACGTGTGCGCAATCTGCCGCTCTTCCTCTTCTTCTCCGTGGGCATCTGGGTGTGCTATTTCCTGCATTACTACCTCACGTTCTTCTGTTTCGACTTCACTTCCAGTCTGGGCATTGGTTGTGTGCTCGTTTCCTTCGTGGTGGGGTCTATTGCAGTCATTGTGCCCACTCCCAATGGTGCAGGCCCCTGGCATTTCGCCGTGAAGACTATGCTCATCCTCTATGGCGTTGCCGACGAGCAGGCACTCTATTTCGTGCTCATCGTCCACACCGTGCAGACGTTCCTCGTCATCCTCCTGGGCATCTATGCCTCGCTGCGGCTCTCGTTCCTTCCAGCTAGGAAGAGTCTCGTACAGGAATAACATCCGAGATACAATCTTATATCCTATAACTTAAATAACATTTTTACTATGAATGAAATTCAGAACCTAAAGCCACAATGCATCTGGCGCAACTTCTATTCACTCACACAAGTGCCGCGTCCCAGCGGACACCTCGACCGTATTCAGGCTTTCCTGCTTGACTTCGGTCAGAAGGCTGGGGTAGAGGCCTTCAAAGACCCTGCCGGCAATATCGTGTTCCGCAAGCCCGCCACTCCTGGAATGGAGAACCGGAAGGGCATCATCCTGCAGGCCCACATGGACATGGTGCCGCAGAAGACACCCGAGTCCAACCACAACTTCGAGACCGACCCCATCCAGCCTTGGATCGATGGCGAGTGGGTGAAGGCAAAGGGCACCACGCTGGGTGCTGACAACGGTCTGGGCGTAGCCACCATCATGTCTATCATGGAGGATAAGACCCTGAAGCACGGCCCTATCGACGCGCTCATCACAGCCGACGAGGAGACGGGCATGTATGGTGCCAACGACCTGCCCGAAGGCGAGCTGCAAGGCCACATCCTGCTCAATCTCGATTCAGAGACGTGGGGTAAGTTCGTCATCGGTTCGGCTGGCGGCATCGACGTGACTGCTACGCTCGATTATAAGGAGGTGGAGACCGACGCTCAGGATGCTGCTGTGCGTGTGACGGTGAAAGGTCTGCGTGGCGGCCACTCTGGACTGGAGATCCACGAGGGTCGCGGCAATGCCAATAAGCTGCTGGTGCAGATGGTGCGCGAGTTTGTCGAGGAGTGCGAAGCCCGTCTGGCTTCCTGGCACGGCGGCAACATGCGCAATGCCATTCCCTTCAAGGCTGAGGCTGTGCTCACGCTGCCGAAGGAGAATGTGGCAGCCTTGAAAGAGCTGGCCGAGGAGTGGCAGAACGACTTCCGCGACCAGTACAAGCAGATTGAGACGCTGGGCATTGAAGTCATCGTAGAGGATGTGGAAACGCCGAAGATGGAGGTGCCTGTCGAGATTCAGGACAATCTGATCGATGCCATCTACGCCTGCCACAACGGTGTCATCCGCATGATTCCCGCTTATCCTGATGTGGTTGAGACCTCCAGCAACCTTGCCATCATCGACATCGAGAACGGTAAGGCAGCCCTGAAGATCCTGGCTCGCTCCAGCCGTGAGGACATGAAAGACTATGTGGTGAAGACGCTGGAGAGCTGCTTCTCTATGGCAGGCATGAAGGTCGAGACAGCAGGCTCCTACGGCGGCTGGGATCCCAACCCCGACTCAGAGGTGCTGCATCTGTTGATGAAAGAGTATAAGGAACTGTTTGGCGAGGATGCCATCATTCAGGTCGATCATGCCGGCTTGGAATGCTCGGTCATCCTGGGCAAGTATCCTCACCTCGATGTGGTCTCGCTGGGGCCCACCATGCGCTCGCCCCATACCACTACGGAGCGTGCGCTCATCGCCAGCGTTGAGCCCTTCTGGCAGTTGCTGCAGAAGGTGCTGGCCGATGTTCCCACTATCTGATAAACAGCAGTTCGCGATATTTCGGTAGTGTCCAGAGCCCGTCTTCCACAATCATCTCCAAGTGGTCAGCCTCATTACGGATGGCTTCCATGTGAGGGCAGACGGTGTCATGATAGGCAATGGCACGCTCGTGAATATCGCGGATGCGATTAGCCACCCGACGCGCATCGGTCAGTTCTTCCACGAGCTGCTCGATGCGCTCTGTTCTTTCGGCTATCTCTTCAATCAGCTTCATGTTGCGGGCCGACAGGCGGTTGGCTTTTGCTTCGTCAAACACGCTCTTCATGCCCTGCACGTTCTTGATGAGCTGGCTCTGGTAGTGGGTCGAGACGGGTATGATGTGGTTCATGGCCAGGTCGCCCAGCACGCGGGCCTCTATCTGCACCGTCTTCACATACATCTCCCATTTCACCTCGTTGCGAGCCTCCAGTTCCTTGCGGTTCATCACCTTTGTGCCTTCAAACATCTTCACGCTCGACTCGTCGAGATAGTGCTCGAAGATGATAGGGCATGACTTCTCCACGTCCAGTCCGCGCTTGGCGGCTTCCTTCACCCATTCCTCGCTGTCGCCGTTGCCGTCGAAGCGCACGGGCTTGCAGGTCTTGATGTCGTCTTTCAGTATCTGGAGGATGGCGCTCAGCTTGTTCTCGCCCTTCGCCATGCGCTTATCCACGCGCTCCTTAAACGACTGCAGGGCTTCAGCCATTGCCGCGTTGAGGGCGATCATGGCCGAGGCGCAGTTGACGCTCGAACCAGGCGCACGGAATTCAAATCGGTTGCCCGTGAAGGCAAAGGGGCTGGTGCGGTTGCGGTCGGTATTATCCACAATCAGGTCAGGAATCTGAGGGATGTCGATGATCATGTGCTGCTTGTCCTTGAGCGTAAAGAGTTCGTCCTTGTCGCTTTGCTCGATATGGTCAAGCAGTTCGGTGAGCTGCGTGCCGAGGAAGCTGGAGATGATGCTGGGAGGTGCCTCGTTGCCACCCAGACGGTGGGCGTTGGTGGCGCTGACAATAGAGGCCTTCAGCAGACCGTTGTGGCGATAGACAGCCATCAGCGTCTCGACGATGAAGGTGACGAAACGCAGGTTCTCCTCAGGCGTCTTGCCAGGGGCGTGGAGCAGGGTAGAACCCTCGCCCTGACTGGCTGTCAGACTCCAGTTGTTATGCTTGCCTGAGCCGTTGATACCATCAAAGGGCTTCTCGTGGAGTAGCACGCGGAAACCGTGGTTGCGGGCCACGCGCTTCATGAGAGACATGAGCAGCATGTTATGATCGACGGCAAGGTTGCACTCCTCGAAGATAGGTGCCAACTCAAACTGGTTGGGCGCCACCTCGTTGTGGCGTGTCTTACAGGGGATGGCGAGTTCGAGTGCCTGGATCTCCAGATCCTTCATAAAGGCCTGCACACGGTCGGGAATGGTGCCGAAGTAGTGATCGTCCATCTGCTGGTTTTTGGCGCTCTCGTGACCCATCAGCGTGCGTCCTGTCATCAACAGGTCGGGACGGGCGGAATAGAGGCCTTCATCCACGAGGAAATACTCCTGTTCCCAACCCAGGTTCACCTGTACCTTCTTCACGTCATCATAGAAGTAGCCGCATACATCCTCAGCTGCCTTAGTGACAGCACGGATGGAACGGAGCAGGGGCGCCTTGTAGTCG
>JAEEGL010783668.1_pt1 | contig 11585 bp, 10 predicted proteins | sample 9134231 | NCBI WGS metagenome assembly JAEEGL01 (sample SAMN16246548, study PRJNA631951) | gut metagenome | biome: gut microbiome; feature: rumen; material: fiber-attached | host: Bos | place: Iran: Karaj | collected 2018-10 | reverse complement strand
GTTTGGCGATGATGTTTATAAATGCCCCAAGACGGTTATCTCACGTGAATACTCTACAGAGTGGCAGGATGGTATGGAGCCATACTACAGCGTAAACGATGATAAGAATATGTCGCTTTATCAACAATACAAGAGTCTGGCCGATCAAAATCCCAATCTGATTCTTGGCGGTCACTTGGCCGAATACAAGTATTACGACATGGCTCCAATTATGGAGAAAGTGATGGGGTTGTTCGGACAATTATAAAGAGGATAATGCTTTGATGAAATTAGCTTTTCTATGCAATAACATGAAGTCGACCAACGGTGTCGAACGTGTTTTGTCCCAACGATTAAGCCTGTTGGCAGAAAGTGGCATGTACGAGGTCTATTTGATAACATACAATCAATACGGCGCACCTTTCTCATTCCCAATCTCCGATAAAGTCCATTATATAGATTTGGCAACGAGATACATCGAGCGTTGTTCTTATCATGGCTTAATTCAATATTTTGATAGGTATGTCTGTAAGAAATCATTTAAACGATTATTTCATCATTGTATTGAAAAGATAAAGCCAGATGTTGTGACTTGTGTTGATATGCATTTGGCCGATCTAGAGGCTGTGATTTCCTTGAAATCCGATGTTGTGAAGGTCGTAGAGTGTCATTGTGGTCTTTCGGCTTATTTCGAAGATTTAGAGAAGATTGAGAATAGATATAGACGAAATAGAGAACGAAGTCTTAAACAAAAACTAATCCGTATCATCGGCAAATTTGATAGAATCGTTGTCTTGACAAAGGATGAAAGAGTTAAATGGCATTTAGGTGATAAAGTTGTCTTTATTCCAAATATGCTTGTTTCATATCCGGAAGATCTTCCAGAACATACAATTACTCATAATCAAATCATCAGCGTTGGTCGCTATGCCTACCAGAAAGGATATGATTTGTTGATGGAGGCTTGGAAAATAGTAGAGGGTAAACATCCAGACTGGTCACTTCATATTTATGGCAGTCATGATGGTGATATGGGCGACTACGGACGGCTTCTACATATAATAGATGATAGTCGTATGCAAAATGTATATTTGCATCCTGCAACAAATGAAGTCTATTCAAAATATGTCGAGAGCGATTTTTATGTAATGTCTTCTCGTTTTGAGTCCTTTGGCTTGGTGTTGATAGAAGCTATGTCATGTGGCCTGCCAATTGTTGCTTTTGATTGTGATTTTGGACCTCGTTCGATTGTTGCCGATGACGAGACAGGAATTTTGGTTCCGCCGTCTGATGTAATGAAATTAGCTCAGTCTGTATGTTATATGATAGAACATGCTGATGAGCGTATCAGAATGGGGCGAAATGCTCGTGCTGCAGTTTCAAAATATAAGTCGGAGAGGATTATTTCCAGTTGGCAGCAGTTTTATCGATCCTTATAGTGCTGAAATATACTGTCAACAACCTTTTGCATTTGATTCTCCCATGACAGATGTTTTATTGAGTCTCTAATATCTGCAGATGATAGTGTAAGATGCTTATAAAATGCAATGATACGATTAATGTCTATTGGCGTTTCGTCGGCAGGCGCCTTTAGGACATAATTCTTGTCGTCAAAGTCCTCGTCAGTTTCAGAGTAGATAAATGGTATTCCTCTTGCGGCGTATTCTCTGTTTTTGAGTGTTTTGATTTTATCTATTCCTACTCGATGCCTGCCTAAACTGCCTATGCCAAAATCGCATGCATCGAATATCTTGTCAAGTTCGTCTCCATGTTTTTTGCCATGAAGTATGATATATGGTTCAAGATGATTCTCTGCAATCATCTGTTTAAACATGATTTCATCATTATGAAAGAAAAAGTATCCTACCAAATGGAATTTAACGATGGTATCGTTTGGCTTTGAGTAATAGGCCGCCAGTCCTTTGATAAGCCTATCAAACCCGTGCCAAGGATGGATTTCCGCAACGCCAATTAAATTGATAACAGTTGAATCGACCGTGCTTGATTTTTTGATTTTAATACTGTCGAAATCGATACCGTTTGAAATGCGGATAGTTTTTTTGCCAAATATCTCATTAAAGTTAGAAAATGTGACAATCGCATCCAATTGTTTTGCAAGTCGTTCTCTGAATATTCTGTCCTGGAATATTTGTTTACCCATACCTTGTGATATGTATTCTGTATCGTAGGGGTATGTTGGTATCTCCATAACTACCTTCATGCCGGCTTTCTTCATCTTTTTTACCATGTTGATGGTAAATGGGTTAGCATTATGGTTAGAACGAATATATACAAATTTGATATTCTCTTTAATGGCATAATTAACAATAGAGGCGAACTCTGTTCGTTTCAGAATTTTGCTTTTAATCCCATGCCCATAATCGGCTATAACCTGATTGCCTACCATTCGCCTTTTACTGTAGTTTTCATCCATATAGCATAATTGCGTGTGGAGTCCACATGCATTAAGGGCATTGATCTGATAGGTTATTTTCTTGCTGATACCATTACTGGGATCAAAACCATGGAAAACTATGAATAATGCTTTTATCTCCATCTTTAGATATATCCTTTTTTCTTTCCAATAGTTGTAATAATGCTTGTAGTTAAGAAAGCAGGAATCTTACCTAACATATAGAATGCAATATTTAGCAATCTATAGTTTTTAAATGTAAGTATGTCTTTTATTGTTAATGGATGTTTGAGCGCGCCCTTTATTGTCTTTTTTTCAAGTTTGGGTACGATTCTGTCCTTATTCTTTAAAAAACCACAGATGGCATAGAACATCAGTATCATTCCTTTCGTGCAACGCGTCTCAAAATATGATTTGTCTTTTAATTCTATGCATTTGTCTTTTAAATAAGAGTATACTCTTATGAACTCAACAATATCTTCAAGTTTAATTTCTTTTCGGTATTGATAATTCGAAAGAGAGTTGTCTCTAATCACATAGTAATATGTATAATCAGGAATCAGCACAGCACAGCTTACTAATGGTGTCATGTCGCAACTGCAAATCATATCATCGCAGAATTTGGCTTTCTTGAATCTGATATGATGTTTTTCTATGAAATCATGCCTGATAAGTGTATTCCAGATATAGTCTCTGAAAGTTGGATGTAGTGATTGGTTGGCAAACTTAGCAAGTCCATCTGGCTCATTAATCACTAAATAAGGTTGGTTTAGATAATCTTGACCAATGTCTTTGTATTGTCCTTCTGGATCAACAGGTTTTACCGAGCCATAAACGGCTTCTGCCTGGTGATCTATAGCCAGCTGATATAGTTTCTCAATACAGTCGTCTGAGATATAGTCGTCTGAGTCGAGCAGAAAAATGTATTCTCCCTGGGCCTCTTCCAGAATGCGATTACGCGCCGCCCAGCAACCCATATTCTGTGGTTGTGTGATAATCCTGATATTTTTCCCTCGTGGATGAGACTCCTGCAACTCCTTGATGATTTCAATGGATTGGTCTGGACCTAAATCATCAATGGCAAGTATTTCTATATCGTCTTCGAATGTTTGATCTAATACAGAAAGCATGCACTTGCGGATATACTTTTCCACGCCATAAACAGGCATGCCAACGGTCACTTTGTATTTATAGCTATTCATCTTTATAAACAGTTTGTTATTTGTGCGCTAAGATACACGTTTTTTTTAAATTAACCAAGCAAAACCTCTTTTTTTTGTTTTTTTTCTCAAAAACATAGCGCTTTATTTGGTGGTATATCTGAAATTTTGTATTTTTGCAAAAATAATATAATTGATATGATACCTAAAATTATACATCTGTGTTGGTTAAGTGGTGACCCATACCCTCCAAAGATATCCAAATGTCTAAGTACATGGAAAAAGTATCTGCCTGATTATGAGGTGATGCTTTGGGATACCAAACGTTTTGATCTTAATTCGTCTATTTGGGTTCGTCAGGCATTCCAAAAAAAGAAGTATGCTTTTGCTGCAGATTATATTCGTTTCTATGCTTTGTATCATCATGGTGGTATTTATTTGGACTCAGATGTAGAGGTATTAAAGAGTTTCGATGATTTGCTGGATTTGCCATATTTTATGGGAGCAGAGAAAGCACAAACACCCGAGGCTGCTATTATGGGGGCCGAAAAAGGGTGCGATTGGATTAAGGCTTGCTTGGATTATTATCAGGATCGCCCTTTTATCAATGAAGATGGAAGTTTGAATATTCAGACTGTGCCTGATATTATGATAAGACAGATTGAAAATATTAAACCTGTAAGAGTCTTGTCTCTTAGTGATAGCTTGAATATACGTAATTTTGATATGCAAAAAGAGGTGTTGGAGTTTAATGATGCTTTTTTCTCTCCCAAAGTGTTCGATTCTCGCGAGGTTGAAATTACGCCATATACGTATGCTATTCATCATTACCAAAACTCATGGTTCTCACCAAAAGCTAAGATGTATTATCGGCTAAGAGCATATCTGGTTAAACTGTTCGGACGGGATATCATACGTAAGGCCGAATTAACACTAATGCCCTGGAAGTTTCGAAATTAACGTCCTCGCCTTTTAATAAACGCTAACTATTTGCTGACTATATATGCTAACGATTTCTGTAATAGTTCCAATTTATAATGTTCGGGAATACATTGAAAGGTGTATTAAATCGATTTTAATTCAAGAATGCAAAGATTTTGATATGGAGTGTATTCTTGTTAACGATTGTACACCTGATGATAGTATGGATATTGTAAATACGATGATTGCGAACTATCATGGTGGTATAGTTTTTAAGGTGATGAGTCATGATAAGAATAAAGGATTATCAGCAGCAAGAAATACGGGTTTGCTTTCTGCTGTAGGCGACTTCGTATTTTTTGTCGATTCTGACGACAAACTACTGCATGGAGCTCTTCGGAATCTTGTGGCACGTTTGAAAAATGTTGGGGGATATTCCGACGTAGATGTTGTGGTTGGTAATTCCTATGTGTGTAAGAATAACCAGCCTGCTATGAAGTTTGGGGATAGTCTGCCACTTGTATATGATAATAACGACGAAACAGCTCTTCGTAAACTTCTCAATCGCGAATTGTTTCATACGGCATGGAATAAGTTGATAAGGCGTGATTTCCTGATAAATAATAACATATTGTTTCAGGATGGTATTTTAGATGAAGACTTACTTTGGTCGTATTTCCTTTTTCTGAAAGCGCGAAAGATATTGGTGGTTCCTCAGATATCTTATTTATATGAGGATAACCCCAGTTCAATTATGAATACATCCTCTTCAAAAATTGCAAAGCTAATCAGTAGTCGCATAACTATATGTAATAAGATTTTGGATGCCCCTCCCCAAATGTCTTATGTCGAATATTATATGTACGTGTTTTTTATATTAACAAGGGCATTAAATGTTTATGGTCTTAATAAACATGAACCTGCTGTTTATCAGTTAGAAACAGATTTGTTTAAATTGAGGGATCGGCTCTTTGAAAATATATCTGCGTATAGGTATCCTTTGCTGTATTTGTTCTTTTTAACAGCAAAGGAACCATTCTGTAAGATATCTGATTTTTATTGGTTTCGTAGATACTACGACAATATTTCAAGATTGATACGTCGCGTAAGCAATGGGCTTATTCACAAATAGCTGTTTCTAAATATGATAGTGAGCTTGTGATTTCCTCCTCCGAAATGCGTTCTATGTATTCCCAGTTAATATCTTTCTTCCATGAGTCCGTGCCCTTGTTGTATAGTTTATAGGTGATATTGTAACGTGAGAATAAATCCCGCATCCTCTCGTTTTGCGAGTTCTCCGATATGTCATCTGCGGTTTTTAGAATATGCGCAAAATTAATTCTGAATTTTATAGCGAATATTGTTGCATGAAATGAGTCCATACAGATGAAAGATGCGTGACTCAATAGGTAAATAAACTCGTATGGCCCGCCGTCTTTGTATAGTATGCCGTCACCATAGTTGTTTTTTCCTTGTGTACAATCTATGGTTATCACATCTTTAATGCCGGTTTCTTTTTTTACTGTTTCCACCATTTCAAAATAGTCGTTATGTCGGTTGCCAATAAAGTAGCAGAAGATATACCTCTCGGGTAAGGTGAACTCTATTTTTGCTCTTTCACCAAATGTTCGCCATATTTCTTGTGGCAATAAATAAGTGGGATCAACTACCAGCTTAATATCATCTCGGTTCAGTAACTGTTTTAATAACTGTACCGATTTCTGCTCCCTTACTGCAATGTGCTCGAATTTCTCTAAATCTTTTTTTACCCTGTCTTCTACTTCTGGTGGAAACGAAGGCCTGGATATGCTTGATGAATAGGAAATACATTTTTTCCTTCCTTTAACAAACTCCAGAAACATAAATGGATTAAAGCCGCAACAATATGGATTCCATATCTGGTCGCTACCTGTTATAAACAGGTCGGCATCGTCAACCACCTCTTCATATTGTTTGGTGGTATATATTCTTCTCATTTTATAGTTGCCGTCATCGTATGTAAACTTATACACCTTTTTCCATTGTGTTGTCCTGTATTTAAATAACTTCACAATCCATGGAAAAAACGGCACCTTACTCAGTACGAAGGCAATCTTTGAGTCTGGTAGATCTTTAATGATGGGAGGAATATGAGCTTCGGTGTGCTCTTTTTGCGACAAATCGGTAGGGGGAAGAGCCCGACTTCTTCTAACTCTTTTCCATCTCCAATATCCCTCAACCATAGATTGCGGTATTGCTTTCTTGATGACGTCTTTGATAGTCCCGATGGCACCTCTTTTCAGAAAATCATTATTGTTGTATATAAATTCTACGTCATGTCCCATATCCTTCAGGATATAGTTTAGGGCATAGGATTGCAGACTGGTTCCAAAATTGGGGTGGGGCGTGAAAGTCACCATCTTGATTTTTTTGCTCTTCTCCATACGCTTTCTAATTTGTGATATAATTTTTTAGAAATTATTCTTGATAGCATCTTTTTTATAAGTTCCTTTGTCTTGTATGACAATGGGAATGTACATCTACTAAGTAACGTCTTAATACTATCACATTCGTCAATCTTTAAATAGAACTTATCTCTGTTGCGATGTTTTTTAACCGAGGTTACTATATTGTTGAAGTAGAAATTCTCTTCATAGCTTGTTTTTAGGAAAGTGGTCTTTTCCAAAGGTAGATAATCCTTTCCTTTGTTTGTGTTAACGAATACCATACTGGTACCTTTGTTATCATCCATTTCTGGATGATGAACATGTATGCCCCAATAATCAGCAATAGTGATGTCGCTGTATGATTTGCATTTTTTGAATGGGCAAGTGTAACATATTGGTCTTAAATCAAGGTAATTAAAAAGAGCCAGCAGATATGGCGACCTCCTCTCCATCTTTATAGGACTATCCATCAAATCCGAACAGAAATGACCATATATCGTAAGTCCAAAACTCTTCCAACCTTTCTCTTTGTCTCTAAAAGATATGTTATCAATAATGTATGAATCTGTTCTGTCTTTTTTGTGGGATTTTCTATATGCTTTCTTGAAACAGCAAATCTCCTCCGACAAATATTTTTGCCATACTTTCGGACTTGGCACACCTTCGCAGATCAAATCCATAAGGAGCAGATGCTCGTAATCTTTCTTTAAATATCTTCTTAATCCTGCTATTTGGCATGGAGTGCCAGTAAATAAAACGGGTATCTGCTTCAATAAAAACTCTTTTACTTGTTGAAACGTGTCGCCTAATTGTGCTTGTACGTATTTCGACCCACGAAATAAATGTAGGTCTTCTTTTTTTGTTGTATAATCAAAAACAGCATTCCAGTCCGAATCCCATCTAACTCCGAATACTACGCCGTTTTTGTCAATGATCTCTTCAGCAACGAGCGTAAAAATGCCACCTGAAGAACTGTTGGCTCTTATTTCTTGGTTGTTGTTATAAGCTGCATATACTTCGATGGGTGTTCGTTCTTGTTCCTGATTCAATACCGGACACACATTTTCGCATAGATGGCAATCTATGCATGTCTCCAAATCAATGTGTGGATATGGAAAGCCTTCCTCATCTGCCTTGAAGGTGATACATTTCTGTGGACATATTTGTTGGCATGCACTACATCCACAACAATCTTCTTTTCTTTGTATTGATATCATTGGCTTTAGGTATTAAATAATCTTTGCTGATAGCTTTACATATATGTCGCGTAAATACGATCTGAGAAGATACTTTATCGTTGAAATGTTATCAATCTCAGGCTCATCAGATATTTTGAGAATCGGGTATTGCTTTGTTTTTATCCCTTCAGCCTTGATATAAATATTTAGCAAACGTTCGCCCAAATAACCATATATCCTTTTCTGGTCATTGGGATAACTGGTTATGTCTATTTCTTTCTCAAGTTTCTCTAATATGGGGAAGAGCCAATTGCAATATTGGTCAAACTGCTTCCAGCTCATAATAAACATATTGAAGGGCGAGAATTTGTTGTTCTCCAACATAACACTGAAAAAAGCCTTAGTGTATTTAGGTGGTAATGTGTTTTTGATAACGTCGCCTAAAGCCTTGATGTCCGGACTGTAGTGACCCTCGCAATAATGAAGATATAAAGAGGTTCCTAAATGGCATGGCTTGGCAACAATACATGTGCCATTTTCTAAATACTGTATGGCTTCATGATTTAAGCTCAGGTCTATATCGGTAAAAATCTTGCTCGGCATGGTAGTTATGGGGAAAAAAGGACGTCCGATTTTATTAAAATCGAAATACCTTCTATAGTGGCATAATCCGATATAATCAGTGTCTTTAAGGTTTTTCCAAGCCCAATACATTCCTGTCAGTTCACAATAACTAGCATTTTTGTGGCTAATGTTAATACCTTCATCATCACCGATAATCCCTAAATCTATATCGGAAATGGCTTTACCAACATGAATCGGTAGAAAAGTGTCCGACTCTTTGAAGATATCTTTTTTGTGACAGCAAACAAGGATTTTTATATTCATACTTTAATGCCTTAATGAGTAAATAGCTATTTTATTGTGGGCAAAGATAGCTATTATTGTTGGTATTTCCAAATGTACCGACCTTTTTTTGTTTGAAATGGTTAATAAAACACAATTTATAGTGAATTGTTTCTTGATTTGTTTAATTTTGTAGTCCAAAAGAAATTCACGATGAATGCAATTATCAAATATAAGCAGCACCCCCCCCTGCGGATTGTATATCTAACTCCTGCGTTATATTCTGCAGGTGGAATAGAGAGAGTGGTCGCAACAAAGGCAAACTTCTTTGCCGAACGGTTGGGCTATGATGTGACTGTTATTGTCACTGAAGGGAAGGGAAGAGACCGTTTCTTCCCGATGTCCGATCGGATTGAAATAATAAACTACGAGTTACACTTTGAGAGATTGTGGCAATTGCCGTTTCTGAAAAAAGTGTTTGTGTATCTGTGCAAACAGTGGGAATATAAAAGGAGGATAAAGACAGATTTGATGCGAATCCGTCCAGATTTTGTTATTACAACACTAAGGCGTGAGATTAATTTTATTACCAAAATCAATGATGGAAGTATTAAGATAGGCGAATTACATGTAAATCGCGCCAATTATCGTAATTTTGATAGTCGGAACTCAAATATACTCAAACGATGGTTTGCTAGATTGTGGATGAATAATCTCTTAGGTCATCTCAGGCATTTGGATAAAATGGTTGTCTTGACAGCTAATGCTGTTAACGATTGGCCCGAACTGTCCAATGTCGTGAAGATACCTGATGCGCTTCCTTTTAGAATTGATGACAGAAGTGACATGTCTGCCATGCGAATTATTTCCATTGGGCGTTATGATTATGATAAGGGTAATGATTTGCTGCTACAGGCATGGGCAATTATTGAAAAGCAAATGCCGGAGTGGACGCTGGATATTTATGGAAATGGCAACATAGCCCCATACCAGAATCAAATCACTGAATTAGGAGTTGATCCGCAGCGATGTCATTTGTATGGCCCTGTAACTGATATTAAAAAGGAATATCTTTCAAGTTCTGTTTTTGTATTGCCTTCTCGTTTCGAGGGGTTTGGTTTGGTTATTATCGAATCCATGGCCTGTGGCGTGCCTGTGGTGTCATTTGATTGCGAGAATGGCCCCCGCTCTATTATTACAGATGGTGAGGATGGCTTCCTTATACCACCATTCGACATTAATCTTTTGGCCAAAAAAATCATGTTGTTGATGAATGATCATGAACTGCGCTGTGCGATGGGTGTAAATGCTCAGAAAGCAGCCTCTCAATACGAGATGGATAAGATTGGGCTTCAGTGGCGACTTTTATTCGAAGAGCTTAAAGGGGAATGAAGAAATATGATGTTACCATAGGCATTCCAATCTACAATTCTGTTGATTGCATTCAGGCGTCGTTGATGTCTGCGTTGGCACAATCATATCCTTCTATTGAGTATCTTTTGATTGATGATGGCTGTAGCGATGGTACTATGGATGTCGTTAAGCAAATCGTTTGTAATCTTCAACGTGAAGATGATGTTCATATAGTAACTCATCAAACCAATATGGGCGTATCTGCTTCAAGAAATCAAATCATTGATGAGGCTTTTGGTGAGTATTTGTATTTGATGGATTCTGATGATACGATTACAGATAATGCCATAGCATTGTTAATGCAGCATGTACGTTGTTATGATGCCGAAATTGTATTCGGTTCGTACGAGAAGATTGATATTTTAGGAAATAAAACGGTTTATCAATACCCATCTATGCAATTGTTGAAAAAAGACGAACTGGCCAGTTTCGCCTATCGACAATATGCAGGAATCCAAGCTTCTGCATGTAATTTTCTTGTCAAGACAAAGTTCCTTCGTGATAATCATCTTCGTTTTATTGATGCTGATTATTGGGAAGATTTAGTATTTACTTTCGATTTGGTCACATATATCTCTCGTGCAGTCTTGTTGCCTGATGTTACCTATCATTATAAATGTAGGGAGAACTCACTTTCTCATTATCAGCATCGTGATGACATATCAAAGGCAGAGGTGATGCTAAACGTTAAAGCCATTAATCATCTCAAATCCACTTCTGCTTTATCCGTAAATAAGGTTTACTACCCTAATCGTTGCTTGAATATTGTGATGACCGACTTTTACATAGCTTGCAATATCCTAAAACACCGAAAAGAAATTTCTCCACACATTCAATCATCTGAAATAAAATTGATGATGAAACATCCCGCTACATGGTGTCAGATCTGTTCTTTTTCGCAATCCCGAATAAAAAACGTACTCTTTTATATGTTAAGCAAACTGCCATCTAAATGGTGTGTTGCTACAATATGGTGTATGGGTAAATACAAAAAGTTAATCTGAAATTTGGAGATTTGTAGAAAAGTTTGTAACTTCGCACACAAAACCTATAGTATATGGCAAACTGGTACGATAAATATCTGTCGATATATGGAAAATCTATCGAAGAGATTCCTGATTCTGTATTGGATGAGATTAAAACAAATCTTGCTAATAAACAGAGTCAAGAACCTTTGGTCTCGGTTGTAGTGATAGCCTATAACGAGGAGCGTAGATTGGCTGCCTGTTTGTGGTCGTTAAGTGAACTT
>JAEEGL010475177.1_pt1 | contig 11585 bp, 4 predicted proteins | sample 9134231 | NCBI WGS metagenome assembly JAEEGL01 (sample SAMN16246548, study PRJNA631951) | gut metagenome | biome: gut microbiome; feature: rumen; material: fiber-attached | host: Bos | place: Iran: Karaj | collected 2018-10 | reverse complement strand
TGAACCAGCAATTAGTCCATGTGGTCCATGATATTTTTCATGTAAATCTAGTTCTAAATTTTTTCCATCTTCTTTAATACCTATAGGTGTATGAAGAGTCATTGTTGGATCATTTTTACTCCATCTATTAACAATATTTAATTGTTCTATCTTACCTACTTTAAACATTTCCAAGAAAGTATATGTACTTGGTAATGATTGAATAGCTTTAATAGATAATAATGGAATATTATCAAGAATTCTAGCATAATAGCTTATATCTTTATTAAATAAGTCTGGTTGGAATACTTCTTTATCATTATTATTAATCTTGTCATAAACATTACAACCATTATTTGAAATATCGATGAATTTTTTACATTTACTTGGTATTTCACTTATTAAATTTTCAAAAACTAAAATTGAAAAACCGTAGTTAATATTTTTGTTAATAATACTATTGATAATTTCATAATCTTTAATATCAATATAATTATCAGTTATTATTAAATAGTAATTATTATATAATTTATATTTATCATTACCATCATATTTAACATTTTGAGCTTCAGATAGATTTGCTTCTTCTTCTTTTCTCTTATTATAAATTTCTTCTAAATAATGAGCTACATTTTTATATTCATCTTCATTAGTTGCGAATAGTCTTATCTCTCTATTATTGGAATAGCAATGTGGTAAATATTTGAAATAATCCCATTCATCTTTATTATCTTCTGAGGTGAAGATTGCTATTTTTAAATCTACTCCACTGTAATATGCAATTAATTGTAAAGCTAGCCAATTAATAAAGTTTTTACGTTGAACATAATCACTATTAATTACTACAGGTAATACATTATTCTCAATTAAAGAAATTGTTATAGGTACATTTTCTAATTCTAATTTTGTTTCTGTTATTTTTTTGACTTCGTCTATTAATATGTCTTCTTCAATTGTAAACTCTTCTAATTTTGCTTGAATATTAAGAGCAGAATCTTTATTACCCATACCTAATCTAATTGTCAAGAAATCAGTATCAGTAATATCTCTTCCCCAAACATCATATGTTCTACTAACGATAGCATTTTCTAATTCTTGAGGATTTAAGTTATTCATAAATAGAATTGATTTTTCATTATCCAATTCATTTTGAATTTCCTCTTTTTTCTTATTTAAATACTCTCCATATATTTTTTGCCTTTTTTGTTCTTTTCTCTTTATTCTTATATCGTTATATTTCATTTGAGCTAAAGGTAATACCATCATACCTATGATCATAGTGACACATAGTGTTATTTCTGTAATAGAGCTTAATAGTGATGCTTTTCCTTTTAAGATACTTAATACTGCGATTGTTCCGGTAATCATTGAAGATGTACCCATTATGATTGTGGCACCATATGTAAAGATTGCTGGCATATCATCTTTCTTTAACTCTTTTGGTGGTGGTTCTATAGAAACTGTCTTATCTTGTATCTCTGTTTTAAATCTTGGTGTATGGAAAAATACTTGTTTATCCGAATATAAAACAATACTCTTTTCAGTTTCTTTAACTGGGGTAAATGTGTTTTCTACGATATTTTCTTCTAACTTTGGTAAAGTAGTAGTCATTTTCTTTTGTGGATTATTTATCAAAACATGATTACCCATCCATATTATTTTTAAGCCATGGGTAAAGATTATATCTCCTATTTGTAATACTTTTGCTGGACATTTTTTTTGATTAACAAATACTTTACCATTTTGGTGAGATTCTAAAAACCATACATTATTATTTTTATATATTCTTAAGTGTGGTGAAATAATACCAACCTGATTATAGATGATGTCAAATGATCCTTGTTTTCCTACGTATATCTCTGCTCTAGCACTAGTATTATATTTTTCATAACTCATAGGTGTTTCAAAAGCATATAAACTTATATCATATTCCAAGTCATTAAAGTCTAATTTATATTCTCCATTATCCTCTAATACTTGTTTATTTATTTCAGTTCCATTATTAGATACTTTAACAGCAGAATTTGAAGAAATAGTCCATTTACCTTCTTCAGCAATCAAGGTAATATTCTCTTCTATTCCTCCAGCAGAAAGATAATTGATTACATATTCGTCCTCAATTTTTGTTGGTAATGAATATACATTAAGTTTTTGGTCATCTTCTATGAATATTTTCATGAAACCACACTTTCTATTCTAAGTTTATTCTATCATAAATCTTAATAAAAAAGAAGACTATTTAGCCTTCTTTTCATTATAATATACTTTAAAATACATAGTTTGTTCTAAGATCTTAGGAACAGCTTTCGCAATACCTTTTGATTTTGAATAATTGTATCTAATTCCATAAACAGTTCTTCTCTGTTTAATTGCATAACCATATATTTTATTCTTCTTTACTTTCAACCAAACTACCTTATTAATTTTTTTATTTTGAAAATTATCTTTCTTGTTAAAACCAAACTCATCAATCATAAACTTTTTAGTATCATACCCAGTTTGTTGAGTAGTAATAGTTAAAGTTCCTTTTTCATCTTTAGTATCAATTGTATATTTATAGACATTGTTACCAACTCTTTTTTTCTTGAATTGTTTAGGTAAATTGAAGTTTAATTTTCTAAATGAATATTGAATAGTATCTTTTATTTCAAATTCAACATCTTCATTAATTACATATTCATCATTTTTTCTAACAGTCTTAATTAGATTATTCTTTCTTGAATTAGTTATTCCAATTATTATAGAAATAACTATAATCGCAAGTAATATAACTAAGATTATTATTTTTTTTCTGTCTAACTTAGGCAATTAATTCGCATCTCCTAATCTTTTTCTTATAACGAATATTCCTAATGATGATGAGACTAATAGAATTATATAAAGTACTATTTTATCTCCTGTAGTTGGGTTGATTATTTCAGATATTGATTCTTCTGTACTTGTTCTTTGTACTAAGAAGTTTCCAGAAGCTTCGCCTCCATCTGTATATGTTACTCTAATTGTATGTTTTCCAGATTTTAGAGATTTAGTAAAGCTATCTTTTAGAGTGATTATTGTTGAACCTTCTCTTACTGAGTAGTTAGATTTATCTACTAATTTTTTATCAATATATAAATCTTTGAATAAGTCATAATCACCATTAATTCTAAATTCAGCTGCACTATCTTCAGATATTACAAATAATTGTCCATTTCCTTCAATAATGCGATAATTAATCTTATCTAATATTACATTATTACCATCGATTGTTGAAGTATAACCATTTACTGATTCTACTGAAACAGTATAAGTTAATTCTAATCCTTCACTATCTTCTTTTGGTAATCCTTTGAAGACATATTTCCAATCATCTTTCTTTGTTACTGAAACTCTTGAGTACTCTACACCATTTTGATATAGAACTACTGTTACTGAAGAAGGTCTTGTACTACTAGAAGCATCGTTCCAAGTAATTGATCCTGATACTTTCTTTTTAGCTTCTCCATTATAAGTATAAGTAGCTTCATAATCTGTAGAAGATACTTCATATGAATCTATTGTTTCAGGTGTAATAGTATAAGCTATTTCACTATCATCTGAAGCATATCTATCTACAGTTACTGTTTTAGTGTAGTTATTTGATGATTTTAATTCAACTGTACTTACTTTACCAGAGTTTCCATATAAATCGATATTTACTTTATCTGGTCTTAATCCAGCTTCATCATCATTATCAACAAATTTAGCTTTAACAGTAAGTTTAACTTTTGTACATTTATATGTGAAGTTAGGTGAATTATTAATTATTTTGTAATTAGATACTGAATTAGTACTAATTGTATAATTAATTTCTGATCCAGCTGCGTATTTATCAACTGTAACATTATAACTCCAACTATTTGATTCTTTTACTTTAACTGTTTTAACTGTAGTTGAACCATTTTTAATTGTAACAGTTATTTCATCTGGTCTAAATCCATATTTATTATTATCATCATCAAATGTAACTGTACCATTTAAAGTAATAGTTTCTTTTTGATGAGTATATGTAACATTATAACCATTTACTGCTTTAGTATAATCTGATACTTCTGGAGCAGTAATTGTATAAGAGATTGCTGTACCTGCATTATTTTTTGGTAAATCTTTGAATTCATATTTCCAACTAGATTCTGCATTAGCTGTAGCTGTATCTCCATTACTTAGAGTAATTACAACTTCATTTGGACGTTTACCATCTTGGTTACTATTATCTTCAAAATTAATTTTACCACTTACAGTTACTGTATCTGGAGTGTGTGTATAAGTAATATCATTTCCAGATTTAGTCATTTCATATTTAGAAATTGTTTGTCCTGTAACTGTGTATGTTATTTCTTCTCCTCCAGAGTATTTAGCTAAATCAGTAATACTATAATTAGTAGTATTTCCTTCAATAGTTATTTCTCTAGTTATAGTTGAAGAACCATTATCAATATTTAATGTTACTTTTGTAGGTCTTATATTATCTTGATTGTTTGCATCTTCGAAGATGATTTTACCTGTTAAAGTAGTTTTTTCTGGAGTATGTGTATAAGTAATATTGTATCCATCTTTAGAAGATTCATATCCATCTACTTCTGGTACAGATACTGAATATTCAATTAAATCTCCATTATCATATTTAGGTAATCCTGTGAATGAGAAATTCCAATTATCAGCAGCTGTTACTGTTTTTGTAGCACCAGTGTTTAATGTTACTACAACTTGACTTGGTCTCTTTCCATCTTGGTTATTTGCATCACTCCAAGTTATTTTTCCTTCTACTCTAGTAGTTGCGATTGCATGTGTATAAGTAACTACTGTTCCTGAAGTTGATACTTCATAATCAGTTACAGATGCACCTTCAAATGTATAAGATATTTCTTCTCCACCTGAGTATTTATCTACATTAGTAAATTCAAATGAAGTGGTTTCTCCAGTAATATTAAATTCTTTTGAATCAACTGTAGTTGAACCATTTTTTAAATTAATAGTTACTTTTGATGGTCTAATTTGATCTTGATTATTATTATCACTAAACTTAATTGTTCCAGAAACTGATGTTTTTTCTGGTGTATGTGTATATGTAGCATTGTTTCCAGATGTAGTTTTTTCATAATCATCTATATTTGGATAAGAAACTGTATAAGTAATTAAGTCTTCTCCATCATATTTATTAACTAATTCATCAAATTTCCAATTAGTTGAACTTGAGATTGTTACTTCTTTTACTGTCTCTGATCCATTTTTAATAGATACAACCATATTATTTGGTCTTATTCCATCTTGATTAGATGCATCTTCAAAAGTTACTTGTCCAGAAACTTTGATTTTACTACATTCATAATTGAATGTATTTCCTTCACTAGTAATTCTATAACTATCAAAGCTTTGTGTTGTTACTGTATAAGTTACTTCTGAACCACCAGCAAATTTTGGTAAGCTATTGAAACTAAAGTTCCAATTGTTAGAAGCAGTTACATTAACCGTCTTTGATTCTTCATCATTAGCAAGTAATGTTACTTTTACTGTTTCAGGTCTTAAACCTAAAGCATTATCATTATCATTCCAATTTATTGATCCAGTTACATTTACTGTTTCATATAGATGAGAATAAACAATATTATATCCAGAAGTTGCATAAGTATAACCAGGTAAGTTTTCTTCTGACTTAATTGTATAAGTTATATTATTTCCTTCATTATCTAATTTATCTAGATCAGGGAATGAATATGTCCAATCATTAGAATCAGATACTTCTGTATATCTTACTTTTTCTGTTCCAACATATACTCCAACTTCTAATGAACTTGGTCTAAATCCATCTTGGTCATTATTATCATTCCAAGTTATTGAACCTTCGATAGTTACAACTTCATGTGTATGAGCAAAGATTAAGTTATTACCTGATTGTTCATACGTATAACGTGGAATATTTTGTTTTGGTGCCAAAGTATAGTTAATTTGAGAACCATTCTCATATTTATATACATTAGCAAATGCATAAGTCCATTCAGATGTTAATGCAGTTGCTTCTTTAACTACACTATTTCCATTCTTTAATTGTACTGTTACACTATCTGGTCTGATATTATCTTGATTATTATTATCATTCCAAGTTATTGTTCCTGAAATATTAATTCTTTCTGGAGTATGTGTATAAGTAAAGTTTGTTCCAGATGAAGCTAATTCATAACCAGAAATTCCTGTTTGAGCTTGAACAGTATAATTTATTGTTTGTCCTTGATTATCCTTTTTGTTTAATCCAGAAAAATCATAATTCCAATTAGATGAAGCATCAACATATTTACTAGTTACAACTTCACTTCCATTGTATAGTGTTACAACTACTTTGTTTGGTCTTATTCCATCTCTATTATTATCGTCTTCCCAGTTTACTGTACCAGTTACATTTACAGTAGTTACAGCATATGTATAAGTAGCATTAAATCCAGAAACTGATTTATCATAGTCATCTACATTTGGATAAACTGCAGTATAAGTAATATCATTATTACTTGAATCATATTTATCAACTGTAGAATTAAATTTCCAATTAGTTACTGATGATAATGTTTTTGTTTCTACTGTTTCTCCATTTGCTTTAATTTGTACTTGTACTTCTAATGGACGAGAACCATTAACATTATTATCATCATCCCAAGTTATTGTTCCACTAATAACTTGTTTTTTACAATTCATTGTAATATTGTATCCATCTAAAGTAGATATATAATTTTCATTATTAGAAACTTGGATAGTATATTCTGCTAAAGAACCACCAGAGTATTTATCTAAGTTAGCAAATATATACATTCCATCTTCTTTAGTTTGAGTATCTTGTACAATACCGTTTTTATATAAAGTTATTGTTACATTTTCAGGTCTTAAACCTAAAACATTATTATTATCATTCCAAGTTAATGTTCCTGAAATTGTTGTTTTTTCTGGTGTATGTGAATAAACAAGATTATTTCCATCTAAAGTTATTTCATATCCATTAAGTGCTGATCCTTCAAGCGTATAAGTTATATTATTTCCTTCTAAATCTTGAACAAATAATCCTTCAAATGAATATGACCAATTATTATCTGCTGCAGAAACTGTTTTACTTTCTACTAATGTTGCTCCATTTTTGATTGATACAGTTAAACTAGCAGGTCTTTTTCCATCTTGGTTAGCACTATCATTCCAAACGATTTGTCCAGCAATTGTTGTTTTTTCTCTTTCTGGATTCTTAGTTCCTTGATATACCATTGTATATGTTTGAACTTTATTAACATTTAATACTCCACTGCCTCCATTATTTTTGTAAGCTTGTACTAAATCATCCATTGATGTGTAATGTGTATCTCCAACTTGATCAGATTGGAAATATAATGAAGTAATTGATTCAGATGTTGTTGAACCTGTAGCATCATTTTCTGCTGCCCAAGTATTAAAACTATCTTTATATTCATTTATAATATTTGCTACTGTAGAATCTTGAACATCTCCTGTTAATAATTCACTTTCATATTCTTCAGTATCAACAGGTTGTCCTTCTAAATCTAAGATTGTTCCTGTAGCAATTACTTTAGTAAATGTTGTAAGTGATGGGAACACTTCATCTGTAGACATTCCGTCTAAGATTAGTGTTACATTATATCCAGCTATCATTGCATTGTAACCAGTCGCTCCATTTACTACTAATGTATAATTAATAGGATTTCCATTAGCATCATTCATTGCAACTTGCATTGAGTATGCCCAATTTTGAGAAGCTTTAACTTCTTGTTGTGCTACTGTTTGTCCTCCTGGATTCTTTATCATTAAGTAAACACTTGATGGTCTAGTTGAGCCTGCATCATCATTATCTATCCAAGCAATATTGCCAGATATTGTGATAGCAGGTGCTATTTCAACTTCTTGTGATGTATAGTCAGAACCTTTAGTTCTAGCATGTCCACTAGGAATTGTTATATCAGTAATGAATGTTCCTCCATTAGAACCGTTCATTCTAAGAGTTCCACCATTAATTACGATTGCAGCATTTTCAGGACTAGATGCTCCTATAGCGTTACCACCTTCAGAATTTAAAATTACTGTTCCTGAATTCATAACAAATTTTCTTCCTGGTGCTGAACCAGCTAAATTGATACATGTGTCTACTGAATTTACTGTTATGTTACTATTTGTAACAGTAATTGTTCCCGCTTCTACACTTTCAATAGCAGCTCCTGTTTCTGCTGCTGCAGTAATATTAACTGTTGCATTTGTGAAAGTAATATCAGAACCAGCTGTTATAGCTTGATCTGAACAATTAATGTTTAATGTTACTCCAGATATTGATACTGGTGCAGTTTCATTATCTATATAGAAACCAAAAGCAACATCATTCATTGTAAGTGAACCTGTACCAGTAATGCTTATTCCTTCATTATCGAAGTCAAAGCCATCAATGCCACCGCCACCATTCATAACATTATTACCTATTAACACAACATTTAAAACGCCATCTTCAATATAATCTTCTATCATACCATAATCAGCGGTCTCTGATAGTGTTGCATTATTAAGCGTCAAAGTCTTTGTTGCTGGATCAAAAGTTGCAGTTCCGTCCCCACACTGAACTGTTAGATTATCATCGCTTAATTGAACTCCATTTACTGTTAGGGCATAATCTTGGGCGTATACATTAAGACCTATCATCATAGTGAAGATCATGATTAAACTCATGATAATCTTTTTAATTTTTTTAGATGTCATAATCCTATTCTCCTTATTATTATCTTATAATAATATTTTATAAATTTTACATTTGATTGTCAATGATTTTGGTTAAATTTAGCAATATTTTTTAATAAAAAAAAGCAAGATATTCTTGCTTTTATTTATGCTTTGGTACTTGTTGAGTAATACAGTGAATGTTTCCTCCTCCAAGTAATATTTCACGAGCATAGATAGGTTCAACTTTTCTATCTGGATATAGTTTTTTCAATGTTTTAATAGCTTCTTTATCATATGGATCATTGAATATTGGTAAGGCTACAAAACCATTTCCAACATAATAATTAACATATGATGCTGCTAATCTATCTCCAACTTCCCTTGGAAGTGTTCCTTCAACTGAATCTACTCCTTCACTTTCCTTTTCAGAAATTAGAATTGGATTTGGAGTGTGTAGTTTAACTATTTCTAGTTTTCTACCTTTCGCATCAGTTTCATTTGATAGATATTCATAAGCTTCATGACTTCTCTTATATTGAGGGTCATTTTCATCATCAGTCCAAGCTAGGACTACTACTCCTGGTTTAACAAATTGAACCATATTATCTACATGACCATTAGTTTCATCATTATAGATTCCTTCTTTAACCCATAATACTTTTTCAGCATTTAGATATTCTTTTAGAGTTTCTTCTATCTCTTCTTTTGTTTTATCACTGTTTCTTCCTTCAGATAGTAAACATTCTTCAGTAGTAAGAATTGTTCCTTCACCATCTGTATGGATTGAACCACCCTCTAAAATAAAGTCATCTAAGCGATATCGGTCACATTCTTCTAACTCAGCCATTTTTGATGCAACTAAATCGTCTTGATCCCAAGGGAAATATAGTCCATCTACTAATCCTCCCCAGGCATTAAATTTCCAATCTATTGCACGTAATTCACCCTTTTTATTCGTTACAAAAGTTGCTCCACAATCTCTCATCCATGAATCATTATTACTCATTTCAACTACACGAACTTTTGGATCAACCATAGCTAATGCATTTGAGTATTGTTCTCTACTTACTGCTACAGTAATTGGTTCATACTTAGCAATAGTATTAATAACTTCTGTAAATGTTTTTTGAGCAGGCTTACCTCCTAAACGCCAATTATCAGGACGTTCTGGCCATATCATATATGTTCCAGCATGTTCCTCAAATTCACCAGGCATACGGAAGCCATCTTTCTTTGGTGTTGTTTCAAGTCTTTTTGACATAATTACCTCCTCTTTTTAATCTTCTTTTTTCTTTACTTCAACTAGTTCAGGCCCACTTACGTGGCAAGCTCCAACAATAAATGTTCCTATAGCACAGAATAACCAAATTAAGAATAGACTTGGCATTGTTTTAGTTAAACATAATAATGTAAATATGATACATAAAACGAATGCTGTGATTCCTTCTCCTCTACTCTTACCAATTCTAGCAACTAATATTTCTTCAATTACGAATGAAATAATAACACCTATAATTAGTGGAATACTTTCTTCTAGATATACTAGTGAGAAGTCTCCAAAAATAGTAAATACTACTCCTAAAACTATAATAACAAATGGAACAAATGCTATTATGTTTGTTGCAATTGGTCCTCCAGGTACTCTATAAACTCTCTTAGTATTATCTGTATGTCTTAACTTAATAAATGCTAAGAATAGTGGGATATATCCAACTAATAATGTTATCCAACTTAAGCAGAAGAATAATTCGAATGCAGCTCCAGTACTTTCACTCATGTTATAAGCTATAATACCACCAACTGAAATAATTGAAGCAACTATTCCGTTGATAATAGCAGCATTTGAAGCAACTCCTTCTTTATTAGTTTTAGAAAATACCTTTGGCATAGTTCCATCATCAGCAGCATATTTAGCTACGGCATTTACTCCGAATGACCAAGAAGCAATATTAGCAACAAATGTATAAATGAACATTAGTCCAAATACAACTAATAATACTTTAAGTCCCATTCCAGCAAATCCAACGCTACCAAAGAATGTAGTTAATACTTCAACAACATTTTCTGGATCCATTTCAGCAACTTTAGCTGGATCTAGAGCAATATTAAATCCTGTTGCTGGTAAAACGTAGAATATTGCCATTAATAATCCACCAAATAATAGTGCTTTGGGAATATCCTTTTTAGGTTCATCCATATCATCTACCCATGTTCCTACAACTTCAAATCCCATGAAGTTAAATAAGATAATTGAAATGAATGATAATTCTCCAATATTAGTTAAATCAGGAATTAAATCTTTGAAGCTAGTGATAGGATTAGCACTACCATGTCTAAATGCAAAGAATAATCCTAAAATACCAATAGTTAATAATAAGATTATTTTGAAAGCAGTACCTACATTTACTACGGCTTTACTTTCTCCTACTCTCTTAGTTCCTAAGAAAGTAACTAACCAAATATAGAATAATTGGATTCCTAATAATCCCCAAACTCCTACGTTTACATCACTAAAAATTCCAAATAGAATTGATGTAACAGCTGTTGCTAAAGAAGCAATCCAAAGTGGGAAATTAATCCAATAATTCCAAGCTACACGTCCTGCCCATCTAGGACCAAAGGCACGTTTAACCCAATCATATAATCCACCTTCACTTGGATATGTAGTACCAAGTTCAGCAGTAATCATACCATATGGTAAACAGAATCCTACTAATAGTAATAACCACCAGAAGTATTGTGTATTTCCAATAGCTGCTGTAGGCATTACAGATTCACAGACTAAAGTAAGACAAACTGTACCTAATATGGCATCAAATAATTTAAATTTTTTCTTTTTCATCTTTCTTTACCTCTATTATTTTTTTAAATATTGAGCACATTCTTCTCTTGCTTCT
>JAEEGL010229321.1_pt1 | contig 11585 bp, 7 predicted proteins | sample 9134231 | NCBI WGS metagenome assembly JAEEGL01 (sample SAMN16246548, study PRJNA631951) | gut metagenome | biome: gut microbiome; feature: rumen; material: fiber-attached | host: Bos | place: Iran: Karaj | collected 2018-10 | reverse complement strand
TTATTATATCTGCCAGGGTAAATATAAATCTGATTATCTCTTTCGCGAAATAATATCCCGGCGCGGCTTTTGCGCCGAAAATAAATGTTTTGGGAACAAAGTCCATATTCTTATTCTCTTTAAGAGCCAAATAAACAGATAAAATCTGCACTGCGTTCATAAGCTGACGTTTGTACTCGTGCAAACGCTTTACCTGAACGTCAAATATAGAATCGGGGTCTACAACAATGCCGTTGTGCGCTTTGATGTATTTTGCCATATCTATCTTGTTAAGAAGCTTTATTGCGGCAAGCTCGTCCAAAACGGCGGTATCGTCTGCAAAAGCTTCGAGCTTTTTGAGCTGATATGCGTCGCAGATGTAACCGTTGCCTATCGTATCGCACAACAGCGACGCCAAACGCGGATTGGACTGATTAAGCCAACGTCTGTGTGCAATACCGTTAGTAACATTAGTAAATTTATCGGGCATAAGGTTGTAGAAATCCTTAAATACCGTCTTTTTTAGTATATCGCTGTGGAGCTGAGATACACCGTTTACCTTGTAGCTTGCCATTACGGCAAGGTTAGCCATTCTTACAGCGCCGTCGTTAATAATGGAAACGTTATCTATTGTGTGCTGATCTACGTCTTTATCGTTTAAGTCGCTGCAGAATCTTCTGTTTATCTCACAAACTATCTGATAAATTCTGGGCAGTTTTGCCTTGAACATATCCTCTCCCCAACACTCGAGAGCTTCGCGCATAACGGTGTGGTTTGTGTAAGCAATTGTTTTGCTTACTATATTCCACGCGTCATTCCAGGAATATCCGCACTCATCCATCATTATTCTCATAAGCTCGGGAACAGCCAAAACGGGATGTGTATCGTTCATATGGATAGTTACGAGATCCGAGAAATTATCAAGCGTACCGTAATCTCTTAAATGACGTCTTATAATATCCTGTATTGTAGCGCTTACAAGAAAATATTGCTGGTTAAGGCGCAAGCTCTTGCCCTCTGCGTGGTTGTCTCCCGGATAAAGCACTTTTGTAATGCTTTCAGCCATAGCGTTTTGCTCAATTGCGCGCATATATTGACCGTCATTGAAAAGCTTCATATCAAAGTGCTTGCCCTGTGCAGCCCAAAGACGAAGTCTGCTTATCCCCTTGCCGTTCATACCCGAAACGTACATATCGTAAGGCACGGCTGTAACGGTTGTAGGCTCAACAAGATTCACCTTGTGGATATTGTTATCCCAAGATTCCTCTAAATGTCCGTTGAAATTGATATCAAAAGATTTTTCGGGCGCGGGCTGAAGCCATACCGCACCGCCGGGCAACCAGAAATCGGGCAGCTCCGTTTGCCAGCCGTCAACAAATTTTTGGCTGAAAATTCCGTATTCATATCTTAACGAATAACCCATAGAGGGGTAGCACTGTGTTGCAAGTCCGTCTAAAAAGCACGCTGCAAGTCTTCCCAAGCCGCCGTTACCCAAACCTGCGTCGGGTTCTTCTTCGTAAATGTTTTCAAGCTTTACACCGAATTTAGAAAGTGCCGAAGCCATTGTGTTTTCTAACCCAAGGTTATACAGATTATTTTTGAGGGACCTTCCCATCAAAAACTCCATACAAAGATAATAAACTGTCTTTTTGTTTTGTTTTTTGGCTTTGCCGTGGAATTCTTTGTAAGCCTCTTTCATAAGATCGCTTACAATAAGAACGATAGATTTATAATAATGTTCGTTTGTAGCGTCTTCGGGTGTTACTCCGTAATAATGGGAGATCTTTGATTCTATAAGCTCCTTTGCCTGAGCTACGGTAAGTTTATATTTCATTATTTTACCTCCAAAGGTACGTATATGATATTTGCAAAATGCAAACCGGTTGGTATTATACTATAATTATCAAAAAAATGCAAGTTATTGTAAATCTCTGTATAATACTATGTAAAATGGAAGGGTTTTTTATTCGCCATTGCTCTCTGTCTTTACAAATTCTACGGCCTGAGCGTCATCTGAAGGCTGAGTGGTATAGAACTTCAATTTGTCGCCGTCCACCTGATAATAGAAAGTCTCCGTGGCCTTTGAATCCTCGGAAAAACTGTTATAATAAGTAAAATCTACTTTGCCGTCCTCTGCGGTATATGTTCCGTTATAAACAACAGCAGAAAAATCCAAAGTTATAAGTCCGTCTTTGCCGAATTTCAGAGCCAGATCTTTTTCATCGTTATGCCATTCGCCGCAAAGAGTTTCATCGTATTTGAAGTTTTCATCGGGTTTCAGTAAATCGTCAGGCAACTCGCTGCGTTGTAAATAAAACTCGCTGCCCTCTGTATTTTCCGAATATATTTTCAATGTTTCAACGCCGTCTTCATTATACACGTCATACTGCAAAGAGCCGGTTTTAGTCTGCTCGGGGTCTTCGCCGTAAGTGTATATGTAAAATGTTTTGTCTGTATCGGGGTCAATTGCAAAGCCCGATATGTTTTCCAGCGTACTTGTGGTAAGCGTGAGCTTACCGTCTTCTTCAAAGCTGTAAAACGCAACTATATCCCCTGTTCTGTTTATCCAATCACCGAGCAAACCGCTGTTTTTCAGAGCCTTTTCGGGAGTGGGGTTAAACACAAGCATAAAAACCGCAAAAACTGCCGCAAACGCAGCAAGTATGCCTGCCGCTATTTTAAGCGAGGTGTTTATTCCGCCTTTTTTCGGTTCTTCATTCTCAAGAAGCTGTTCCTCATTTCCTTCTGAAAAGTCACTTTCCTGCTCATCTTCAGTTGCGTCTTCGGCAATACCGTTTACTTCTTCCAGTAAAGGTTCTTTTTCGGAAGCGTTTCCAACACCGATAGCTTCAACAACATCTGCTTTTTCTTCGTATAGATCTTCTTTATCTGCCACCGGTCCTTCGTTTTCGGCCTGTGTGTTTTCCAAACCGTTTATCTTGCTTTCTTCGTTATTCATTATGTCTCTGTCCTTTCAGATAATGTATTTTCCGCTGATAAATATACCATACATTGTCGTTATTTACAAATCAAATATAATTTACTTTTTCTCACCCAAAACAACAACGCTGTATTGTGGCATTGTTATTTTGCCGCCGCTTATATCAAGCGTCTTATAATCTTCGGTATTGCCTGCATACAGGTCGCCGTAAAGCTCAATATCCTTTAAAATATCATCGGGTAATTCTACGGTCACTGTTTCATCTGCGATATTAAACAAAACAACCTTTTTTTCGTTATTGTATTCAACACAGAATCCCGCTTGTTTCGGGTTGCCGAGATCAAGAGCCTGAGTTATTCTTCCTCTTGCTATCTCAGGGTTTATCTCTTTCAGCTTTATTATCCTTCTGTAAAAATTAAGCACGGATTCGCTGTCTTTCAGCTGTTCCTTTACGCCGCCGCCCTGAGGGATGTTAGACACCTCATATCCCGGAGGAGGACCTGCCGCGGTGTCGCTGTCGGTCGACGACCACACCATAGCAGTTCTGTAAGAGGCGTCTTGTGTACCTATTGTGCCGCCTAAACCAAGCTCTTCTCCGTAATAAATGAAGCTGTTGCCCGGAGAGAGCATATACATTGCCGCCGCAAGCTTTTGCTCATATGGCTCTGTAAGTGTATCGGCTATACGCATTTGGTCGTGATTGGAAAGGAAATTTGCATCTATATAATTCTCGTTTCTTTCGCACGCAGAATTTTGAAAACGCAAAACGCTGCTTACCATTTTATAAACGTTGTTGGTCTTTATTGCGTTTGCGTATTTGCCGGTTGAGCCTGAGCCGTCAAAATTAAAAAGGCTGTCTATTCCCGAAGCGTAAGTCTTTTTTATGGTAGTGGAAGAATCCCAAAGCTCTCCCACAAAATATACATCGGGATTATATTTTTGCGCTGTTTCGTTGAGCCAGCCCAAAAACTCTATTGCGTCTGTTTTATCTGTGGATTCTTTGTTTACGGAATTATAATACTTTACGCCGTCCAGTCTGAATCCGTCCACACCGTTTTCCGTCCAATATTTTATGATATTCTCTATTTCTTTGCGGGTCATATCAGAACTTAAGTTGAGTTCGGGGAACGACGGCATAAAATTACATTCATACCACCAGTTTTCCGCTTCGGGTACGCCTGCAAAATATGCGGGCTTGTCCTCAGAATATATAAGGCTGTACATTTGCGCGTAACCGTCGGTTTTGCCGTTTGCAAGTTCTTCACGGGCTTTCTTGAACCATTCGTGTTCGGTGGACGTATGGTTAAGAGCTAAGTCCATTATTACCTTTATGCCTCTTTTATGGCACTCATCCGTAAGCTTTTTAAAGTCTTCAAGCGTGCCGTATTCTTCGTCCACTTGATAATAATCGTAAGTGTCATATTTATGATAAGACTTAGCCGCCGTAAACGGAAGCATCCATATTGCGTCTACACCTAAATCTTCACCCGAGGCAGGGTCTCCGTCGTTTAAATAATCAAGCTTTGAGATAAGACCGTTTATATCGCCCGTTTCATCTCCATTTGAGTCTGAATACGTGTAAAGAAGAAGTTCGTAAACATTTCTGTATTTATCCTGAGAAGCCACGGGTGTTAATGTGTTGATAGGGTCGTTATACACAAATTCTCCCTGCTTTGACATACTCTCGGTGCCCGACCCGTTTGATGAAGAATTATTGTCCTTTTGGCACGCACACAATGGTAATACCGCCATAGCGCAACACAACATAATTGATATTAATTTTTTCATTTTATTCACCGCCGTTTTCTGTAATTAAGACATTTTGGTCGAAGCCAATCTCAAAGGAGAAAGCTTTTCGTCATTTTTAAGCATAGCGAATGCGCGCTCGCACCCTTTTATTACGCATAGCCTGCTGTTTTCGGGATGTACCGTTTTGATATCGAGACGTGTCTCTATATATCTGTCAAGGTCTGTCATATCGGAAGCTCCGCCCGTGATAACAATACCGTTTGTGTATATATCGCTCACTATCTCGGGGCGTGCGCCGTTTAGCGCGCCTTGTATCAGTAAGGATATTTCCGCGGCAAAGTTCTCGGACATTGAGAGCAGTTCAAAATTGCTTATCTCAACCGCGAAAGGTAAACCCGTTTTAATATTTCTGCCCTTAAGCTTATAGAACAGCAAATCAGACGGTTCTCTTGCAGAGCAAAGCTTTTCCTTTGCCAAGCGCGCCGTATGTCTGCCTATAAGCAGGTTGTATTTTGTTTTTGCGTATTTTATTACAAGGTCATCAAGAGCGCCGCCGCAAAGCTCGGCACGTCTTACCGAAGAATCGCTGCCGAGAGACATAACGCCGAGTTTTGTACTTCCTGCGCCTATATCTATACAAAATCTTCCTCTCGGCGCCAATATGTCGCATCCTGCGCCGATAAGAGCCGCCTTGCAGGTGTTTATCAAATAAACCTTTTTTATCCCCGCAAAATTCACAAGGCTTACAAGATTATATATCTCCAGATCGCTTATCCCCTCGGGTATGTTAAGCACTGCCCTGCCCGATAACATTTTCTTAGAAGTAACTTTTCTCAGAAAATATTTTGTCATAGCAAGGGCGGCGTCAAAATCAGTTACAACTCCCTTTTCTATGGGATATATTATCTTAATGCGGTCGGAAGTTCTGCCTATCATATCAAACGCCTCTTTACCGAAGGCGATCAGCTCACCGCCGGTCACATCATAAGCTGCCGCAGACGGCTCTTCAAATATCTCATCTTTTCCGAAGACCATAATTCTTGTACTGTTGCTGCCGAAATCCAGCGCAATATCAACATTCATTCTTTTTCACCTCTTTAACGTTTTGCACACGGTAGCGCAATACACGCTTTCGGCTCCGGCTGTTTTCAGCGCACGCGCACAGCTTTTCAATGTATTGCCCGTTGTTACTATATCATCTATCAACAGTATTCGCTTTTTATCTAAATTTTCTTTTGCTTTAAAAGCGTCTTTTACATTTGTTTCTCTTTCATATAGACCCAGCGTGTGCTGAGCCTCGTGCTTTTTATTAACTTTAAGTAAATTTTCACATGGTAAATCCAATAGTTTACTTATGTATTTTGCCACGAGCTCGGCTTGGTTAAACCCTCTTTTTCTCATCTTTGAAAAGCTCGACGGAACGTAAGTAATACAGTCAAATTCTTTTATATCGGAATGGGCTTTAAGCTGGTAAGATAAAATTCTCGCAAGCTGAAGCGCGGTATCTCTCAGACCGTTATACTTCAAGGATAAGACAATATTTTTCGGCTGTTTTGCATATTCAAACGCAGAATAGCAATCCACATCTTCATCAATTTTGGTTAAATAGTTTTCAAAGCCAATTAACGGAAAGCATTTGTCACAGGTATATTCAAAATTATATCCGTCTTTAAACTTTGTTTCATTTGACGGAACATATTTTAAAATACTGCCGCAGCACAGGCACCTCGGCGGAAAGATCAAAAAATCTATTCTTTCAAATAAAGTCATATAATTATCTCGTCAAAAAATATTTGAGCGCGGTGTATCTCAGCGTGCGCCTGTTGTTATCAACCATATATCTTACGGTAGAGGGCAATCCCACAAGTATAAGCAGCTTTTTGGCACGCGTAACGGCTGTATAAAGCAAATTTCTGTAATACAGCTTAGGCGTGCTTTTATACATCGGTATAATTACCGCCTCAAACTCATTTCCCTGGCTTTTGTGTACCGTAACCGCATACGCTAAGTCCAGATCGGAAATATCGTCTAATGTAAAAACAGCTGTTTTGTTGTCAAAACGGACCTTTAGATTACCCAAAGATTTATTTATTTCAACAAGTATACCCACGTCGCCGTTAAAAATTCCCTCTCCCGTCTCACCGTCGTCCTTTGTCCACGAAATATCATAGTTATTTCGCATTACCATGACCTTGTCGCCCTCGCGGAAGATCTTGCCGCCTATGTTTATTTCCTTTTTATTTTTTTGCGGCGGGTTGACGGCAAGCTGAAGCTTTTTGTTAAGCTCAATTGTTCCAAGATCACCCTTTTTCCCGGGTGATAATATTTGTATATCGTCAAACGAAGAATACCCATAGCTTTTCGGCAGTCTGTTCTTAAATAAATCCACTACGGTATTTGATATCACATCCGTAGAGGCGCTCTCCAAAAAGAAAAAGTCGCTGTTTCTTATATCAAGTCTGGGCATTTCTCCGTTTACTATCTTATGGGCATTTGTTACGATAAGGCTGCTCATAGACTGCCTGAAGATCTCTTTAAGCGCAACAACGGGTACTTCTCCCGATGCTGTAAGGTCTCCCAAAACATTTCCGGGACCGACAGATGGCAACTGATCGCTGTCGCCCACCATAATCAGCCTGCATCCCATAGGCAACGCACGCACTACCGATTCAAAAAGCTGAGAATCCACCATAGAAAGCTCGTCGAGCACAAGCGCGTCACAAGAAAGCTGATTTCGCTCGTTTTTCTTAAATTTGGGTGTATTCTCGTCTGCCCAATAAACCTCCAAAAGCCTGTGTATGGTTTTTGCCTCACAGCCTGTAAGCTCGCTCATTCTGTGAGCGGCTCTGCCCGTGGGAGCCGCCAAAAACACCTTTTCTCCGTTCTTTTTAAGTATTTTTATAATTGCGTTTAGGGTCGTTGTTTTTCCCGTTCCCGGTCCGCCCGTGAGTATGAGTAATCCTTTTGATAACGCCTGTTCTATTGCCTCTCTTTGCAGGGCGGCGTATTTTATATTGCAGGTATCTTCTATTTCCGCTATTTCTTCGTCGATATTTGTTATCCTTGCGGCAGGGTATCGGAGCATCATTTGTATCCTTGCCGCGGCATACGCTTCCGCGTCAAAAAGCTCGGGCAAAAATATAAATTCTCTGCCGTCTAATTCATCTGTTTTAAGGCTGTTGTCCTCAGCCATTATCTCCAAAACATCAAGAACGGTTTGCACATCAAGCTCTATATACTGCGCCGTTATCTGTGCAAGCTTGTCCTTTGGCAGGCAGGTGTGACCGTTATTTTTGTTTGCAGTTAAAACATACGTCAGCGCCGCCCTGATCCTGTATTCACTTATTCTGAAATCTTCATTTTCAGATGCTATTCTGTCGGCAAGCTCAAAGCTTATGCCTATCTCGGGAATACATAATACATAAGGGTTGCTTTGTATTGACGTTATCGCCTTTGCGCCCAAGTTTCTCCATATTTTTATACAATCCGATGATGAAAGCTTATACTTTACAAGATAATCGTTAAGCTCATCAAGGCCCTGTATATCTTCAAGCTGTTTTGCAAAGCTTTTGGCTTTTTCTTTTGAGATCCCTTTTATTTTTGATATCCTTTCCGGGCTGTTTCTCATTATGTCAAGCGTTTCTGCGCCGAATTCTTTAACAAGCGCGGCGGCGGTTACGGCGCCTATGCCCTTTATAACTCCGCTTGATAGATATTTAAGTATAGACGCGGCTTCCGTGGGCGTTTTCCTCTCAACGCCCGATACAACAAACTGCTCGCCGTAATTAGGATGATTTTTATAAGCGCCCGTAAGCACAAGCTGTTCACCCGCAAAAACATTTGGCATAACGCCTGCCGCGGTAACAAGACCTTCGGCAACGTTTATGTCGATAACCGTATATCCGTTTTCGCTGTTTTTGTATATTATATTTTCCACTTCACCGGATATCTTTATACTCTCAAGCATCTTTGTTTCTCTCACCTATATACATAGTAACACAATTGCAATTATATCACACGCATATCTTCATTACAAGAATTTTCTGCCAAAAACGCAAAAGACCGCACTTATATAATGTGCAGTCTTTTGTGTAAGGGGTTTAGATAAGGAAATGGGTATGAGTATATATAGAAGAAAGCTAATTTAATACGGCATTTATTATGCCGGTTTACAGCCTTTGGGGCTGCTTTTGGGTATTCTAACCGAATACTCGATATAGTCTTCGGTTTCCAGCTTTTTAGCGTTTGCGTGGATCCCCGAGCGCTTCATTGTATCAAGCGCTTTGTTTATCGTGTTCATAAATATTCTCACATCTTTTACAACAGCTGTTCGCTCTGTGTGATGCTTTTGCTCTGTTTTTCCGTACAAATTATCCGACAATGTTTCTTTTACAAGTTCTTCGGTTTGAATAACGTTCAGCTTATTTACGATAACTCTGCTTAGCACGTTTTTTCTAAGCGCAGGGTCGTTAATGGCAAGCAATGCACGTGCGTGGCGTTCCGATAGGCCTTCCTTTGTTATCCACAGGCGTTCGTCTTCACTAAGGCGCAAAAGTCTTAATTTGTTTGCGACCGTAGACTGTTTCTTACCGAGCTTTACGGCTATTTGCTCTTGTGTTAGGCTTAACTCGGTCATGAGCTTCTTTATGCCCTCTGCCTCTTCAAAAGGATTAAGGTCCGAGCGCTGTATGTTTTCCATAAGTGAAAGTATGGCGGCTTTTTTGTCACCGCAGTTTACAATAACGCACGGCACGGTGCTTAGCCCTGCCCACATAGCCGCACGCAGACGTCGTTCCCCTGCAATAAGCTCATATTCGCCCCTGTTTAACTGCCTTACCGCAAGGGGCTGTAAAATACCGTTTTGTATTATACTTTCTTTAAGAGACGTAAGCTCTGTTTCGTTAAAGCTTTTTCTCGGCTGATATTTGGCAGGCTTTATCTTGATTATGGGTATTTGGATTATTTTATCTTCGTTTGCTTTTCTGAGCATCTTTTATTCACCCCCGTGCTTGTTGCTTGTCCTTTCGACACACATATATTAACATCCAAAATTGGTAAAAATTGTCAATTTTTGAAACCTTACAAAATTTATTTAATTTTTTTATTATTGTAAAACCTTTTTTGTTGTGATATTATTAGCAACGGACCGATAATATAAAGGACATAAGCTAATGAACAGTATCAATTACAGCAAAGAAACCGAAAAAATCGCGCTTTTCTCAAAATCTTTAAATGAGCCTTTAAAACTGCTTCTTCACTGTTGCTGTGCGCCATGCAGCAGCAGTGTGCTTGAATATTTGTCAAATTATTTTTTGATAACGTGTTACTTTTACAATCCCAATATCGAAAGCGACAAAGAATATCATTACAGAAAATCGGAGCTTGAAAGGTTTATCTCGGAATTTGATTCTCCCCTGCCGATAAACATTATAAACGGCGATTATGAGCCCGATGTGTATTATGAAACGGTAAAGGGGCTTGAAAACGAACCCGAAAGAGGCAAGCGCTGTTTAAAGTGTTTTGAACTGAGACTTTTAAAAACCGCTTTAACAGCCAAAGAAAACGGCTTTGATTATTTTGCCACCACGCTCACTTTAAGTCCGTTAAAGATCGCACGCGACATAAACAATATCGGAATTAATATCGGTGACCGTGTGGGCGTAAAATATATGTGTTCGGATTTTAAAAAGAACGACGGCTACAAACGCTCAATAGAATTGTCCAAAAAGCACGGTCTTTACAGGCAAAATTATTGCGGCTGTATTTTTTCCAAAAAAAAATGAATTAATATATATTTTTAAAGATTTTTTAAGTTTGGGCAATTATAATAATGCCATCAACCAAAGAAAGCGAGGTCAAATATTATGACAGACAATAATTATGAAAGAGAGAATAATTACGAAAACTCTTTAAATAACTCTTACAACGCAAATCACCAAAACCAAGTTAATGATTATCCCCATCAAAACGCACTATCCGATAATCATTCATTTTCTGATGAACAGAATACCCATTCAAACGAGGCTGAAAACGAATTATTTCAGGATAACGCACATAGCAACGCAGACGCGACTGAGTCTGACAAAGCAGATGAAACAGGCTACTCACAATATAAAGAAAACTATTATTCTTCTCCGGAAAATGATAACTATTACGCAGACGGCTACAATGGCCTTCCGGGGCAGAGCGCACCTCTGCCAAAAAATGAAGAAAACTCATTCAATAACTACAATGCTCCTTACGGATATGATAATTTCAGACCGTACCAAAGTGCAAACGGTTACACTCCCCCTGTAAACCCGACTTCAACCCAAAGTGCCGCCGCAAAAAAACAGCCGAAGCAAAAAAAAGAGCGTAAAAGCTTAACTGTACGCTCGGCAGCCGTGTTTATGGTAATATGCATACTTTTGTCGGGCTTTGCAGGCATTGGGGGAGCTTACCTTGTAAACAAAATGTCTAAAAGCAATTCATCGGGATTAACCATAAATCAGGTAGAGCGTCAAAGTGCTTCTGCGACTGCAACATCTTCAACACCCGATCTGTCCGTTGCGGAAATAACCGAAAAGGCGGCCGACAGCGTTGTTGAGATAACGACCGAATCCGTTGCCACAGGCTCATTTATGCAGCAATATATTACAAGCGGCGCAGGCAGCGGCGTTGTAATAAGCAAAGACGGCTACATCATCACAAATAATCACGTTATAGAAAACGCACGCAGTATCTCCGTTACTTTGAGAAACAGCAAAAGCTTTGATGCCGAGCTTATCGGCTCCGACTCTACCCTTGACGTTGCAATAATCAAAATCAACGCCGAAGACCTCACCCCTGCCGTATTCGGCGACAGCGAAGCGCTAAAGGTCGGCGACACCGCAATAGCTATAGGCAATCCCTTGGGTCAACTGGGCGGCACTGTTAC
>JAEEGL016586119.1_pt1 | contig 11586 bp, 9 predicted proteins | sample 9134231 | NCBI WGS metagenome assembly JAEEGL01 (sample SAMN16246548, study PRJNA631951) | gut metagenome | biome: gut microbiome; feature: rumen; material: fiber-attached | host: Bos | place: Iran: Karaj | collected 2018-10 | reverse complement strand
CGTGACATATTGCTCGGTCGTATTGGTTATTTCTCCGCAAGGTAAGTATTTTTCAGCGAAATGCAAAAAACTATGCAAACAGGAAGTGCTTATTTATATTCAGGGCTGGATTTTCCGTAGATCCTCAATAAGCTTATAGGTGTCCATTATGCTTTCCAGGGAGGAAAGAAGCTTTTGCCTGCGTCCCTGGGTGCACTGCGCGAAGTCCCTTACTTCGTCGAAGAACCCCTGGATATAAACCGGGTTCTCCTTGAGGACCGGAGAAGAAGAATTGCGTTCGAAAAGTACTTTCGTTCCGCTTCTTCCAAGCCCGATTTTCTCCAGAGGTATGCCCGCCGCTACGGCCGGCCGAGGTTCAAACGAGAGCTTTTCGGTGCCTTCCAGCCTGTAAAGGCCGGCGGCCGATCTGGAATTTGCCGAAGCCGCCCGCTATCGCGATGAGATGTGGGCGCTGCAGCAGTATCTGAAGGTCTGGAAAACTTAATCTTCCAGCTGCTTGCGGATTTTGTAGTAAGTGGTGCGGGAGCCGAAACCAGAGTCTTCGATTATTTCTCCTATCGGCATTTCCGGATGCGCCACCCTTAGCTTCGCGGCGTGTGAAAGCCGGCAGCGGTTCACATAAACGAAGAATCCTCCCAGGCGTTCATTCAGCACGGCCGATACATAAGTCCGGTTGAATCCTATGCTGTGGGAAAGGCCTGTAAGGGTAAGATGCTGGTCCAGATAGGCCTCCTCTTCTTCTACCAGATGGCGTACGGCCCGCTCTATTTCATCTTTCCTTTCTTCCGGCAAGGCATCAGACTCTTTTTCCAGTGAACGGACATCGGCAGAGCGGTGCGGCGGCAGCACGCCGATAAGGAAAACCACGCTGATGACCGAAAGCGCCTGCAGGCAGATGGCAAGCGAGACGTTGGATCCCACATAGGCGCCGGCCCAACTCACCGCCAGATGCGCCAGCGGAATCCACAGTATCCCGGAGGCGAACCGCCGGGGAAAGTCATTGGGATTGGAGTACTCCTCCTCCATAGAATGCCTGAGTTCCAGCACGATCATCCGGATTGCAAGGCAAAAGCATCCCAGGAAAACGAGAGCAAGCGTACCGCCGACGGCAAAAAAGGCCCGACAGAAATTGCCCTGAAGCTGCGTTCCGGGAATGAATACCAGCACGGTGGAGAAGACGGCCATTGCGGCGAAAGGAACTATCAGCGCATAGACAGGCTTCCTCCACCGGCTGCTGCCAAGGATGGTGCCGAAGTAACTGAACAGCAGGATAGCGCAGAAAAAGGGCGATGCCAGGATGATGAGCATCCGTAGCTGCAGGACGGCATCGGCCTCCTGAGGCATCCAGATGGATGGCGCCATAAGGATATTGGACAGGTAGCAAAGCACCAGCGTTTTCCAGGCGGGATAGTAGTAATCCGCGTGGCGGGCGAAGGGCTCGCACTTGTGCCCCCAACGCACAGCCGCGAAGATGAGGCTAGTGGCCATATAGACCGCGAGCGAAGTGCTGAGCAGCAAATCCTGGGGGGTGAACGTCATCATCGATGCAAATATACTTAATAACTGTTCGCCTCCGTCAATTTTTGCAGATTTTTACGCACGCGGACAAGTGTTTGTGGAATATATGTGATCTTTGTTAAATTAGTGTATGGATACCAAGACCATCTTACTGATCGTCATTGCCGCACTGCTTTTTGTAGTGTGGCTGCCCGTGCTGGTGGTATCTGTCCGCGAGACCTTTCACGAAATAAAAAAACGCAAATGATATGGAAGTGAGAAACAAAGTATTGTACGAGGCTCCGCGTGCCGATGTAGTAGAACTGTTTTCGGATGCTATTATGCAACAAGCGTCCAAAACTGGCTACGGTGATTCATTTGAATTAGACTAATCCGGAGGGCAGAATCATGAAAGCAAGACACTATATCATCCCCGTCATACTTCTGGCTGCGGCGTGCCAGGTGGAACAGCCTGTTAATCCGGACCACGCTGAAGAGTTTTTGGAAGCAGCCGCAGACAGCGTTTTTACCCTTACCATACCTGCCAGCAAGGGAGAGCCCGACACCAAGGCCCTGGACCTTGTAAACGACGGCAAAACCCTCAACTTCTACTGGCAGAATACGGAATTCGTGAAGGTGTACAAGGACGGCACCCTGGTGGGCACCTTGAGCGTTACCCCCAGTGATGGCGAGAAACCCACATCGGCCACCCTGGGCGGCGATATCACCGTTGCAGGCCTTGCCCAGGGCGACGAGCTCACCCTGCTGTTCCCCCGTGAGGAATGGAGTTACACCGGCCAGACGGGCACCCTGGCTTCCATAGAGGCCGGTTACGACTACGCCACGGCCACGGTGACAATCAGCGAAATAATCGGCAACCAGGTCACAACCACCGCTGGAGCCCATTTCGAGAATCAGCAGAGCGTATATCGTTTCGGGTTCAAGGACGGTGAAACATACATCGATCCCAAGTCATTTACGGTCAGCGCTTCCAACGGCGCTTTGGTGACCGGCTGCGCCTGGAACGGAAGCGCCTGGTCCTCAAGTTTCGGGGCCCTCACCATCACCCCCGCTTCTGCGGCCGCAGATCATTTCTATTACACTTCCATCCGTAACGAAAGCACGGTGGAGGATAGTTATGGTTTTGTTGTTACAGGTAGCGATGACGCCTTGTATATGGGTACCAAGACCATCCCGGCAAGCGTGCTGGATGTTCCCGGCAAGTTCATCAGCGCCAAGAGCATCAGCGTCAGCAAACCGGATTTCGCGCCCGCCAGCGGCGACGTAAGTGACCCCGCAGCAGTTCTCTAAACCATGAAAATCATGAAACAGAATAGATTCTTCGCTTCGTTCGGAATGACAGTTGCTCTGATTGTTCTTCTTGCTTCAGGGCAAAGTGTAATGGCATCGAACTGGTCCGTACAATACAGTGGCGGCCACTTTGTCGTTTCACGTGATAACACCACTAAAACAGAAACTGTATTGTACCGCACATTGAGCGGGTCTGCGCTGGACGGAAAGCATTTTACAGGTGTCTGTGGCAACGTGACTCTCGCACCGGGCGAATCTTCGAAAAATATTGACGTTTCAGAAAAGGCATTTTCCGACGTTCCCTTGCAGTACCGCTATCAAGGCACCAATACATTGTACTACTACTTCGAGTTGTATGACCATGAGGGGGACAGACTGACTGCCTTAAGAAAGACAATTGCTTCCGGCGGTACCAGCAATAACGTTTACTACCTGAACAATATCGTCAGTTATCTAAATGACAGCAACATAAGCAATCTTACCTACTTCAATCAGGGCAAAATCGCAGCCGGCTTCGGAGCGCATTACCACGACTCACCCTATACGCCGCCGTCGTCCGATGTAGAGACTAGCGGAACGCTCAATGGCTATGTGCTCATCGATGACAGTTATGACTATAGATACAAAAGCGCAACAGTAAATCCGGGTTATCTTTTTGTCGCGAACAGGGCGGGAGCCACAGGCGAATGGCATAAACTGGTCGGCAATAAACTCTATGCCAGCGTCGTATTTACAGAAAAGGAAAAAAATGACGGTTACGCCTATGTACAGGTCCTCATCGGGGATGGCAGTTCTGCCTACGACACCGGGGCTGACCCTAACGCAAAGGTGAATACCCCCGTTAACAGCATATACAAGGCCTGTTTTGAGTTGAAGGAAGGCAGTGGTGTATATGACGGTAACGGAAAGTGGGTTTTCCCGCACAGTTACGATCACCATAATCAATCCGAGCAAATCGATAATGTGCACTTCTTTGACGATCACACCGCTTTCTGGATGGACGCAAGCTATTTATGGCAACAACAGTTCCGCTCAGAGAGTTATAGGGCCGGGAATTTCAACAACGCGTTTATTCTGGATCCGGACATCAGCGGACTGACCGTCCGCTTCGACTGTGGCGGTTCAGATGACGACACCTACGGTTATAAGGATTTATTCGTACGATGGGCTTTGGTCGACGGTACCGCCCCAACGGTTTTAAAGGACGATATTACTATCAGTCCCGGATTACACGGAAAGGGTAATTATGTCACAGTCAGCATACCTTTCAGCGAACCCGTCGTATTATTGTTAACGACCTCTTATATCTTGCATACAAGTTGGGGGGCATTAACCGCAGACCCTGATTGCGACGGCAGTAACGTGGTTTCATTCAGTGGTGTCATAACCGCCAATCCCGGCACGGCGCTTACAATTGACAATCTGGAAATGACTTATGAACCGTCTGCTGGCAGCAGCGCTCCGGTCAAGCCAATAAAAGATCTGTTGGGGAACGAATTCGGCGGAGATGTCTCTAAATCCTTAAATGCCACCGTAGAGGCTTTGTACAACATTACTTACGACCTGAAAGGAGGCAGTATTGACGGCTCCAACCCTGGCAAGTATTCCAATCTAAGCAGCACCATAACACTCATCAATCCCACCCGTGTGCATTACTGCTTTGCCGGGTGGACCGGAACAGGCCTGGATAGTCCCACGATGACGGTAACCATTCCCTCGGGTTCAACCGGAGACCGCTCATACACCGCGACCTGGACTCCGGACATTGCCGGTTACTGGGCTGGTGAAGGCACCCAGGCCAATCCCTATGTTATCAGCACTGCCGCAGGCCTTGAAATGCTGGCCGCACTGGTTGAAGATGGCAGTTCCTTCAGTGGTAAATACTTTGAGCTTGGCAGCGATATCGATATGTCAGGCATAGGCACATTCAATGGCATAGGCACAAGTTCCAGAATATTTTATGGCACTTTCGACGGCAAAGGGCATAGTATCAGCAACTTTACTATTACCGCCAATGGCCAGAACGAGGCCGGCCTGTTCCGCTACAAGCAAAGCGGAGCAGTAAAAAACGTCGCTGTCAATAACGCAACCATCAACGGCGCAGTTTACGCCGGTGGTGTCGTCGGTTATTCCAAATCGACCGTTTCCGGTTGCACAGTGAAAGACTGCATTATTACGGCAAGCGCCACAAGTGGAAACAGTTATGCCGGTGGCGTCATTGGTTATGCCACTGTAGCATCTCCTTCCTACTGCAACGTGGCAAATTGCTCCGTCACATCAAACGCCAGCAATGGGAACAGCTATATCGGAGGTATTATTGCTTATATCGTAGATGGTGACGTTACTTACTGTAATGTGGACAATTGCTCCTTAAACTGGAACTGCAACACTATCTATTCCGGTGGAATTGTCGGTTTTTCCGGAACAAACTACTCCCCAAGATCCATAAGCTACAATGTGGTTGCAAACTGCAATTTCGGCGGCACGGTTTCCAATAATACCCGCATCGGAACCTTTGTCGGCTGGCTTAACGGCAACGGGAGCATTTCCGGCGCAATGGGTTGCAGCAATAACTTCATTCTCAATACTGTCACTCCGGGTGATAACTGCATTTACGGGCTGTTGTCGCAATCCGTCAATGATCTCAACAACCACTATCGGGGCCTGATCTGCGGGACAGACGCTCCTGTTCACGATGTTTATACCTTAAGCGCGGGCTCAGGAATAACCGTCAGCGGCACACCTGCAGTAAGCTATGCGGGAACAGACTACTACAGCCCCGACACCGTTATTACCGTCTCCGCGGCCCCCGGCTTCACTCTTGCTAATGTCAGTTATACTCCGGAAGGCGGGATGGAAACGCAAGCTACAGACAACGGGAACGGTTCCTGGAGCTTTACGACAGGCGCAGAAGATATTATTATCAACTCAGTGGCGGAGAGAGCCGTTTCCCTGGTCCAGGGCGCCAAAGGCGGCGCCAGGGCTTACTGGAGCACCTTCTTCAACAGCACTACCAACTTCGAGCTCTCCGAGGGCGCAGCGGCATACACCCTGGGCTCGGATTATAAGCTCTACTGCCTGGGAGCCAACGGTCGTGCCATCCCTAAAAACACGGCCGTGGTAATTATCGCCACATCGTCCGATGCGGCTTTCACTACCGCCGGCACAGCTAACCTGAGCATCACCGACCACGCCGTTGGAGGCAACCAGCTCCAGGGCTCCGATTCCCCCGTTCCTGTAGCGGGCCTCACCGGCACGCCATACGTGCTGGGCAAGGTCGGGGACGTCCTTGGCTTCTACCGGTTCACCGGCACCTCCATCCCTGCCGGGAAGGCGTACTATGTGGTCCCGGTAACGCCCTAAAGAATCGTATTCTGTCCCAGCCTCCAGGCAGGGGCGAATGACAACTTCTTTAGGGAAGTACACACAGCTATGCAAATCTTTTTTTATTATTGTCAAAGGTTGACAAAACGGGGGCGTATCTTTGCATCGTCAAACAATTAAACGAATTGCATCATGAACGCCAACGACCTTAAAATCTTCTTCGAGAATTCCGAAATAGCAGCCCTTATCGCAGATCTCGGTCTGGAAATGGAATAATCTGCATTTCAGATTCTTTAGGAAAATGCGTATATTTACGCAGAAATGTACAAGTTAGGAGATTACATCCATAACGGATTACTGTTTGTCAACAACATGGTTCGGCCCCGGCACAAGAAGCTGAGCCAGCTGATGATATACGCAACCACTATTTGCCAGTCCAGGTGCAGGCACTGCTCCATCTGGCAGAAGCCCCACGAGAGTCTCAGCCTTGAGGAAATAAAAGCCATTGTAGGGAGCAGATGCGTCACGCGCAGGACGGTAGTAGGGCTGGAAGGGGGCGAGTTCGTGCTCCATCCCCAGTACAGGGAAATAATGGAATGGCTGAGGGACAATCATCCCTACTATACCCTCCTGAGCAACGGAATCGCAGTTCCCAAAGTGGTAGATGCCGTGAGGCAGTACAAGCCGGCGCGTCTGTACATTTCCCTGGATGGAGACAAGAAGACCTATCCGGATGTGCGCGGCGTGGATGCCCACGACAGCGTAATAGAACTCATTGAAACCCTCAAAGACGAGATTCCCATCTCGCTGATGTTCTGCCTGACGCCATGGAATTCCTTCTCAGATATGGCCTATGTGATCGATGTGGCCAAAAAGTATGGCATCGACGTCCGTATCGGCATTTATGGCACCATGGATTTCTTCGACACAAAGGCAGAGCTCATCGATGTAGAAGATTTCCGGGCTGGAATTCCCGCAAGCATACATAAAACTGAAGAGAACTTCGACTTTGTCGCCCTTTATGACGAGTGGCGAAAGGGAAGGCTCAAACTGCGCTGTCAGAGCATCTTCAGCAGCCTGGTGATACATAGCAACGGAGATGTCCCCATTTGCCAGAACCTTGGCGTGAATCTGGGCAATATTCGGGAGAATACTCTGGATGAGATATTCAACGGTAAGGCAGCCCGCAAGCTCCAATGTGAATACGGGCGCAACTGCAATGGATGCTGGATCAATTTCCACCGTAAATACGACATCATACTTCTCAGGAATATCGAGAAGTTCCTGCCAAAACCAGTAATCGAATGGTTCTACGGACCATATCAATGGACATCCGACCGCCGGATAACATATAAAAAGTTTTTCAGCAAATGAGCATCATCGACACCTACAAGCGTATCCGTTCCGAAAAGTATCTGAAGGAAACCTACGAGGGCAAGTATGCGTTCGTAGGTCTCGGCAGCCATAGTCTTGCGAATCTTTATCCTGTCATCCACTACCTGCAGATTCCCCTTAAATATATCTGCGTCACTTCGGAAGAAAAAGCCGGGCTTATAGGGAAGAAGTTCCCGGGTGTCACGGGCACTACCGACCTGGACGCGGTCCTCGCCGATCCCGAAGTGAAGGGAGTGTTCGTCGCGGCCAGCCCTGAAGCCCATTTCAGCATTGCCCAGAAGGTGCTGCAAAGCGGGAAGTCACTTTTCGTGGAGAAGCCTCCGGTGCAGAATTCCCGGGAACTCGATGTCCTTATCGGGATGAAAAAAGGCATCGCGACCGCCGGCTTGCAGAAACGCTATGCCCCGGCAGTCAAAATACTCAAGAAGAAACTTTCCGGAGAAAAACTCATAAGCTACGACCTGCATTACTGCACCGGGGCATATCCCGAAGGAAATGCCCTGACAGACCTTTATATCCATCCTCTTGACCTTGTATGCCACCTTTTCGGCAGGGCCGGAATCGCAGCCTGCGAAAAGACTTCTCCGGATTCGTACCTGCTGATGCTCAGGCACAAAGACATTTGCGGCACCCTGGAACTGTCCACCGCTTACAGTTGGGCCGATGCCAGAGAGGATCTAAGCGTCAATACCGGAACCGGGCTTTATCGGCTCGACAGGATGGAGCGCCTGACATTGTCCCTGAAACCTGCGGTAATTGCCGGCATCCCTCTCGAAAAGACAGGTCTGGGGAAAGGCGGAACGCGCGTCCTGTTCGAGCAGAACAGTTTCTCCCCTATCCTGAGTCAGAATCAAGTATATACCCAGGGGTTCTTCGACGAAATCCGCGACTTCGCTTCAAGGGTGGAAGGCAGAAAAGCCGACGCCCTTTCCGAACTGGAATCCCTCCGCAACACCTATTCCCTGCTGGACAGCCTGGCATAGTTCTCCCAGCCCACTCTGATAGCTTTTTATTGATTCTTCTGGGAAAGGTTCCCTTTTATGGCCGGGACCATTCCCACTGGAAATGTGTGTGAGGAAGAAATGCGGGAAAGGTCCCAGGCATGGAATTGGACCTTTCCCACTAAAGACGCAAAAAGGCCGGGACCTTTGCGGGTTCCGGCCTTTTGTGAGTCCATGGCTGCTCCAGATGAATGGGGCAGAACAGATTAGATGCAGGTGTAACCGCCGTCAACTGCGATGTTCTGGCCGTTGACATAGGTGCTGGCAGGAGATGCCAGGAAGAGGGCGCAGGTGTCGAGCTCACCCTGCTTGCCGTAACGTGCGAGAGGGATATTGTTCTTCGCGATGGCCTGGAAGTAATCGGAATCCAGGGTTGCGGTGGTGAGGTCGGTGTAGAAATAGCCGGGGCAGATGCTGTTGACGGTAATGCCGTACTTGCCCCATTCAGCTGCAAGCGCGCGGGTGAGGTTCACCACGCCGCCCTTTGCTGCATGATAGGGAGCGCTTCCTACGATAAGATTACCCACAAGACCGTACATGGATGCGATGTTGATGATGCGGCCATATCCTGCCTTGATCATCTCCTTGCCGAACTCGCGCGCGCAGATGAAGGTTCCGAAAAGGTCGATCTGCATCTCGTGCTTAAACTGGTCGTCGGTGATTTCTTCGGCGGGAGCGACTGCTCCGGTGCCGGCATTGTTCATGAGGATATCCACACGGCCGAACTTCTCGATAGTTGCGGCAACGGCTGCCTTCACCTTCTCGGTGTCGGTGATGTCGCATGCGAAAGGAAGAACCTCGACACCGAATTCGGCGTTGATGGCCTTTGCATTCTCTTCAAGAAGATTCATTCGACGTGCAAGAAGAACAAGATTTGCACCCTGGCTGGCAAACGCCTTGGCCATCTGGAGGCCCAGGCCAGTGGAAGCGCCGGTAACAACCGCTACGCGGCCGGAAAGATCAAAATAATTTTTCATTTCAATTATTGATAGTTAAAAAGCATCTTTTAAGTCCACAAATATAAGCATTTAAATCCGCTTAACCTTGAGAATACTGCGCAAATTGGCGATTTGGGACACTATTTTGTCCAGCTCCGTATTAGAAGGCACAAGAAGGCGCACGGAAATGTCGTATGTGCCGCCACGCGGATTCTCGTTAACGTTGAAAGACCGCATCGAAGCCTTGAACTGGCCTATGATCTCCATGACCGAAGCCAGGGCAGACTGTTCCTTGTCGGCGGTAATGCTCAGGGTGCACTGGAAATCTCCGGAAGAGGCGCTGTCCTGCCACACGACCTTCTGGATGCGGTAGGGGTACTTCTCGATAAGCTGAGCTGCATTCGGGCAGCCCATGCGGTGTATCTTGATGCCTTCTGTGCGGGTCACAAAGCCGAACACGTCGTCCCCGAAAACCGGATTGCAGCACTTGGCCAGTTTGTAATCCAGCCCGCGGACATTCTTGGCGTTTATTACCAGGATTTCGTCGTTGCCGGAACTGTAGTTCAGAACCCGTTCCCTTGGCGTCTGTTCGGATTCATGCGATGGCGTATCGGAATGCTTCTGGATAAAGGCCTTGATATCGTTCACATCTATCACCTCGCGTGCGATATCGGCCATGAACGAGATGACCGAGGAGTACTGATGGGCCTTCATATATTCCTGCTGCATGGAATCCGGCCACTCCAGCTTCCAGTTCTTGAGCCTCCGCTCCAGCAGTTCACGGCCATCCGCCGACAGTTTCCTCTCCTCTGCATCCAGTTCCTGCTTGATTTTGGTGCGTGCCTTGGAGCTCACGACATAATTCAGCCAGTCCCGGTTCGGACGCTGGTTCTTGGAAGTCATGATCTCCACCGTATCGCCGGTGCGCAGCTTCTCGCGGATAGACACGGCCTTCCCGCCTATGCGCCCTCCGGTGCAGCGTATGCCCACGTTGGTGTGGATGTTGAAGGCGAAATCCAGGACGGAAGAACCGGCCGCCAGTATGCGGAGTTCCCCCGTAGGAGTGAACACGAATATCTCTTTCGACGGCGGTTGCGGAAGATCCTCGGGCTTGGCTTCGGAAGGATGCTCCAGGGCGTAGCGGACCGACTTCAGCCAGCGGTCCATATTCACCTCATGCTGCACCCCTTTGTAAGCCCAGTGAGCCGCCTGCCCGTTTTCGGCCTCATAGTCCATGCGCTTGGTGCGGATCTGCACCTCCAGGGCATTCCCCTGCTTGTTTTTCACCGTGATATGCAGACTCTCATAGCCATTGGGGCGAGGCGTGGTCAGCCAGTCGCGCAGGCGCCTGGTGTCCGGCTCGTACTCCTCCGTAACATAGGAATACACCTTCCAGCAGAGTTCCTTCTCCAGCTTGGGATCCTGCTCGCAGTCGATGATGAAGCGTATGGCGAACACGTCGTAAACGCCTTCGAAAGGCACCTTCTGCACCTGCATCTTACGATAGATGGAATAGGCGGTTTTGGTGCGCACCTTCAGCTTATAGACGATTCCGGCATCGGAAAGTTTCTGCTTGAGCGGCTCGATGAACTCCGCCATCAGGCGTTCCCGGTCCCTTTCGGTAGCCTTAAGTTTGTTGGTAATGGCACGGTACTGCTCGGGATCCGCGTAGCGGAAATAGATGTTCTCGAGTTCGCTCTTGATGTTATACAGCCCAAGCTGATGAGCCAGCGGGATATACAGCATCAGGGTCTCCAGCACCTTCTGGTCCCGCGAAGACTTGGGGAAGATGGAGAGGTTGCGCATCACCTCCAGGCGGTCCGCAATCTTGAGCACGGTCACGCGCGGATCGGTGGAGTACTGGACGATAAGCTTCTTGTAGTTTTCCGCCTCGAGACGAGTATCCTTAGGCTTGATGGTGGATATCTTGTTCAAGCCGTCCACCATCGTCAGGATATCCTTCGGGAAAGACGAGATATCCACGTCCTTGTGCGCGCGGGTCGCTTCGTGAAGATATACCGCAGCGCTGCACTCGGCGCCCAGGCCGAGTTCGTCGCGGGCTATGGCCGCGACGGCGTCGGGATGCCCGATAAACGGGCTCCCGTCGAAGCGCTGCTCAT
>JAEEGL016499006.1_pt1 | contig 11586 bp, 8 predicted proteins | sample 9134231 | NCBI WGS metagenome assembly JAEEGL01 (sample SAMN16246548, study PRJNA631951) | gut metagenome | biome: gut microbiome; feature: rumen; material: fiber-attached | host: Bos | place: Iran: Karaj | collected 2018-10 | reverse complement strand
GGCTTGTAGCCCAGCAGCAGGAGCTGTCGCGCAGCTTCCATTCCGGCGATGCCTCCGCCGACTATGACTATGTTGTCTTTCATGATATCAACAGCATTTCAGGACTGAAGGCAGTCCGGGTTTCATGATTTCCTTGCCGTCAAGGCCGAGGTACTTTGTCTTGGGATTGTATGGTATGCCGATCTTTTCGAGGAGAGGCTCCACAGCAACCTGATGGAGCTGAAGGCCGAGGTCCCAGGGATCGAATCCAAGTACCATTCCGGCGACTTCCTCGTACGTGAATACGGGGATGCCGTAGCCGTTGCGTCCGTAAGTCTTGCCCTCCATCTCCGAGATGACATATTGCCAGCGGTCGAGGAAATAAGGGCATCCCGGACAGTTGGTGATGATCATGTCGGGATGGTATGGCTCCATCGATTCGAATTTCTTGTGGGTGTTGGAGATGCTGTATCCGCGGTTGGCCTTGACATGATACTGCCTGAAGCCGTATCCGCAGCAATGCCTGCGTTCCGGATAGTCAATGACCGTCCCGCCCCATGAATCGATCATCCCGCTGAGGACGCATGGATACTCGGCCCCTCCGACTCCTTTATGCGGGAACATCTTCGCATAATGGCAGCCGATGTGCTCCACGACACGTAAAGGATCTCCGGTGGCATGGTCTACGAGGTTGAACTTAGCCTTGGCCGCGATCTCGTGGCGGAACTTGTAGATGAGGTCGCTGGTATGGGCGAGATATTTCGGCTTCTTGAACTCCCGCCGGCAGGACTTCCACAGCATGTCCCTGATCTTCGCCTCAAGCTCCGGAAACTCCCTCCAGGTCTCGAGGATCTCGGCATAGTTGCCGAAGGAGGTGATGCAGGAGCAGGCGTAATTCTCGTAGCCGGCTTCGGTCATCAGCGCGAACTGGCGGGCTACTATGGTCATGACCGTCTCCTGCGGAATGGTGTCACTATGATAGGCGATGCCGCCGCAAGTGGTATGATACGGTGTCTCGTATATGTCCTTGCCCAGGATGTCCTTGGTGATAACGGTGAACATCTTCTCCGATGCCGGGAAGAAATTCTGGCGGATGCAACTCCGAACAAAAAACCAATGGTCATCCGGGATTTCCTTCTGGTAGTCGGACCAAATCTTCTGTTTGCCCTGGTATATCATATGGTTATCCTTCGTTGTTGAAATGCTTGTCCGAGCAGTACTCGAACGTATGCTTGAGATATTCCTCGTCCGTCATGCCCATCTCCACCGCCTTGGCATGGGAGTACTTCTCCACAGCCTCGATGCGCTCAGTCCCTCCGGAGATGTCAAAGATGGCCTTGAGTTCGTCCAGTGACTCCTGCGGTATCTTGCGCAGGACTCCCGGGCCTTCGCCCATATAATTCGCACCCTGCCGGGCAAGACTGTCCTCCAGGTGTTCTGTATGCCATTTCCAGACGGGGCCGGATTCCGGATGATCCTCCCATTTGAAGGATTTGGGGTGTACGCAGTATCCGTAATTGAGGATATTGCCGGTAAGTATGCGGGTGAGGGGAAAGACCTGGCGGCCCTTCTCTGACTCTGTGAAGTATCCTTTCTTGATGGAGAGGTTGCGGAGCGCCATGATCACTAGACCCGCACCGTTCTTGCGCGGACAGCGGGTGACGCAGGACATGCATTCGCCGCAGTACCAGATGGTATCGCTCTTGAGCAGGGCCTCGATCTCGGCGTCGTCCTTGCGCTGAACGGTATCCACGATCTTGCGCGGATCGTAGCGGTAGAACTCCGCAGCCGGACAGATGGCGGTGCAGGTGCCGCAGTTGATGCATGTCTTGAGGCCTTCCTTGATGCGGTAGTCCTCGCTCAATTCATCGTAAAGTTTGCCCATAAGGCTTATTTCAAGAGGTTGCCAAGGATGGAACGGGTAAGCTTGCGCATGGCGGTGGTGGTGGCGGACTTGACAGCCTTGCCGGCCACGTCCTTGGCGCTGGTCTTGCCCTTGGTCTTCTTGCCGGTCACGCTGTTGGCCACTTCATTGCCGATACTGTTGGTGACGCTGGTGATCGCGGCACCTACTGCGGCACCGATGATGGCCTTGCCGACGGATTTTTTGGCCTTGGAGGAAGACTTCTTCTTAGCAGCCTCCTTGTACTCACGCTCTTCTTCCTTCGCAGCCTCCTTGGCTTTCTTTTCGGCAGCCTTGGCGGCTTCGGCCTCAGCACGCTCCTTCTCAGCGGCCTTGGCAGCTACCTCGCTCTCGGCGAGGAGCAGCTCGAATGCGCTCTCGCGGTCGACCATGTGGTCATAGCGTCCGAATACGCGCGACTGCTTGATGATGGTCTCGCGCTGGCTCTCGGTGATGGCGCCGATCTGGCTGAGAGGGAAGAGGATCTTGGCGCGCTCGACCATGGTCGGAGCGCCCTTCTCGTCGAGGAACGAGACGAGGGCCTCGCCGGTGCCGAGTTCCATGATGGCGTCCTCGGTCTTGAACTCGGGATTGGCGCGGAAGGTCTCGGCAGCGGCCTTGACGACCTTCTGCTCCTTGGGACTATATGCGCGCAACGCGTGCTGGACGCGGTTTCCGAGCTGGCCGGCGATGTTGTCCGGCACGTCGGTAGGGTTCTGGGTGACGAAGTAGATGCCGACGCCCTTGCTTCGGATCAGTCGGATGACCTGCTCGATCTTGCTGACGAGAGCCTTCGGCGTGTCATCGAACAGTGTGTGCGCCTCGTCGAAGAAGAACACGAGCTTCGGGAGGTCCATGTCTCCGACCTCGGGCAGCTGGGCGTACAGGTCGCTCATGAGCCAGAGGAGGAAGGTGGAGTAAAGCTTGGGATTGAGCATCAGCTTGTCGGCTGCGAGTACGCTCATCACGCCCTTGCCCTGCTCGCACTGGATAAGGTCATATATGTCAAATGAAGGCTCGCCGAAGAATTTGGCCGCACCCTGGTTCTCGAGCTCGAGCAGCGCGCGCTGGATGGCGCCGACGCTCATGGCGGTGACGGTGCCGTAGTTGGCGGTGAACTCGCTGGCGTGCTCAGCCACATATCCGAGCATGGCGCGGAGGTCCTTGAGGTCAAGGAGAAGCAGGCCGCGGTCGTCAGCCACGCGGAAGACGATGTTCAGCACACCGGTCTGGGTCTCGTTGAGGCCCATGAGACGGGCCAGGAGCTGGGGACCCATATTGGAAATGGTGGTACGCATGGGATGGCCCTGCTCGCCGAAAACATCATAGAAACGGACGGGGCATCCGTGGAAGTCGGGGTTCTCGATGCCGAATTCGACGCAGCGCTTCTGGATGAAGCCGGACATGCTGCCGGCCTGGCTGATGCCGCTGAGGTCGCCCTTCATGTCGGCCATGAAGCAGGGGACTCCGGCCTGGCAGAAACTCTCTGCAAGTACCTGGAGGGTGACGGTCTTTCCGGTACCGGTGGCTCCGGAGATGAGTCCGTGGCGGTTGGCCATTTTACCGAGGATGGAGATGGGACCCTTCGGGCCGTGGGCGACATAGAGCCCTTTTTCGTTGTCGTACATATCGTGTGGTTTTATCGTTATTCCAAAGGCTTGTACATATAATGTACAAAGATAAGTAAAAAATCCATATTGCATGAACCGGCCGGTGCTTTGTTTTTCGCTGTTTTTCAATAAATTTGTATAATCGATTCGCAGTAATGGACTTTGTCGGAGAATTATCCCAGTTCCTGTCGTCGAACGGACTGGAAGACCGTCAGGATATAGTGCCAGTGCCGGTTACGGCCCGGGATCTGTCCGCCGCCGAGGAACAGTATCTGTCCCTCGTACCCCTTGCGGGCAAGGCGGTCTTCGTGACGGAAGACCGCTGGCGCACGGCGGGGGAGACAGTCCGCCTGCGTCTGCTGGCGCACTGCGGACGCTTCCGGCAGGTATATGCCCGCAACTGCGCCGTGAGGCGCATCGAGCGGGCCGTGGCCGCCGCTTTCCTGTCGCAGACACACAGCTACGGCGACGCCCTGAGCCGGTTCCGCTACGGGCTTTTCGTCGATCGCGTCACCGGCGAGAAGGGTCGCTTGCCTGTCATCCGGAGCGAGGAGAAGGATCTTCCATGCCCCGTTCCAGGCGATCTGGTCGCCGTGGCGACCTTCTCCAAGGCCCGGAACCGCGTCATCGACGGGAGGCGCGTAAAATCCTTTGAGTGGGTGAGATACGCATCCTTGCCGGGAGTAAGGGTTGAAGGAGGTATGGGAAAGCTTCTGGAGGCATTCGTATCGGAAGTCCATCCAGAGGATGTGATGACCTACGCCGACCTTGAATGGTCCGACGGCAGGGCTTACCGCGAATTGGGTTTCACCCTTGCCGGCCCCCGCGATCCGGTGACTTTCGCCGTTGACCCGGTTACCTGGACACGCCGTGACGTGAAGTATGTGCCCGACACATCAGGGATGCTGTTTTACAAGAATTTAGGCAGCCTTAAATACAGAAAGCAATATTGAAAGAGATATGAAGAAACGGACTAATATGACCATCTGGCAGCTTTTCGGCAAGATCTGGAAGTATGTCATTCCCTATAAGTGGCTGGTGATAGCGACCCTTACCCTCACCCTCATCAGCTCTTTGTTCGCCCAGGTGAACGCCATCGTCCTCGACAAGACGGTGGATTCCGTCAATGCCCTGGTGACGGCCAAGGATTTTGCATGGTCGAAGGCTGCACGCATCCTCACCATCATCTCGATCGTTCTCCTCGGCAAGGAGGTCCTGACAGTCCTTATCGGCTTCGCGCAGAAGTATTTCGGCATGCGGATGCGCATACTTGTCTCGCGCGACCTTGCACAGGCTGTCATCGAGAAGATGCTTACCTTCCGCATGGCATTCTTCTCCGCCAATGGCAACGAACCTGGCAAGCTCCAGACCCGTATCGACAGGGGAGTGGACAGTCTCACGAATACGGTGAACAATGTATTCATTGACCTTCTGCCTATGTTCACGAGTGCCGGACTCGCGCTCATACTCATATTTGCCGCCAATGTCTATGTCGGTCTCACGGCCCTTTTCATCGTGCCGCTCTACTTCCTGATCACCTGGCTTCAGGCCAAGAAACTACGCGGCTGGAGGCGTGAGATGCGCTCTTACCATGAGCAGAAGAGCAACGGTATCATGAACATCATCGAGAGCATCAATGTCATCAAGTCGTTCAACCGGGAGCGCATCGAGGGCGACAAGCAACTCGACCTGCAGGTCCGCCTGACGAACAACCAGATGGCCACGCGTAAGGTCAGTTTCCTTTTCGACGGCCTCAAGAGTTTCGTCCAGCAGGTTGGCACCGTACTCATCATCATCCTGACGGCTTATCTGGTGCTGATCGGCTATCCAGGCATGACCATAGGTAAGATCATGTACCATATCATGCTGTTCTCCAATGTGATAGCACCTATCCGCCAGCTCCAGATGATATTCGACAACATGAACGAGGCCCTCGTCTATGCCGAAGGATTCTTCGACATCCTCGATTCCGACGACGAGATCGAGCCTTCGGGCGGATACAGGCCGGAGAAGGTCCATGGCCATTTCGAGATCGAGAATGTCGACTTTACCTATCCCAATGGCAACAAGGCACTGCACGGCATCAACATGACCATCGACCCCGGAAAGATAACCGCCTTCGTCGGTCTGTCCGGAGCGGGAAAGAGTACGATAGTGAACCTTCTCGACAAATTCTACGTGCCGGACTGCGGCAGCATCAAACTGGACGGTGTAGACCTGCGTGACTGGGATACCAAATACCTCAGGGAGAACATCGGCCTCGTGCTCCAGAAAAACCATATCTTCGACGGGACCGTGGAGGAAAATATCAAGTACGGCAAGCCTGATGCGACTCATGCCGAGGTGCTTATGGCCGCAAAGAAGGCCTATCTGCTGGATCAGGTCCAGAATCTGCCTGAAGGCTTCAATACCAAGGCTACGCTTCTTTCGGGAGGCCAGCAGCAGCGTGTCGCCATCGCCCGTATGTTCCTCAAGAACCCTCCCATCATCTTCCTGGATGAACCGACTGCGAGTCTTGATGCCGTAGCCACGGAGCAGATCAAGAACAGCATCGACGCCATCAAGCAGAACCGTACGGTCATCATCATATCCCACAGCATTTCGCAAATCATCGACAGCGATGTGATCTATGCCCTCAAGGAGGGCCGCGTCGAGCAGGGCGGCGACCCGGATGAAGTCTATAAGCAAGGCGGCATCTACAAGGAGATTCTCGATGCCTCCGCCCGCAGTCTCAACATAGACAAGATCGCCCGCACCATCGAGGGGGCTTGAGCATAAAAAAACCGGAGACGGCTGTCTCCGGTTTTTGTGTTGTCAACTGAAATCTACAGTTCCCTGTAAGCAGGGGAGAAGGTGTCGCCGAGGTTGAGATTGCCGGTGGTGAGACCTTTCTTGAGCCATCTGTGGCGCTGGGCCGACGTACCGTGGTTGAAGGACTCGGGGATGGTGTATCCCTGGGACTTCTTCTGAAGGTAGTCGTCACCGATCTTGGAAGCCGCGTTCAGCGCTTCGTCGATATCGCCGTCCTCGAGCGAACCGAACATCTTGTTGTCATAGTAGCCCCAGATGCCGGCATAGAAGTCTGCCTGGAGCTCCAGGCGGACGCTGATCTGGTTGCTTTGGGCCTGGCTTGAGCGTGCCATCTGCTGATGCGCCTGACCGAGGGTTCCCAGCAGGTTCTGGACGTGGTGACCGACCTCGTGGGCGATGACGTACGCATAGGCGAAATCACCGTCAGCCCCGATGGTACGTTTCATCGATGTGAAGAACGAAAGGTCGATATACACGCATCTGTCCGCGCTGCAGTAGAACGGGCCGGACGAAGAGGTGGCTCCGCCGCAACCTGACTGGACGGCATTGGAGAACAGTACCAGTCTGGGCGGCTCGTAAGTCCTGCCGTTCTGCTGGAATATCCTGGTCCAGACGTCCTCGGTGCCGGCGAGGATCTGCTTCGCAAAAGTCGCGAGCTCTTCCTCTTCGGCGCTGGGCTGCCAGTTGGGGTCGACCTGTATGGTACCGGCCCCGCCCATCTCCTGGACATTCCTGATGACATCCGTGGGATCACCTCCCATCAGGAGTGTGATGAGTCCTACGATTATGATGCCGCCGAGGCCGATGCCGCCAGCTTTCGCAATGGTGCTGCCGCCTCTGCGGTCATCGACGTTCGTGCTTTCTCTTCTGCCGTCAAGTTTCATGTGCAATCGCTTTTAAGTGATTAGAAAAGGAGTGCAACGCCGACCTTGATGCGGCTGCGGTTCAGGCTGTAACCCCTGTCCTTGGTGGAACCGTCGTCGTTCTTGCCCTTGATGCCGGCACCGAACTGGTCGAGGCAGCCGAAATCGTATCCGGCGCTGATACGGAACATGTTGTTGACCACAGCACCGATGTTAGCTCCGACCATGATGTCGAAACGGTTGAGATACTCGTGCTTGTAGTTGTCGGTCTTGAGAAGGTCGACGCCGAGGGGCTTGATGCTGGAAGCGAGACCGCAGACGAAGGTGGGACCGAAGTTAAGGAAGCCGCTGAGGCCGCTGCCGACAGGGACGGAGAAACCGGCCTTGACGGGGATGTTGAGGGCATGCTCGGTCATGTCGCCGGAAAGGAAACTGAGGGAGGGGACTGAGACATTGCCGGTAAGGAAGGAATAGTAGAGTCCGGTGCTGATGCCGAAGCCTTCACCTTCGTTGATGTCATATCCGAATCCTGCATAGAAGCCGTTCATGGCGCCCATGTTGCTGGCGCTGTCGCCGATCTTGACTTTACTGGGCTCATTGATGTAGCCGGCTCCGACGGAGACCTGGGCGAATGCGGTGGTGCCGATGAGCATCATGGATGCTGCAATGGCGATAGAGAGTAATCTTTTCATAATCATTTCTCTTGTTGTTTAACTTCACAAATATATGAAAAAATGATTATATTAGGATACTTCACCGATTAATTGCTTTTCTATGAAACCCATTTTCCGGAGCCTCGTCTCCATCTCCCTCGCAATTGCGACGTTCACACTTATGTCCTGCTCGGGTTCGATACCTTCTTCCAAGAAGGAGATAATGGACCGCTTCGTAGCCGGAAAGCTGCCTGCCAAATATGCCCCTGCCGCTTTCTTCGTCCATTTTGCCAATGACCAGAAGGTCGGCGAAGCCGCGGTTCAGGCCCACCTCGACTATTTCCATGAGATCAATCCAGATATCCTCAAGGTCCAGTTCGAGCAGTTCGCTCCGCGCATCAGGGAGCTGGAGGTCCGTGATGACTGGATGCCGGAGGACTACTATCGTCCTACGGTCGAGATCATCAAGAGGCTTCAGGAGGAGGCTGGGGCAGACACCTATGTGTTGCCGACGGTTTACAGTACTTTCCAGGTGACCACCCAGTCACTGGGCCGCCGCATCATCCAGGCCGCGACGGAGCAGCCGGAGGCTTTCAAGAGCGTCCTGGAGTGCTATACCCGCGCCTTGATATGGTTTGTCAAGGAATGCAAGGCCGTGGGCATCGAAGGATTCTATATGCCCACCCAGGGCGGTGAGACCAAGTTCTACGAGGTCCCGGGATTCTATGAGACCTTCATCCGTCCCTATGACCTGGCGGTTATGAACGAGTGCTGCAAGGATACCAAGATGAATATCCTGCATATCTGCGACTGGGAGGGCACTTATGACGACCTGAAGCGTTTCGCCGACTATCCCGGCCAGATAGTCAATACTCCCATGACCGTCGACGGCAAGCCTTTCAGCCTTGCGGATGCTGTCAATCTGTTCGGACGTCCGGTGCTCGGCGGTTTCAACCGCCAGACCGAGATCCTCTCCGAGCCCGCTGAAAAGATTGCCGAGATGACGAAGGAAATCCTTTCCAAGGGCCCTGCCGGCAAGATCATGATAGGCGCGGACTGCACCGTTTCGTCTGCCCCTCACGCCAATCTCCAGGCTGCAGTCTCGACTGCTCACGGGACCAATGCGGGCAAGTAACCATCATCTGAATACTTCCTGTCAGCCGGTGTACTCCGAAGGGGGTACACCGAACTGTTTCTTGAACGAGGTGGAGAAGTGTGACAGGGTGTTGAATCCTGTCATGTAAGCAATCTCGGACATGTTGTACTTGCCCTCTTTCAGCAGGTTGGCTGCGTAATTGAGCTTGTAGAGCTTGAAGAACGAGCTGGGATTCTCGCCGGTGAGGCCTTTGACCTTGTAGTAGAACTTCGTGCGCGACATGCGCATCTTCTCGCTTATGCGAGTAATGTCCAGTTCGCTATCTGCGATCTCCTTTTCCATGAGCTCGTAGAGGTCCTTCAGGAATGCCTTGTCCCTCGGGCTGACTTCCTCCGGAGCTATCTCCTCCGCCGAGGTGGCTTCGCCAAGGCGGCGGTGCAGCTTCTCGCGGTTCTCCAGCAATGACTTGATCAGAGCAAGCAGGTAAGCCGGTTGGAAAGGCTTGGTGACATATGCGTCCGCGCCGACTTCAAGGCCCTCGACCTGGTTTTCGACCGCCACTTTGGCCGTGACGAGCACGACGGGGATGTGGCTGAGCTCGAGTTCTCCCTTGACAGACTTGCACAGGTCATAGCCACTCATTCCATGCATCACTACATCGCTGATGATGAGGTTTGGAACCTCTTCTGACATACCCTTGAGGGCCGAAGCACCGTCGAAATAGACAGTGATATCGTAGTGGGGAGACAGAAGCATCTTGACATAGTTGGCAATGTCTATGTCGTCGTCAACTATCGCGATGCGCTGGCGGTCAGCTGAATCCGGCTTTTCCTGTGCGACCGTATCGGCGGTTTCCCTGGGAAGTATTATCTGGGGCTGGATTTCCGTACGTTCATCTTCGGTGTAGGATCCCGCGCTTGCCGGAAGTATGAAACTGAAGCGCGCTCCTCCTTCCGGGCGGTTCCAGGCACGGATGTATCCATGATGGAGGCCCGTAAGGGCGCGGGAATAGTATAGCCCGATGCCGGATCCTTGCGTATCACCTTGGTTTCCAGCCTGGTAGAAGCGTTCGAATATCTTCTCCTCCTGGCCTTCGGGGATGCCGCAGCCGCTGTCAGTCACGCTTATGCAGGCATACTGCGAATCGGTATCCTTCTCCGTCAGCGGGAAATCCGCAGCTGCCGCTTCGCGCGAAAGGACGTCGAAGGACAATGATACCTTTCCTCCGGAAGGTGTGAACTTCAAGGCATTGGCCAGAAGGTTCATCGCTATCTTGTTGACCTTGTCCACGTCGGCCCACATGACGAAAGGTTCCTCGAGTCCGTAGGCTCCGAGTTCGATGCCCTTGGCTCCGGCGTTGTGGCGGAACATGTCAAGGGCAGCCCTCAGGGGAGCTACCATGTCGGTCTTGGCCACTTTCATCTGAAGCTTGCTGTTGCCTATGCGGTTGAAGTCCAGCAACTGGTTCACAAGACTCAGCATCCAGTCTGAATTGCGCCTTATGATACCTACCAGCTGGCGGTCGTTGCCCTTGATGCCGGGAGAATCCGCAAGCTGTGAGGCCGGTCCGGCTATCATCGTCAGAGGAGTACGGAACTCGTGCGCGATGTTAGAGAAATAGTTCATCTGGATGCGCGCCAGCTCCTTTTCCTGCCGGTGGGCCGCTTCGACACGTTCCCTTTCCATGCGTTCCTGAGCAACTTTCTCCGCCGCCTCTTCGCGTACGCGCCGGATGCGCTTGAACCCCCTCCGCGCCATCAAGACGAGGGACAAAACGGCAAGGGTAAGGAGGATACGGAACCACCATGTCCTGTACCATGGCGGCAAGACCTTGACGTTCAGGGCTTTCTCGGTCTCTACAATGCTTCTGTTGTTGTTGGTGATCCTTACTTTGAAAGTATACTTTCCAGCGGGAAGATTTGCGTAATAGGCTTCATGGTTGTTGCCGGCGTCGACCCAGTATTTGTCGAAGCCCTCCATCATATAGTAATAATGGGTCCTCTCGTGCTCGCTGTAGTCGAGCGCGGCAAACGATATGCTGAAACCGTTCTGCCAGTCACGGATCAGGATGTCCGGACCTTTGGCGAGTTCCAGCCCTATCGGTCCTCCTTCGGCCGGGCTGACGAGACGGCTGTGGATCTTCAAGTCTTCGAATACCAGTGGCACCGTGCGTTTCTGGGATACGTCCAGGGGATTGAACCATGTGAGTCCATGAGTCCCTCCGAAAACGAGGGTGCCGTCCGGCAGCAGGCATGAAGCCCTGTCGGAGAACTGATTGCCTCCAATGCCGTCCGCTTCGAAATAATTTATGAATTCGCCTGTCGTCCTGTCATATTTTCCAAGGCCGTTCATCGTGGATGCCCAGATGTTGCCCTGCCTGTCCTGCTCCAGGGAGCAGATGTCCAGGCAGGGGACTCCCGGGACCCGGACCGTCGCCCCGTCCTTGACGGACCTCAGCAGCCCGTTCGCCACGGTCGCGGTCCAGATGTCTCCGGCCCCGTCCTTTAGCAGTTTGTTGGGCACCATGACTGAACGCCGTATGCATGAATCCCTCTCTTCCTGAGAGAGTTTGCGTTCGGTAACCTCCATAGTGTAAGTGTTTACCTCGAAAAGGTCATGGTTGAAAGCCGCGGCGAACAGTTTGCCGGGCTCGTACATCATGAGGTCCGTG
>JAEEGL016109054.1_pt1 | contig 11586 bp, 14 predicted proteins | sample 9134231 | NCBI WGS metagenome assembly JAEEGL01 (sample SAMN16246548, study PRJNA631951) | gut metagenome | biome: gut microbiome; feature: rumen; material: fiber-attached | host: Bos | place: Iran: Karaj | collected 2018-10 | reverse complement strand
ACGCTGACCGCCAATCAAAGCCCAAACAGGCGCAGCCTCGGTTGCGCCTTCGCCGTAGTTGATGTACACAAGCACATTCTTGCCAACCAGTTTATCCACGGTTGCGGAACGTGTCGGTCTTACTTTTGCCATGTTATCACTCCTTTACACATAATATTGGACTTCATAAATAAGCAGAGCCGCCCCGGCTGTTGCTTTGTTGGGAGCGGCTGCATAAATAATGCTTTTCACTTCGCCTATGGTCACAGTTCCGTTCAGGTCATCATTATCCAGCAATTCAAAAACCTCGTCCGCGATTGCATCTACCGTGTCGATGTTGTTTGGATCCGCAATGATAACTGTGTAGGTAGCTGTGGCCTTCAGTTGGTTTTTGCTGTCGTAAGCAAAGTCGATTTTGCTGTTGACGAGCGAGCCTGATAGTCCTTTTTCTCGCTGGAAGCCGGTAAACAGTTTCGACCACGATACTTCCGGGAAACTTTCTTCCAGCATTCCCATGATTGCGCCTTCAACTTCTGCGCGCTTTTCCTTGACACTCATTATCCCCTCCATACCGGCACAGAGAAGCCGCTTCCGTACTCGCTTTTTTTGTCGATAAAGTCTGCCGCAGATAGCGTCTTTTCCAGCCTGTCTAATTCGGCCTTAAAAAACTTGGCTTTCTGAGCATATATATCAACGCGAGTGCTTTCAGTATCAAGGGCCACAATATTATCCTTGCCGATATTACGGACGCAGCAGATATACAAGGCGTAGACAACTCCCAGCCGTTTTACAGAGTAAACAGGCGGTATCTTTATCCTTGCCTCGCTCACGCTAAATCGTTTTGCCACGTTCAGCAGATAATCGTTAGCGTCAGTAACATCGGATTCTGTACATTCCACAATCTCGTCTGTTACATCATCTAATGTGATAAATTCCACAATCATAACCCCTTTGCGATTTCTTCAAGTGCGGCGTCAACGCGGTTCTCAAAGACTTTGAAAACCTCATCTTTTTTTGATTCCAGCGCGTCAAACAGGAACGGGTCTCCCTTGTATCCGGGGATTTTCACTCTCTTTGCGTAAACAAATTCGTTGCCCTCTACCCAGCGCAAGGCTTTTTTATGCCGGGGAACCAACGTAAACGCTTTATAGCCGCGATGGACATACGGCCCATAAGGAGCCATCGTTCTGTCAATCGTGACCCAAGCTTTCATGCCGTCGCTTGAGAGTATGTACTTTATTGCCCTTTCCAAATTCCCGGTGCGGGAAGTAAAGCCGTGTTTCGTCCTTGCTTCTTCCGCAACCTCGTTGGCCGCGCCTCTTACTGCTTGCCGCAAGTATTTGTTAAAAATCAGCTCTGCGTCCATAATTCACCAAAGTAAAACACCGCCCCAAAATGAGGCGGTGTTTGTTAAATATTGAGTTACGCAACGGTAGCGATGAACACTTTGTCAGCCGCTTCAAAGGACGGCAGGGAAATTTCAGAGACCTTAGTGTTCACATTAACCGGGTCTGCGGTTTCAAAGGTGGTTACAGCTACGCCGGTGTCAACGATTTCAACGTTGGCGTTCCTGCTTGCCAGCAAGTCTGCTTCTTCCGGCGTGGTGCCGAACCACTGATTGCCTAAGTCGCCAGCAGGAATCAGGGTGAATACGTTGTCCGGGAAGAATTTCGTGCCTGCGCCGCCGACTTCGTTGGCGTACATCTTGTTGTAAACAGCAACTTCAAGCTGGAATGCTTCGCCCAGCCAATTGATAATGCTGTCAGTGCGGATGGGGGCCGCCTGAGAAGCAACCAGCGGTTTCAGCTCTGCCAGCACTTCCTTGTTCTTTTTCAGGTAGTTCAGGGTGGTGGTGGTCAGGATGGCGCGAGAAGGACGCTCGCCGGTGTCGCTCTGAATGGTGTCAATCCAGCTTTCAATCTGACTGTTAACAGGCGCGTCCGGGTCGCTCCATTTATTGGTGCTGGTCAGCGTCACTTTGTGGTTAGCGTCAAACTGATAGTCATAATTGATTGCGCCGCCCTTGCGGTCAACCAGCGCAATCGTGCCGGTTGACAGCAACTGCATACGCATACGTTCGTTAACAACATTCGCGCCAGCAATCAGGTTTGCGGCGTCATCGTACAACTTAGCCAGCACAGAATTCAGGTAGGTGTTGCCTAAGTCCATAGCTTTCAGCAGCTCCTGGCGGTCAGCTTCGCGAATGCTGATACCTTCACGGAAGAACGGCATCTGCGTTTCGGTTACGTCAAAGCCCTCGCGGGAACGAATCACGGTCTTGGAATCAAATTCAGATACCGTCAGGGAAACAGGAAGGCCGGAGTGGGATTTAATCCAGCGCAGGCCCAAACCGTTTTTCTTTTTTGCCGGGAACAGGGCTTCGCCCAAATAAGGAGTGCGGTTGCTGCCCGCTTCGGTGTAGTAAGCAGCAATTACTGAAGCAGCAAATAATTCAGAAAGAGTAGCCATGTCAAATTACCTCCATTTACAATTACTCAGGTGAGCCAACAACTACAATCATAGGCAGAGTGGCTTTCTGGTCGTCCGTGATTGCTTCCGGCAGCTTCTTGCCGTCAATAATGCCGCGCACAACCATAGTGCCAAGTGCGTTACCGCTGGTTACGTCAACATCATGCAGAAGAATGCCCTCTGCGGCGACAGCACCCTCGCCGGAGCCGCCTTCAGCCGGAACAGCGGCCTCGCTCATGTCCTCTAATACACCGCCAATAACGGTGCCAGCCGGAACAATCTTTCTGCCATCGTCGCCAGCTTCGATACCCTCAGAAGCGACGTTGACAGTAATTGCTGAATAGTCGTCCAGCGTGTAGAGAATGTCTTTACCGGGATTCACAGTTTTCACATCAAAATTCATCTTCTTTTACCTCCATTTTTATTTAAAATACATTGCGGCGGCATCATCTTTTGTGCCAGCCGCAACCTTGCCCATTGATTTAGCGGCTTCAAGGATTTCGTTGCCGCCTCCGCTGCCCGCGCCGCCGTTTCCACCAGCACCGCCTTTCTGCTTGTTACTTACAAAGGCCGGGTGCGCTTTGAGCCATTCAGCCACGCCGTCCTTGACGGACTTGTCGCCGAATGTCATGCTGTCATCTTCGCCAACCTTGACGTTAGCACGAAACATATCAACTAACGTGTTCGGATCCACAGCGTTCTGTGCCGTAAGCTCGGACAGCAGCGCGTTTTTAATCATGGAATCATGCCGTTTCCCGCGTTCTGCGTTCAACTGTTCCGTAAGGCTGTTCTTGGTGTCGTTTAGCTGTTTCGTCAGCCGGTCAACCTTGCGCTGTAAGGCCGGGTCGCCATTGACCCCTTTGGCTTTCAGGGCAGCTTCGATGTCCTCGTCCAGCTTTTCAGAGTCCTCACTAACGCCCAGCGCGTCCGCAAACTTTTCAACCTTACTGTTGGCGTTATCCAGCTTAGTTTTGTTTTCTTTTGCCTCGTCCTGAAGCCTCTTGATAGTATCCTTGTCAGCCTTAGAAGCCGTGGCGAGGCTGTTCAGATGAGCATTCAGGGCATCCAAATATGTTTGTCCTCCCTGCTGCTTCTGAACCCATGCAGTTATTTCCTGAATTGTCATATAAATTGTCCTTTCTTTAGTTTTGTATTGGTAACGGCTGTCCTCTACAGCCCACAGTAACACAACATTACCACCTACTTTCGCACAAAAGAAAAACACCTTTATCAAATAAAGGTGTTTCTGACATAGATTTAAAAAATGTGAAAATTTAAAGGTTAATTGCTTTCCTTTATAAGTTTATCCAGCTCTTTCAGCTTTTCCGCAAATACTTTTTCAATTTTGCGTTCCTCCCTTCGGAACTCAGGGCAGCCGTCAAGGCCGCTGCATTTCAACATACGCGGCATCCATGCGTCAACCAGCTCTTGGTGTTCTTTTCTGTAAGCGTTAATCAGGTCTTCCCTCTTTTTTACCAGCTTTGCCTTGCTCATCTCTTGGTTCTCCTGTACTCAAGCTTGTAATCGCGGGCTATCATGTTCATTATTTCGTGGTAGCCGTCAGTGTCTATTGAGAATCCATCAGGAACGAGGCCGCCCTTAACCATATCGAGCAATTCCGCATAGTACTTGCCGGAGTGCTCATATATGATTTCCTGCTTTGTGCCGATGATGGTTTCCGGCGTCTTCCGCATTTCGTAAATGTACTCGTTGTCAACGCCTCTCAGGGATTTGAGGCCGTTCTCAAAGAACTCGCCAACATCGTAGCTGCTGAAAGAGTTGTGCGTTTCGGCAGCCGGGTGGTTGTGCGTCACGCTCGCCCCATTCAGCTTATCCTTGCCTACGACAGCAAAGTTTACATTGGCTGGCCCGCCCTCAACCCTGAACACTTCCCCGCTCTCGCTTACAATTATAGCAGATTCGTGGTCTTGAGCAACGATTTTTCCTTCGTACCATTCCAGCGTCTTTTCTGTGTCTTTAACATCAATCGTGCCTATGAGTTCAGCCTTCGGCTCAACTTCTTCAACGGCTTCTTCGTTGTTGGCTCTCAGGCCTTTCGCCTCCTCTGCAGCTTCCTGTACACGGTTCTTTCCCCTGTTCTGTTCAGGCAGCTTGTCCTTACCGTTGGTCTTTTTGACTTGCCACACAAAGACTTCCTTTAGGTGGCACATACAGTTGGGGTGAGCCGGAAGCTCAGGAACTTCTGTCTTTGGAAATATCCCTTTGCCGTAGCCAACATCTATTTCTGAATAACTGTAACATTCGCAATCGTTCTTTTCATGAACATGCGCCGAGGACAGCCTCCACTGAAAACCGAAAACGTCCTCATCGTTCATAGCCTGTGCGAGCTGCCCCTCGTAGTAGGCCCTTGCAGATTCTGTCCGGGCAATACGCTCCGCATAGTAACGTGTCTTCTCCTGCGCCGCAACGTCCAAAGCTTTGTTAAGGGCCTTTTCCCTTTCAGCAGCGAGCATTTTGTCAACTTCCTCTTGGCTCGCTCCCAGCTTCGTCATTTTCCGGGCTTTTCGTTCCGCGCTTTTGCTGTCAGAAGTGGCAGCTTCCACAACATCGTTATACGCGGCCCGCATTCCCGGTGTCTTTAGCTTGTTTAGATCGTGGACAGCGGCCTTGTATATCTCTGATTCCTTTGCCGCTTGAACATCACCTGAGTAAAGCTTTGTTGTTAGGCTTTTGATTTTTTCAAGATACTTGGGAAGTTCTGCCTCGTTCAAAACATCTTCCGGGTTGCCGTAGCCATCATATAAAGCTTTGGCGGTCTGCCGGATTGTCTTGTAAGCGTTCAGGGAACGCTGAACAGTGTTTTTTATGTTGTTGTGGAGAACATTGTTTACGCCATGAAGCCGGGTTGAAAGGTTCATGCCATCTTTGTTCCACGCAACTTCCATAAGGCTGTGCCTGAGCGCGCCCTCTCCTTCCACACCGGCGAACACGTCCGGCGCGGTAACGCCGTAGCCTTTCAGAGCCGCCTCATATACGGCGTCCTCAACAGCAGAGGCATTGAGCTTGCCAAACGGTATCTCTTTCAGGGCCTTTTTGTAAGCCCTTGCTACGCTGTCACCGGCCTGCATGTGTTCAAATATCTTTTGAGTAAGCTTCCCGGCAATCTCCCGGTACTCGTTACCATACAGGCTTAGAATCTTTTTCAGGCTTTTGGTAAATTCATCTTGTTTCATTCTTCAGCATAGTCCATGTCTTCCGCACGTTTCTCGATGTCGTCAACGATGGCCTTGATATCCTCATCATCGCGGTCTTTCATCACTAGCCTAGCAACATCTTTCTTGGCTTCTGTGTCAAACTTCCCGCCAATGGCTATATCCAGCGCGGCTATAAGCTTGTCCAGCTCTGCTTTGGTGTCTGTAATTCCAAAGTCCTTTGCGTAAACAACGTTCACGTCCAAGTCTTTTTGGATATACAATCCAAAAATGTCAGCTATGCTTTGTTCGGCCTGCTGGCAAACCTTTGAGAACGCTGCTATGGATTGCATACGCGTGAAGTTATCCCACTCTTTGGCAATACCGCTGGTCTGTGTCTGTACCCCGGTCACGCTGGCTCGCTCGGCCATACGGTAAATGCCCTCAATCAGCATTTGAATCTCGTTCTTCAGCATATCAGAGGGTGCTTGGTCAGGCGTTATCCAAGAAGGTGCTGTGCCTCCTTTATATAACAGCGCGTTGCTGGTTCCGGTAACGAACTGCTTGTAATTGTCAGGGTTCTCATCTTCCGGCACCGGGTAAGTCAGCATAGAGAAGGCCTGCGACCTGTTTCGTTGCCGCAATTCGCTGCAGGCGTTGTAAATTGCCAAATTCGCCTTGGCAACCTGAACGAAATCAGAGGCCGGACGCAGCGGGTCGCTGGAACGCGTGTCCACATTCGCGCCTATAAGCGGAACGACAGGAATCACGCCTATGTTGTTTGGGCCTGTAAACTCCAAGCCGTTCCTTGTAACTTTCCAATCCGTAGCCGTCCATTTCCACTTCTCTGTTACAGTGTTCTTTCTGCCATCCTCGACAGTGTCATATTTGACTATGTACTCAATCAGGATAAGACGTCCGTACCTGTCCTGAACATAGTTTGTCACTTCGCTGCCGTAAAGCAAGTAAAGATACGGAAACTCCCGGCTCTCAATAGATTCCTCTATTGTATTTGCTGTGCTTTCCGCTGCGTTATCAACGACTATAAACACGCTGCCGTCCAGCTTCGCCTCCAGCGCGGCCCCGGCCATGAACTCATCAATGGGAGTGCCTCTGCCGTCAACGTCTGTCAGGAACACGTTCCAACGTTCATCTTCATGTTCGGCAACCCGTGTTGGATATTCCCGGAACACAGGGTCAACAGCACCTTCCACAACCGGCTTGGTGAAATTGAAATAGTAGGCAAGGTTCCTGCGGGTGTTGTAATTGCCGTCTGTTTCCCGGTCATACCTGAACAGATTTCCACCGTCGTTAAACCCGCCGCTGCCATAAAAGGCATCTCTCACAAGCCTTACGTTTTTGTTGTCTTTGCTTATTACTTTTTCCAGCTCGTTCATGTTTACCACCTTAAATACTGTAATTTGCGAAGTAGCCGCTTGCTTCGTAATGGTTCCTGATTTCGTCGTTCATGCCGTACCGCACAGCGTCAATGGAATGGTTGTTCTTATCAGGGTACGCGCTTATGAACTCGCCTTGTTTGTTCATCTCGTACTCATAAGAAACAAATTCCCTGTATGTGTTCGGACAGCGATTCTTGTCGATGTAAATATGCGCCCTGTCCTGAAGCCACTTAATCCCATATTCAACGCTGTCAGGGCCTTTTGTGGCTCCGTATATGTTCAGGCCGTAACTGCGTATTTCTGTAATTGATTTTGGCTCTGCGCTGTCGGCAATGATTCGCCTGTTGCCAACCCTTTTCTGTAAGATTGAGGCCGCCCTCTTGTTTGACACCTTTTGCTTAAAGTATTCATCAAAGATGTACAGGTCCTCATGCTTTGCGTCGTAGTGCATACCAACATAAGCCAGCGGATCGATGGCGAAGCCAAAGTCTAGGCCGTGGTGCAGGCGGTCAAATTCTTTCACCATTTCGTCCGGCATGCGCATATCCTCGGCGTTTTCAAAGACGGTTCCACCTGTACCTGTGACCTCTCCAAGATATTCGTTCTTGTAAGCCATCTCGTTTTTGACTCTGGTTTTCTCTGCCTCTATCAAAAACTGATTCCCAAGCCAGCTCGGCGGCACCTCCAAATAGTTTGAAGAATGAACAATCCTGTCCTCATCATCAAACAAAACTTCCTTGTTAACCCAATTGTCACGGCTTTTTGGCGGGTTAAATGTACATATTTCCCAAAACTTGTCGCCGCCACGCAGTAGTGACTGATTCAGGTTCCGTATTTCTTCCATGCCGGAGAATTGGTCAAGCTCCTCAAACCATACTATCCCTGTGTACCCAAATGGCACCTTAATAGACTTGATTTTCATGGGGTCGTCACAGCCGAAGAACATTATCTTCTGCCCGGTAGGACGGTAAATGATTTCCATTGGGCTTTTGCCAAAGACGAACTTCCCGGTAGCACCCATCTTGTCTATCGACCACGCTATTTGGTTATATACAGAGCCGCGCAACGTATTTGCCACCTTACGCAACACAACAGCATGGCTCTTGGGATTCTTCAGAAGCAGCCTGACGACTTCCGTACCGGCAAACGAGGACTTGGTAGTGCCGCGCCCTCCCTTCAACCAATAATGCGTATAATCATGCCGCTTCATGGCGTTGTGTACTTTATAGAACGCCGGGGCAATCAGCTCTGTCAATCTTACTCCTGCCATATCAAGCGTCCTCCGGGATATCGTCAATAATGGTAATTCCTGCTTCGTCCTCTTGCCCGGCACGTATTTCTGCTCTGAGTTTTTCGCTCTCGGCCTTGAGTTTTTCATTCTCCAGCTCAAGCCTGCGTATTCTCAGCTCGGTGTCAGAAGCCTGCATTTCAATGGTCACGCCGATTTTCAGCGCAGCTACAATGTCCTTGAAATATATGCCCTTCTTGCTCTTTTTGTTGAACTCTTTTAGGGCCTCAAGCGCAGTACCCTGTAAGGCATGGCCAATAGCCTTGTGGTTCTTAATCATTTTTTGCCGTTCTTTGACGAGCGCAAGGCGTTCTTCTTCAAGGGTAACTTTATCCCATTCGTCGCAGCGTTCTTGCCAATTCCACTTGTTTTTCCAAGTTTCCAATAATTGTCTACTTTTTGATAGGTTTCTGGACAGCTCTGAAACGTTCCGAAAACCACCGTCCTTGTTCATCTTCAGGTAAGCGAGAAAAGCGGCGTATGCTGGTTCGCTTTCGCCTTGTTGTTTATTCCAAGGCTTCAGGTCATTTCGCATCGTCCTCCCCTCATTTCTTCGTTTCCTTCCGTGCCAAAGGATTGTATTTGTAAATCACATCACCGTTTTCATCTAGGCCTGCCGGAAGCAATATCCCGCCATAACCTCGCGCCGGTGACGTAGCCTTCTTGACAGCGTTCCAATTGTTATGTACAAACTCTGCCATGGTAGTTTCATACTGCAAGGCCCGGTTGCGGTTATTCCCGGTGTTGAAATTTGCCGCGCTTACCCATGGGAAATTCAGGTATTTTGGAACATCTTTGTAAACGTCACTGTATTTTACAACGCCTTTTTCCCTTGCAACGATAATGGCCTGTCCAATGTTCCCGGTCTGACTTACTCCCCATTCCGGCGGGACGCCGCAGCAATTACAGGCATCGTTGCACTCCCGGCAGAATGCGTCTGAAACATGGAAGCGCATTCCCAAGCTATGGGCATATTCCCTCATCTTGTGAATGATTGGTGCTTTCAGGCCCCGGTTCAATCTTTTGTACCCGCTCTGCTTGCTGTTCTTCATGTAAAAGCTGTACAGGTCAAAGCCGCAGATTTTACTCATGGCGGCATAACGTTTCTTCAGCTTTTCGTCAGCGCGGGATTCCATACAGAAAAACTCCGTTGTCACACTGTCGGCCCCGGCCTCGTGCGCTTTTTTAATCAGTTCTCTCCAGCCCTCCGAAACTCCAATGATAAATGGCCGTAAACGCAGCGTAACGTGAATGCCGATGTCGGCCAGCCGTTTTATTGCTGCAAGCCTTTCCGTTGAGGACGGCACGCCCATCTCCATCTTTTTGGCCTTAGCGTCATCAGGTGTAATTATGCTGATTTTCACGTGCCAATTATGAGTGTGCTTGCGGAACAGGCTCATATAACGCTCGTCCTGCGTCCACCACGCCGCCTTAGTACTGAAGGACAGCGGATAGTCAATCTTATCAAAGTATTTCAGAAGCTCAAGGGTGATTCCAAACCGGCGTTCCCATTCATCAAATTGGTCGGCAAGGCCTCCCCACTGCATAATCTTGCGGGCCTGTATGTATGGATAGAATTGCTGGTTGGTCTTGCTGGCTGTCCTATCGTTTTTGAACGCGCCCTCAAATAAGGCAATAACCTTTGCCGGATCCACACTTCTAATGGATATTGGCCCCTTCCCCGCCGAATAGCCCTTTACGTTGTGGTCTTTTTGGAAGAACGCAAAACAGTACAGGCAGGTGTACGCGCATTTACTGTATGTATCAAAGCTCATCGGCATTGAACAGTCCAGCAGCTCGTTAGTCCATCGCGGGCTTGCGTAGTCCTTCTTCAGAATCGTATTTGCATTACCCAATCTGTATCTTTCCTCCCGGTAAACTTGGCACCGGCTGCCAGCCAAAAGCGGACGCCCTCTTCTTTTTGGGACGTCCGCAGTGTTATTTCGTGTATTCCGGCAGCACTTGCCTTTTTCATCTCATAGCGGAGTATTCTCCTGCCAAACCCTTTCCTGTGCTCTAACACAGCAATAGCAATTACCCTTACATGGGTTGCGTTGCGTATTCCGCAGAAGAATCCGGCCTCGTCAAATATATCGCATATAAACTTTGAGCCGCCATAATATTGCGCAGCCCTGATGTAAGGGTACGTGTTTTTTACACTGTCGCTTCCGCAGCCGTAGCAAATATCATGCAGTAGCTGCCAATCCTCTTTTGAGCCTGTGAACTTTCTGACTTTCATCTGTAATCAACCGAGGGCATCGGTTCCTCAATGTATTGCCCGGTTTTTAGGAAATAGTCCATTCTGTCCTTGCGGATTCCTTTATATCCCATTACCTCTCCAAGAGCCTTTGGGTTGAAGTGTTCTCTGCGGAACTTCCACAACAAGTTCCAATCCGCTCCGTTTGGTGCCAGCTTCTGCATTTTTTCAATCTCCGTCATCTGCCGGTCAATGTAATACCCGGCGTAGCGTGTCGGTTTGAATAATTTGTAGTAAGCGCACAGCGACGTTTCCAAATTCCAATAGGTAGTGGGTACTTCCGGGTGTTCAGACTTTAATTCGTTATACAAACGTTTCAGGTGATACTGTAAATACTTGTATTGGTCAGCGTTCAGCCGGACGGCCTCTTTTTCCTTGCGCGCCCAATGGTCTTTTCCCAAAGCGAAACATACTCCGTTCCGGCTGGTTCTTGCCTGCCGTAAATTCAGCCCGGTTGCCATCATGGGGAATTTGGTCAGGTTGTAAATCGTTTCAAGATACATGAAGATGCTGTATCTTCCAAAGAAATATAGCTTCTTTTCAATATCTTTGTATATCGCGTCATAGGTTGCACCAGGATTGGCTTTTTTCTGCCTTGCGAACGCCTTGTACTCACCAACAGCCGTGTACTTTCTGTAACTCTCAAACATTTTAGGAAATTCGTCCATGTTACGGACGTAACGCCTGTCGCTCTCAAACACCATATATCGTTTGTGGGCCGCCCACCATATCCTCATCTCCACCGGGTCAAGCGTCCGGGAAGTTGGTAAGTGGGTTATCATATAAAAGGCGGTGGGAGCCGAATAGCATGTTGAGTACAGCCACGCGAGCCAAAACCGCTGGTCAACGGTCAGCTTTAAATGGTCTGCTATGTATTTCAGCATAGGACAGGCCGGGTCAACCTCGTCCATCTTCATGCCCGCGATGTGGTAGGCCTTGCAGCCCTCCCAACGGTTCTCCCTGTAATCAATTTTCTCCATCGGTAACGACAACCTCCCCGTTGAAGCGTTTGCTCCACTTGGAATAATTGTTGCGAGACTT
>JAEEGL014560887.1_pt1 | contig 11586 bp, 13 predicted proteins | sample 9134231 | NCBI WGS metagenome assembly JAEEGL01 (sample SAMN16246548, study PRJNA631951) | gut metagenome | biome: gut microbiome; feature: rumen; material: fiber-attached | host: Bos | place: Iran: Karaj | collected 2018-10 | reverse complement strand
GAATTAATATAAATGCTAATTGATCAACAAAAAAATTCGATATTTTTTTAATCTAATAGCATAACTAATAGTTTTTAATTGCTATTTATTTCTTTATTAACTAGTATATGCTATAATTATATTAGAGATGAATGATTTCTAAGTAATCAGTATTAGTTGCAAAAACTAATAACTACTGCTCCATTTGTTATAACAAAAGAATCAATCTTATGATTGATTCTTTTTATAATATTCCTTTTATATCATCAGATTCTAATTCATATAATATGATATTATCATCTAATTCTTTAATATTTTTAAAACCTATTTGATTATATAATTGTTTTTCAAAATCAGTAAAGCCATAAGCAATTATTCCATGAATATATATTTTTCTACTTCTTTTAATTCGTAATAAATATTTTAATTTCTTATCTATTGCTTCAATTGTTTGATCTTTTTCATATTGAGGTTCTAAATTAATACTTTCTATTAAAACATATGATTTTTTATTTCTTTTAAATTCAATTATACTATCTAAATCAAGTTTAGTTGGCATAGTCCTTTTTCTTTTTAGATTTTCGTATAATTCAGGTGTAATATTTAGATAATTAATATATCCAACAAAATTATGTTTATATTTTATTTCAAGAAGAGAATCATTATTTTTTTCATATATTTGTTTTTGATAATTTTTATCCCACACATTTTCAATACCAAATTTTTTAACATCTATATTATATATATTATCAATAGTTTTTTTATTTAAATAATTACATTTAACAATTCTAAATTTAGATATTTTAAGTAATCTTGAATAACCTAATAATAATACTGATATATTACATACAATAACAATTCCATCAGTTACAGCACCAACATAAGAAAGAATAATAACATCATAGAATACCCATAACAAATTAGATACAATAGATGCAATATTAGCAGACTTTGAATCCCTTGCAGTACCGTATGAATCTATTAAACTAGCTAGCACCGGTAGGCATGCAAACCAATGATCTATTGTTAATAAACCTATTAAAAAGTAAAAGATAATACCAATCCAAAAAATCATTTTATCTTTATCTGTTTTATAATACAAAATAGATTTAACAAGTTCTATGAGGCATATTAACATACCTGCATCAGCACCAAGTAATAAATATGATGCTACATCAAAAACTGCCACAAAAATCTGTAAATACAAAAGTTTATCAATGTCTTCCTTAGTATAACTATATAAAAGTAATAACCAAGAAATTAAACCTAATACTTGCGCTATAATAACGATTACTAAAGAGTCTTCCATTACTCCTCCACTATTATAATTGTATCATATTGATTAAATAATAATATTACATTTTAAATATATAAATGAAAAGTAGACACATTTTATTATGTCTACTTATTTAAATATTTAGCCAAACTATTAATTAATTTTTTATTCTCTTCTTTTGTTCTTACTGCAAGTCTTATATAATTCATATCTTTAAATGCTTTTTTAGTTCTTAAATCTTTAATAAAAATATTATCATTTTCTAAAAGTTTTATTGCAAGTTCTGTAGAATTATGTTTACCTAAATCACATAATATATAATTGGCTTCTGAATTATATACTTTAATTCCTTTAATAGTTTTTAATTCTTTTATAAATTCTTCTCTTGCTTCTACAATCATATCGCAAGCTCTAACATAATCTTTTTTATATAAAGTACATATTTGTAAATAGTATTCTGCAAAAGAATTAATATTCCATATAGAAATATATTTCTTAATGTTAGTTAATATCTCTTCATTAGAAGTTGCAAGGACACCTAATCTTACACCAGGAATACCATATGATTTACTAATGCTTTTAATTACTATTAAGTTATTATATTTTTCTAGTAATTCATTATTAATTAAAGTATAGCGATCTTTAGTATTTGCAAAATCAATAAATGATTCATCAAAAATAATTATTTTATTCTTTTTCTTTGCTTCATCTAATATTTCAATAATATCTTTATATTTTATAAATGATCCTGTTGGATTATCAGGGTTTACAATGCATAAAATATCATTTTTAGAAACATTTTTCTTAATATCTTCTAAATCAAATTTGAAATCATTATCTTTCATATCATAGATATTTAATTTACAATTATCAAAGCATCTTTGATATTCATTAAATACCGATTTAGATACATACATCTTACCAGATAAAAATCTTCCTAGAGTATTAATAAGTTCTGCTGCTCCATTACCTACTACTAAATACTTCTCATCAGTATCATTCAAAAGACGTCCCATATTAATACCTTCAATGTATTGTCCTGAGGGATACTGCATCATAAGTTCCATTGTTGAACAATTCATTTTATCAATCATATATTTTGGTGGATAATATGGATTAACTAAATAGCAATAATCAAGTAGTCCTCTAAAACGCCAATAACCACCATATCTTTTTTGGAAATTCTTTAGTTTCTCTTCGCCACATGAGAATAGACAATTTGCAATATCAAGATCTTGTGCATCATCTATTTCATACCAAGTAATATCTGATACATCAAGAGCTTTTAATCTACTTCGTGATAAGTGAGCAATAATCTTTAATACAAGTTCATAATATTCATTCTCTCCATAAGCTTTTATATAAGCATCTAAAAAAGGGATAAATTCTTTCTTTGAAAAATCTTTACTTAATTTATATACATTAACTGTTTTATAGTAATTATCTAGTTCATTAAAATCAAAATTCTTTTTTTCAATAAACTCTGAAACAGAATTATTAGCACCAATTTTAATTACAGTACCATCCATCCATTGCTCGTACTTTGCTACCGATACTAAATTTGGTTCTTTATTTTTAACTAGTCTTTTAATTAAATCATAATCATAAATTAAATCTGATTCTAAAAGAATAGTATCATCTTCAACTAATTTGTCTTTTCCTAGATACAATGAAAAAATATTATTTGTTTTATCATAAATATCATTATCAATAAATTCTAATTTCATTTTTTTAACATTTGGATTGGTACATTCTTCAAGTAGATATTTTTTAAGATTATCTCCTTTATAACCAACTACAAGAATAAATTTTTTTATTCCAGCATCTAAACATGCTTCAATAGCTCTTTCTATTAAAGTTTTACCTTGTATTTTTAACATACATTTAGTATTACCTTGGGTATATTTTCCAAGTCTTTTTCCCATTCCTGCTGCTAACATCAAAGCTTGCATATTATCACTCCATTCTATTTCACTCAATATAAATATATCGTAATATTTATAGTATTTAATGTCAATAAAACACTGTTAATTATACTTAATAAAAAATAGTTAAGATAACTTAACTATTTTAATTCACTATTAATTTTCTTTACTAATTCCAAATTATGAAAATTATCATTCATTTCTTTTATGTTATTTATTGATTCTTCCTCTTTTATACTAGGACATAATAATTTAGTAACACTAAGTAGTCCTTGAAATCTATGTATTCCTTCAATACTATCATTTATAGTATTGCCAATAATTCTAATTTTATCTTCAAGATCTGATATTTCTCCTTTACCTACTGTTCTAATCATTCCATAAGGAAATAAATTACTAACTTTTTGTTCTAGTTCATTAGATATATTAATACCTAGTTCAGGATCATAAACAAAATCATTTAATTTTATTATTTCGATATCAAATTTCTTTAATATTTGCATCATGCATTGAAATAATATAAATGTTTGTTTATTAGAAAAATTAGGATGTGTATTATAAAAATAATTAAAGCAATCAATAAGTTTATATTCATCTATTCCTACTCCTATAGGACCAATATCTTTTAATTTAATAGATATATCAGCTTTTTGCTTATATGCTTTTTGAGAACTTTTTCCTTTTTTCTTTCCTAAATCTTGATACTTACATTCATATACTGTTAATTCTTTGTCTCTATATTCAACAAATTCATCTTTTTCTTTATCATGATATTTCATATATATATATTTTTCATCATAATCAATAAATATTGTTCTTATAAATGAAACATTTTTAATCATATCAGAATGTGCTTCTTTGTTATCCATGAACATTCTAAGTCTTCTATCAACTTCACCACGTTCATCTTCATTAACATCAATTGGAGTACCATCATATAATAGTAAAAAATAAGACCCATCATTATTTGCTCTTCTTTCTCTAAAACTTTCCATAAATCCTCCTAATTATATTATATCTATAAATAAAAGTTTTTAATAGGATTTTTACATAAAAAAAGAAACATAAAGTTTCTATTTTTTTACTAATCTTTTAGCAATTAATGGTACATACACTTCATCATCAGTATATCCCGCATGTTGAGAGAATAATACTTGATCTCCATAACTTACTATTGTTTTATTAGATTCCTCTGCTATAGCAATAAAATCACCTATAGCATAACGATAATTACCATTTTCAACTCCATCACCAAAAAGTTTACTATTAATTATATCTTCTTTTGAATAAAGTTTAAAATACATTCCTAATTCTTTTTCAAATCTTCTTCTAAATTCTTCTTGATATCCTTCTTTAACTTTAAAAGATACTGCTCTTTGATCAATAGAAGTATTTCTTTCCATTAATTCTTGTAAATCTGGATAATCGGACAAAAATAAATTATCTACTTTTATATGACCGTGATCTGCAACAACAATAACTAAAGCATCTTCTATTTTATTACACAAATCTAATATTTTATTATCTCTTTCAATAATTAATCTTTTTGATTCAGGACTATCTGGCCCATATTCATGCATAGTTGAATCGGGTTCCGTATCATATGCATAAATATATTTTTTACCTGGTTCTTTTGTCTTTTCTACAATCTGATTTAACATATCATCTAGATTTTCATATTTATCACTACCAAAAGGCATTAATTCACAACCAATGTAACTAGTTTTTTCATTTATTTCATTTACAATATTTCTTGTTCCAATTATTTCCTTTTTTAATCTGATAAAATCTTGATTAATTTCTTTTGTATCCTTTTCAATATCCAAAAAGAGCGTAATTACTTTATCAATTTCATGAATATACATATTCCAACCAAGCCAACCATGTTCAACAGGATTAAGTCCTGTTCTAATACTTGTTGTTGCTGCTGTTGTAGTAGCAGGAAAGACACTAGTGATATCATCAATTTTATTTTGTCTAAAAAAAGCATTAGAATCAAGTGTTCTATCTAATATACGTGATCCCATACCATCAAATAATATTAAGATAACATTTTTAGGATTATCCTCAAGTAACTTATCAATTTTATCTAGTGTTTTATGATGGTATTCTAATCCAAAATACTTTTTTATAGAGCAAGCTAAATTTGTTAAACAATTGTTATAATCATTTTTAACGTACATAATTACCCCCTACATATTATTATTTAGAAAATTTAATAATTTCGGTAATCTTATTTATAGTATCTTCACTCTTAGCTGTAATAGCTGCTGCTGTTGTTGTTCCATCAATAGCAATTATATAATTATAGTCTTCATTAACTTTATACATATAAAATTCATTATTACCATTTTTTCCTTCTTTTAATGCTACTAATGTCTTATCTGCAAATAAAGCTTTTACTTCATCAAAATTTGTTTTAGTAATAAAGATAATACTTGCTACTTCTTCATCCCCTTTAGTTACTTTAATAGGTTCACTATCAGATAGTTTATAATCACTATTAATTGTAACTTTTATATCTTCCTTTGTATTTGCTGCCTTATATTTATATTCTTTATCACTTTTAAAGCAACCTACTGTTAATGCTAAAATTGAAATTAATAATAAATATTTAATTTTTTTCATCTTTCTTCTCCTTTTCTATTCTTATATCTATATTATCTAATATCTTATTTAAATTATCAAGTTCTTTGGCGTTAATTAATATACAAACTTTATCTTCTTTATATACATAATGATAATTATCTTCTTTATAAGAAAAACCATGTTCATCTTCTTTTATTTTTTCTAAATTCTCAGTATTAATAATATCTTCACATTGTTTTTGACTAATAAAAGATACACTTCCATATAAATCATCTTTGTATGTTATATAAAAGTTTTCATCGATAGAATAATGAAGATCACTATTCTCTTTTAATTCCACAACTATTTTTTCATTATCATTTAATCGATATTTAATAACTTCATCATTTTCTTTTTTATCATTACATCCTATACATAATAATAAAACAATTATTAATAAAATCTTTTTCATAATTACTCCGTAAAATTATATTTAAAGCGTATTTTATCTTCAAAAACATCAAAAGTTATAGAACAACCATTTAAATGTTTAGTATAAGTATAATAACTACCTGTATCTTCTAATCCATCAATCTTTCTTCCTTTTAAATATTCTTTTTCTTCTATTGTTTTAATAATACTCTCATATTCATTAGATATTCTTTCATTAAAATATTTATCAATTAATGTTAAATCCTTCTTTAATAATTCTTTATAATTATCTATATTACGAGTTACTTCATATTTAATATTCTTTGGATTATATGTATTATCAAAAACAAAAGATAATTCATTAAGGCTAATACTATATGATATTTCTACATCACGAAAAACAATTCTACTATCTTCATAACTATGATTATATTTTGATTCATTAATCATGTGTTTAATTAACTCTACATATGGAATATCCTTATCAAAATACTTCTTAATAAATTTTATTTGATTATCCAAATTATCTACACTATAAAAATCATAAGAATAACTATCTGTTCTATACCAAGAGCAATCAAGTACTGTCCACATCGTATGGCCAGTTGAATTATATTCTAAAGATAATCGATAACCATCTTTATTAATTTCTACTCTATTATAAGTATCACCTAAAGCACTTTTTTCAGGTAGAGAATTAATCAATGTCATAAATAATTCTTCATCTACTTTAGCAAAATGAGTTACTATATCATATATTTCTTTATTATCTTCTTTTTTATAATTACTCTTATTTAAATTAATACCACTTTTACTAGATTGTCGGTAATCACCTTTAATATACCAAAAAGAATCTTCTTCTGCAAAACCTAATTCTTGAAATATAGTAGGTATATTTTTTAAATTCTTTTCACATATTTCCTTATTAACTTCTGTTTCTGTTTTTTCCACTTTTACTTTGGGTATAACATTATCTTCTTCGCCACCAAAATTTATTGCTCCAATAATAACAAGAGTAACAAGTATTACTAGGACAATAGTTGTAATAAGGTACATCATATTATATTTATTCTTCATAATTATTCACTATCCAATAAACTTTCTCTTATTTCGTATAACTCTTGTTCAGGAATACCTAAATAATCTACAAAATAACTCTTCAAATCATATTTATTAAAGAATAATTTAATAGTTTCTTCCATATACCAAGATTTAGATGCTCCCAACCAATTAGGAGCTTCAGGATGTTTTAAATGATATAAATTAACATCATCTTTTAAATAATTATAAGATAACATATAATCAGAAATAATATCTTTATTATTAACTCCACACAAAAGAAGAATTAACATTATTATTACACCGGTTCTATCTTTACCCATGGAACAATTAATAATTATTAATCCATCATTATCATGAATAGCATCAAATATAAGTTTAATATTTCTATCTTCAATTAAAGATAAATATCCAGCAGGAATTTCTTTTTCTTCTTTAGGTATTGAATCAGTAAAAGGAACATTAATAAAATTAACTTTATCTTGTAAATAATTAACTCTTAAATCAAGATCATTTCGATCTCTTATATCAATATTTAAAGATAGATTATGTCTTTTTAAATACTCTAATTCATCTTTTTCTAGATTCTTAATTAAACTACTTCTCATAATACGATTAAACTTAGTAACACGATTATCTTTTGTAGCATAACCACCTATATCACGTAAATTAGATATATATTTAAAATTTAAATGACGAACATTCATCTTATCACCTCTTATAATCCTAAATTAGGAATAACAAAGATTATTAATAAAACAATAATAATCACAATAAGTATTAAAGAACCTAACACATTGTCTTTTTGTTGTTTTTTAATTTGTTCTATTTCTTTATCAATTATTTCTTGTTTATATTGAGGTCCATTTTGATAGAATTCATCATCATATTTATTATGATAACCATTATTTTCACGATTTATTCTATTTTCTTCATAACTGGTATTACCAATATTTCCATACATATTTCCCATATTATTACCTCTTAATTATTAGTTACCATATCTGGTAATAGAATTCTTTTCTTTCTAGTTTCTCTTCTTTTATGATTTTTAATTTTTTCAAAAAGTTTAACAATATCATATGAAACAATTGCTAAAGCAGGGACTACAATTAAAGCAACCCATCCAATATAATTAGAAAGAATCACTTGAATAAATCCAATTTTAGGAATACGCATAACAACTTTTCCATATATCTGACTTTCTTTTACCGTAAGTGGATCAGATATTTGATTATAATCCCCTTTAGTAACAAAATAGTATTCACCATTTACTTGGTTTTTTTCAATTACACGATGAGTAATCATAATACCTGGATATTGAGGATTTTCAGATAAATAAGTTACAACATCACCAACATTAATATCATTACCACTAACTCTTTTAGTAATTATTGCATCATTAACTTTAATAACTGGCGTCATACTTTGCGATACAATTATATAAGCATTATATAAAGGAGGTTTATTATCTCCGCCACTTGCATTCTTCTTAGCATCAATAACATAAGCAATAAAAATGATGCCAACAGCTAATAATAAAATTAAAATTGTATATAGTAAAATACTTGCCATATAGTTAAACAACCACTTGACATCTGGCCAAATTTTCTTTACACTTTGTACCATTTTATCACTCTACTCTCTATTATAAGAATACCATATTATAACTCATTATACAATTAATATAAAAATAAAAAAGATTGACATTGTCAACCTTTTTTTATAAGTCCATAATATTTCCAAACACTATATGCCCAAGCTGTATCTTTTCCATATTTTTTATACATTTCATAAGGGCTTGTAATATCTTTACTAATAAAATTATCTTTAATATAAACTACTAAATCATCAAATGATTCATCAATACTTTTATATTTTTTATATTTCCCTCCAAGACAACTTGGATTACCACTTGTTCCACCGGCATTATTACACATTCTAACAAATGGTTGGCATTCTGTATTACATCTTGAATTAACTAGAATAATACTTGCAATTAGATATGGATCAACATTACGATTAATAGCAGCACCTGTTATTTTTTCTCCATATCCTTCTAAATATGTATCTTTATAATATTTTTCTAACTTACTTGCAATAGCTTCTTTCTTTTCCCCATTCCATTCATCAATAACAACAGGTTTAGGTTCAGAAGGTAAATTACTCTCTTTATCAGTAGGTTTTCCATTAAAATAAACCATCAATTCATTATCTTGAATAAATTTATTTGAATAGTCTACACCTTTTATAAGAAGAAAATTAAATAATGCAACTAATACTATAATAAATATTCTTCTTTTCATAATTACCTCCTTTTATTTTTCTTCGTATTCTATTTCCTTAACTCCATTATCTACTTCTGTTTTAACGATATCTTTAACAATCTTTTTAATAATTATTGTTGAATAAATATCAAGAATAGCATCTATTAATAATACTGCTCCAATAACACCAATTAGGAAGTTTGTTATTGCTTCTGCTTTTATCATAATAAATGCCGCAAAACCAATAAACAATAAAGCAAGTATTAAATTAACATACCAAAATTTATAACCATGTTTTTTTAAAACAACAGCATTCTTAATTTGAAATATAGCATCAACAAAAATAATTATTGATCCACAAAAAGGAATAATTGATTTAAATATCTCAGGATTAAGTACTAAAAATAAACCAAATGAAATACACATTACACCAGCTAAGAAATTAAATCTATTAAGAACAAATTCTTCTCTTTTAGTAAATAAATTAATAATATAGACAACTCCATATAATATTATTAAAAAGCCAATAATATAATTAATAGCATCTGTTATAAACTTAGGATTTAATATCATTAATAATCCTAAAACAATATAAACAATTGATACTGCAAATGAATAATTTCTTATCTTTTTAATTTGATCCATAACACACCTCTAATAATAATGTATAAAACATTACTCCATCTAAAAAAATTATAATAAAAATTACTTTTTTTGTAAACTAAAATATAATGAAAAATACAATTAATTCTTAAAAAAACATTTTATTGTGTTATAATGTTAATAGAATAGAAAGGATTATGTATGAAAAAAGAAGTATTAGAGATTATATTAACCATAATTCCTTTAATATCAGTAGCAATTACTATTCTACTTTGGTATCTTAAAGGATATGATGAAAAATTAAAAACAAAAGGATATTTATATCATCCACCTAAGGGATTAAATTCCTTAGAAGTTGGTTATATTTATAAAGGTGAAGTAAAAGAAAAAGATATTAATTCCCTACTTTTATATTTAGCAAGTAAAAAATATTTAAAGATTGTTGAGATTAAAAATTCTTTTTCAATAATTAAGTTAAAAGACTATAATGGTAAAGATAAAGATTTAAAAGAATTCTTTGATAAATTATTTAATGGTAAAAATGAAGTTGTTGAAGATGAATTATATGATACTTTTTATAAAACAACTGATAATATTCGATATAGAATTAACGAAAAAATTAATACTACTTATTTCTTAAATAATAGATTAGCAGTTACAATAATTGATATCTTAGCAGTATTAAGTTTATTCTGTGTAGTAGCTATTAATTATATAGAACATGCTAATAATGATGTTAACTTTTGGCTAGTAAGTATCTTTATGTTATTCTATATTCTAACTTATATGCCATTTAAATCAATGAATAACATAACAAAATTTGTAAATAGAATATTTATTCTAGTATCCTTATTCTTTATCTTAGTAGTAGGATTTGATATTGTTATGCCAGCCTTCTTATTAAATAATTTCTTATACTTATTATTAATTGCTTTAATAAATATTGTTGTATTATTTATGCCAAAAAGAAATGAAAATGGAACAAAAATTCTAGGGCAAATAAAAAGATTTAGGAATTCAATTAAATATATTGAAAAAGATAAATTAAGAGAATTAATTAAAGAAGATAAAGATTATATAGCAAATATCTTCCCTTATGCATATACATTAGGAGTCACAAGAAGTTTAATTAAAGCATCAGAAGAATTAGAAACAGGTAAACCAAAATATTTAGAACTACTTGATAAAGAAACATCCATTCGTGATAATTATAAATACTTAAAGAAAGTTACCGGAAATCTAGATCGTAGATATGGTGATGATTATTATTAAAAAAGAGTTACAAAAGTAACTCTTTTATTTTATATAAAATACCAAATAATTCCTGCAATACCTGCTAAAGCCATTAAAGCATAACATACAAGCTTTGTTTTATAAGTATATATTTTCTTGTGTTCACCAAGACATTCCCATTCATATATTTCAATAAATGGTGTTGGATTTCTTCGATACCATCCACGAATAATTACATCTTGAT
>JAEEGL013067155.1_pt1 | contig 11586 bp, 8 predicted proteins | sample 9134231 | NCBI WGS metagenome assembly JAEEGL01 (sample SAMN16246548, study PRJNA631951) | gut metagenome | biome: gut microbiome; feature: rumen; material: fiber-attached | host: Bos | place: Iran: Karaj | collected 2018-10 | reverse complement strand
TTATAAAATTTATTTCATTTTTTTTATAATATTTATTATTAGGTATTTGTATATAAATATCTATGAAAACTAATATGAAAATAGAATAATAGTTAGTTAAAAAGATGAAAATAAAAATTTATTTGTTACATATAGTATTAAAATATTAAATTTATGAGTAAGGTATATTTTTTAATTTTTATTAATATGATTTTTCCTATTGGTATTCTTAGTTTAAAAATTTTACAAAAAAAACTAAATAAATAAATCAATATTTATAATATTATTCTCATTAAAATCATAATCTTTTCCTTAATTAAATAAAATAAAATAATATTTAAAAAAGAAAATGAAAGAACAATTAAATGATAAAAAAAATTTAGAAATCACAAAAGAGCCAAATGAAGAAGAAGAAAAACCCTCAAGAAAAAATATAATAATAATATTTTCAATAGGACTTATAATTTTAATACTTTTAATAATCTTCTTATTTTCATTAAGAAATAGAATAAAAGAATTAGCAAAGACAGAAAACATATTGAGACCATATATAGATAACAAAGAATATTTAATAATTGAATTAGCAAATAAAATGAAAGTAGCATTAATATCAGATAATACAACAATGAGTAGTGGATGTGGTTTATCAATAACAACAGGATCATTTTATGATATAATTGAGGGACTAGCAGTTTTTGCTTCTAATATGATATTAGCAGGAAGAAAAGATTTTTTACAAGATAATGAAACTTATATTGATAAAATAATTGAATCTGAAGGAAAATCTTTAATTACTACATCAAATAATATGACTACTTATTCTTTTCATGTTCATAATGATAATTTTATAGAAATTATACAATTATTTTCACAAATTATTGATTCTCCTGAATTGACTAAAACTAATGAAAAAGAAATTAATGTAATAGAAATTTATATTAAATCTCTTGTTCAAATACAACAAAATGATTTTTTAGCATCAAATCATTCAACTTATTTACTCAAACAAATTATTAAAGATTTATCAAATGAATATCATCCTTATCATAATTTAAATATTGGAAATAATGTAACTTTAAATATTAAAAATAAAGATAAAAATAAAAAGTATACTGAATTTTTATTAGGTGATGTTAAAAGTTATTTTGATACTTTTTATAAAACTAAAAATATGACTTTGATTGTTTATTCTAATTTAACTATTGATAATATGACAAATTTAGTTAAAAAATATTTTGGTTTTGATTCACATTCTTCTTTAGATGTTGAGTCATTTTTATTTAAAAGTAAATTAGAAAATTTAACAAAAGAACCTTATGATAATAATAATTCTTTAAATAAATTTGTTATTTATACTTCTTCTAATTGGAATAGTCTTTATTTTTCTTTTTATATTAAAAATAATGATTATTTAGATATTAAAATTTTTATTGAATATTTTAAATTTGTTTTTTTTTCTAGAGCAGAAAATACTTTATTCCGTCATTTATTTATGGGTGATTTAATTCATAAAATTACTATTGATGAAAGTGATATTGGATACAAAAATTTTAATATTTTTTCTTTTAGAATACATATTCATAGATTAAAACTTCAAGATCATTATATTGAAATTATAGAAGATGTATTTAATTATATTAAAAATATTTTAAATAATGGAATCAAAAAAGAATTATATGACAATTTAGCTAAAATTCATGATTTTAAATTTTTAACTACTGAATATACAAAAGAAATTTATACAGTTACTTCTTCACTTTCTTATAATTTATTTTCTGGTGATTGTAATTATTTTTTAAAAGGAATGAAATTTCCAGATTATAATGAAACTATAGAAAAAGGATTAAAAGACTATACTGAGCAATTAAAATATGAAAATTCAATTATTGTAATGGCATCATATGAAGATTTTATTGAAACATTAAATAAAGATTTAAAAAACAATGGTAATTTAGAATATTATAACTATCCTTATAAATATAATGATAATATAGAAGATTTTTTAAATTCAGAAAAAAAAAAAAATAAATTAAAAAATAATCAAATATATCAAATAAGACCAATTAATAATTATATTCCAAATATAACAAAAAATGATTTAGTAAAAGAAACTAAATCAGAATATGAATTAAATGATAATTTAAATTTAACTTTATTAGATAATAAAGAAGATTTTTATTCATTTTTTGCATCTTGTACAAAATTAAAATTACCAAAAATAGAAATTATTCTTAGTTTTTATACACCTTATATTAATCCTAAAAATGAAGATGAAAAAGAATATCAAATTCCAGCTTTAACAATGTCATATATAATAAATAATATATTAAAACAATATTTTGATGAATATTTTGAAACAGGAAATAAATTTTATATTAAGAATAATACAGATTCATTTTATTTAAAAATACTATTATTTAAAAATCATACTGAAAATATAAGAATAATAAAAGAAATAATGTCACAAATTTTTATTCATTCAATAAATAATTGTATTACTAGAATAGCAAGATCTGATTTTAGACAAATATATATTGATTATTATAATCAAACTGGAATTCAATCAATTTCTCAAACACATATTCAATTTTTAAAAGCAATAGTTTCAGATAATTTTAATCCAGGACATGAACTTTTACCTAAATTATTTTTTAATTTTACAGAAGATTTTTATAGCAAAATAATTCAATCTATTAAATTAAATGTTACTATGATTGGATATATTAATAAAAGTGAATCAAATGATTTTTCTAATACAATTTATGATTATTTTAAAATAAATCATACTCAAGTAGACAATCCTAGAAATGTTACTATTAAAAATGTTTCAAATGGACAAATTTATTATTATTATTTTAAAAGTCAAAATTCAAAAGAAACTCAAAACTCAATAAGTGTATTTTATCAAATAGGTTTAAATAGTTTTAAAAAATATATTTATACTAGAATTTTTAATATGTGTATTGGTGATTTATTTATGAATAAATTAAGAGAAGAAAATATAACAAATGTATTAACAGATTTATTTTTATTTGATAATATATTATATTATCAAATTACTGTATATGGAGCAACTAATAATATAACATATTTAGATGAAAAAATATCTTTAATTTTAGAAGAAAAAGAAATAAAATTCGAATTAAACGAATGTGATGATTTTGATAAAAAAGTTCTCAGAGTTATTACAGAATCAAAAAAAGTTCAATTTACAAATTTATATGAAGTTAGTGAAAAAGTTATTGAATCACAAGAACATTATTATAGTTATTTTCATCAAGAAGATGAAAAGGTACATGATAATTCTTCAATTACTATTGAAATTATTAATGATTATTTTAAAAAAAAATTTCAAGTTCTTCCAAAAAGAATTGCTATTTTAAATTTTAATTATTATGCGGATGAAAATGTTATTCAGAATGCTATAAATGAAATTAATGGAACTAAATATATTTTAAATAAAACATTTGAAGGTTTTGTTACAGATAATTATACTCTTCATAAAATTGAAGGTGTTCCTTTTGATGTGAAATAATTTTTATATAATACATTATTTAATTTTTATTAGTTTTTTTATTTTATAAGTTTTAGTTTTAATTGAACAAAAATTAATTTTTATAAAAATTATGTTTTTTTAAAGATAAAATTAATTATTTATTTTATAATTAATTCATTCATATTAAAAAATATATTATATTATCTTATCTTTTTTATTATATTATAATTTTTCCAATTTAATTTATATCATTATGTAATTTAAAACAATTATCAATAATTAAATTTCTTTTAAATTCTCTTACAGAAAAACTTTTAAAAATTTCTTTATTATTTATTTCATTTTCAAAATTTCTTTCTTTATAAAGGATTTTTTTTCCTTTAATTAAATTTGAATTTTCTATTTCACATTTTAATAAATTTTTTCCTTCAATCGCTAAATCATTTAATTCATTATAAGCTTCTTTTAAACTATTTTTTATATACCTTTGATTTTTAGAGAAAAGAGAATTATTAAAATTAACAAAATTACTTCTTATTTTTTCTTTTATTTTATCTGCTTTATATATCATTTTGTAATTTGGTCTACTTAAACAACCAATATTAATAAAAGCATTTTTTAAATTTTTATTTTTATCTTTTATAAAATTATCATTCACTCTTAAATTCATTAACCAATTTAAATTACCTGTAAAAATATTATCATTATCTTTATCTTGTGTTTCTTTAAATGGACGATATAAATCAATTTGATTTAATAATAAATCCTCTTTTTTCTTTTGTGTTTTTGTAAATAATCTTTTCTCTATTTTTTTTTTCTCTTTAGAATATTTTTTATTTAAATTTAATATTTTTTCTTGTAATTTTAAACTATTATATAAAGATCTTTCACTTAAATTTTCTTTATTAGAAAAATTTATATGAAAATTAGATGGTGAATTTCTTGAAGAATTATATTTTCTTTTATTATCTAAATCATTTCTTATTTTTATTTGTTTAAAATATTCATAAATTTTATTTAATTCTGATTTACTAATCGGATATTGATTTATTATAGGAGTTGAAATCATTTTTGTATAACTTTTAAACTTTTTATTATTATATGGATTAATTACTTTATTTAAATTATTTTTATCGTGATTATTATTATTACTAACATAAAAAGTATTTCTACTTTTTAAAAAAAATAATATATTTTTACTTAAATGTTTTTTATCATTTAAACTATCTTTTATTATTTGAAATGATTGATTTTTTAATGGAATTATTTTTTTTCCTATTATAATATTTTTCCCATCAACATTACTTGATAAATAAGAATTAACATCATTAAATGATTTATTTATTATTCTCAGAATTTGTTTATTTTCATTTTTATTAACATTTATTTTTTTTATTAGTAAAGTTTTTTTTCTATTTTTTAATTTTTCTTTTTCTTCATTATTAATTTTATTTTCATCATTCATTTAATTAAAATAATTATATAAAAAAAAAATTTTTTATTTTAATTGTTACATTTTTATAAATTTTTGTTTTAAATCTTTAATATTATTATCTAATATTTTTTCTTGATTTAATTTTTCTACAATTTGAAAATGTCTTTCAAAACCTTTATTTAAATTTCTTTTATTTTTAATTAAGAAATATTCTTTTAAATCATTTTCAATTAATTTATGAATATAATCATCTTCATTTTTTTCATGATGATTTTCTTCTAAACTATAAGAATATTTTAATAGATTTTTCATATTATTTTCAATTTCTTTATTTAATTGTTTTGTCATATTGTTTTTTCCAAATTCAAATCTTTTTTTTTTATTTTGTAAATTCATTTGAATAATTTTTTGACTAACTTTTTTTTTTAAATTTTCAATTTTTTTATTTAAATTAGTATGATAAATTTTAATATTTAATTGCAAAATATCATTTATTACCAAATCTTTTTTTATATTTCCATCATTTATTTTTTCAAATTTGTCTTCTATTTCAGTATTTTCTAATAAACTTTTTTTTTTTTTAATAATAACATTTTTTAAATAAGGATTATATTTTAAATAGTAATTTGGTTTTTGCCAAATACTTTTTAATTCATCTTCACTAAAATTTTCTCTTAAAATATTATTTGGTAAATTTTTAATATCAATTGTAGAATCAAATATTCTTGATAAGAATATATTTTCTCTATCTAAATAATTATATTTAAATTTTGAATTTGAATTTATACAATTTTTTGAATAATAAGGTCCTTTTAAATATTTTATTATTTTAGTATTATATTTTGAATTTGAATTTTCAAATTTATTACATAATGGAATTGGATTTTTTTTTAAAATATTAAATATTTTCATTCTTAATTTTCTACTATCTTTTATATTTTCAATTTGATTTTTTCTTTCTTTATTTTTTTCATCAAATTCTTTATAAATATTTTTATAAAAAGTTTTATTATTTTTTATTAAACAAGAAGAATTTCTTTTAAAATTTTGAAAAATATTATTCGTATTTAAATTAGTTTTGGTTTTATCATGTTTATAAAAATTTTTATTTGTATAATAAAAAGTTGAATTTTTACTTAAAGTTTGTAAAAAAGAATAACTTTTTGAACCATGCATATTAGTTGTATCTTGACTAATACTATTATTAAAAGATTTATTTCTTAAATCATTATTTTGATTTTGTTTTGTTTTAATATATTTTTTATTATGAAATAAAAGAGAAGATTTTGATAAATTATTACAAAATTTTTTCATAATATTATTATTTAAAAAAAATAAAAATATACTTAATTAAAACATAAAACTAAAATAAAAAACAACAAAAAAAATAAAAAAACAAAATTATAAATTCAAAAAATAAAAAAATTATAATAAAAAAAATATTTTAATACATTAAAAGATGGGATGTGATTGTGCAAGAGACTTATCTCCTCAATCAATAATGGATTTATTTTGGTCAGGAATAATAATTCGTTTTAAAGAATATCAAGATATAATTGATATGATTAGAACAAAAAAATCAGGAACAGGTGACATTACTCAAAAGAAATATGATTTATTTATTGAAGGACTTTTAATTAATCAAGATTATAAAGAAATATCATATAAATTATTTATTCATATTTTAAATGAATCTAGAAAAAGAAAAAATGAAGGAATTTATTTTATTTGTTTAATTTTCTTAGGAAAAAGTTCTTTAGAAAATTTAATTAAATTTTTTATTTTAATTTGTATTAATCAAGGAGGATTAAAAGATTCTATTAGAAATGATAATGAAAGTTATTTTATTAAGAAAAAAGATTTGGAAGAAATTATTTATTTTTATATTGAAATGATAAGTTTTATGGGTATTGATTTTATTTCTGAAATTAGTGATAATAAAGATATTTTTATAAGTGAATTAAGTAATCAATTTTCTAAAGAAAATATTGAAAAATTTGTTAATAAATATATTTTTGATATTTTTAATAATGATGATGAAATTAATGTTGAAAACTTTTTAAAGGAAAAAGGAAAAATTTTAGTTAATGATTCTCAAATTAGAGGTATTATGATTCAAAATATAAATGATGAATAATGTTTTTTTTGGGTTTTTAATTTTTTATTTCTGGCATATTAATAATCAAATATATTTTTTTTTTTTACATTTTTTAATCTATTAAATTTAATAATAAAAAATATTTTTTAAAATTAATAAAAAGAAAATTAATCTTTTAATTTAAATAATAAATATATAAAGATAAAAATATGTGAGTTTATGGAAGACATAATTGAAAATTGATTTGATGTAGATAAGATATTCATAGATAAGTCACTCTAACAGAATGGATGTATGACCTTACTTTTATATAATTTTAATTAAAAAAAATAAATAAAAATCTACATTTAAAAATATCTTTTCATTTTAATTAGATTATAATTATATTATTGATTTGTATTTATTTCTATTATTAATATAAATTAAATATAAGAAATTTTGATTAATCAAAAATAATAATTAAATAAAAATGAAAAAACAATAAAAATGTTTAAATAAAAATTCATATTCTTCAAAAATTAAATTTATAATATATAAAATAATTAAATGAACTTATGAGATCAGGATATAAATTATAATTTAATACTATATATTTCATAAAAATCATGCTTTAAATAAAAAAAATAAAAACCAAAAATGAAATCAATTAAAAAATTTATTTGTACTATTTTTATTAATTTGAATTGAATCTATATTCTCATTATTTCTATTTTTCAAATTATTATTTTGACTATTATTATTACAATTAAAAGTCGAATTATTCGTATTTACAAATTGTTCAAAATTAAATAAATTATTTTCTTCTTTTTTAATATTATTATTTATTTTTTGATTAAATTGTCTTATTGTATTATTAAAAGAAGAGGGAGTATTATTTTTAAAAATATTTTCATTAATAGAATCATTAATTTCATTATAATTATTATTATTATTTATATTAATAATAGGCGAAATACCATAATTTTCAATATAATTATTTCTTTGTCTTTTTTGATTAATATAATCAGGAGTATTTATAAAGGGAGAAACTAAATTATAAACTTCATTATTTTGAGGTGTAAATAAAGGAGTTGGTATTTTAAAAGGTTCATAATTTTTTTGTTGAGGTGTAAACATTGAAGATGGTATTTTATAAAAACCATTTGGACTTTTTGGATTTTGTAAATAAAATTGATATTTTTGATCTTGAATATTTGTTATATTATTATTTAAATTATTATTTGTATTGTTATTATTGAAATTTTGAATTTGATTTATTTGAATTGGAAATAATTTTGATTTTTCTTTTGAAATTAATTTTTGATTATTATTATTTATATTATTTAAATTATTTTGATTTATTTCATTATTATTTATTTTAAATGAATTTGCACTATTAATAAAAGTTTCACTACTATTAGTTCCTTTAGTATTATTAAATAATTTAGGAATATTTACTTTAAATCTTAAATCATTTTTTATATCATTTATACTTCTTTTTTTATTAGTTATTAATATTTTATCTTCTTCTTCATCTTTTATACTTTCTGAATTAATTTCTTTTTGATTTATATTTTTAATTATTTCTTTATTTTGCTTAAACATTTTTGAATAATCTTTTAAAGAAATTTCTTCTTTTATTTTTTGATGTTCTAAATCTAATAAATAATTATTTATAAAATCTTTTGCTGACTTTTTAGATGATGTTATAGAAAGTTTATTTTTTTTATCTATTATTACAAGAAAAATTTCAACATCACAAAGTAATGATAATTCTAAAGTTTTTTTTATTAATCCTTTTTTTCTCTTATAATAAGTAATTTGACTATTAAGTCTATTTTCAATTTTTGCAATATTAATTTTCCTTTTACCCATTTATGTTTTAATTTTGTTTGAATTACTTTTTTGATATTAGTTATATATTATTTATTTACTTCATTTTTATCATATAACTTTTTAATCTTTTTCTTTCAAAGAGAAATACTATTATTATATATTAAATTTTATTTTTTTTGGTAATAAAACTCAGATTTTAAATGCGTTATTTTATGAATAAAGAAAAAAATGAACTTAAATATGTGATGTTACATCTTAAAAGATTGTATTTTAAAATATATTTTAAAAGTATACTATTATTAGTGAAAAATATATTTATTCATAATTATTTTTTTTTAATTTTTAATTTTTTTATATTTTATTTATATTCTCATTATTATTTAATAAAAGATCTTTGTTTTTATCTTTATTGATGTTATTTTTTATATATTAATCAAACGATATTTTATGATAAAATATCAATATTTAAATATATTTATACTGTTAAATTATCAAATAATAAAATATAATTATTAAAATATATATATAAATATTATTTCAAACCCTTTTATCAACATGAATTAGACTAAATATAAATAAAAATAAATAATAAGAATTAACTAAAAATGAAAAATGTCAAAATAAAGAAACTGCCAGATAAAAAGGGATAATACTTTTTAAATAATAGAAGATATACATTTATTATATTATTAAAAAAATCAAATAATAAAGCTTAAATATAAATATAATCTAATTATAATACTAAAAAATAATTAAATGAAATTAAAATATGTAATATTTTTCATAAATTTAATTCTAATATTACAAAATTTTCATTAATTGAAATATAATATAATTATTATGTGATTAAAATTTTTATATTTATTTAAAAAATATTATACAAATGTTTTAAAAACTTTTTGTCAATCTTTTTTTTCCAGTTGATTTTGTGATTTAAATAATATAATAATTTAAATGATTTAATTAATATTAAATAATCAAGCATATATTAAATTAATAAACCTTTTTAATTTTACTTTAATAAGATTAATTTAAATTACTTATAATTGATTAACATTCACTTATTTTTATGTTTTAAAATTCATATTTTTAAATACTTTTTTATAATGTAATGTAACAAATATTCTTTTAATATGAAAATTGAATTTAAAATAATAAATATTAATGAAAAATATTCATATTTCTTACTAATATAACAATATTATATTAATTAAAATTAATTTTTCAAATTTTTTCACTTTCTGAATCTGTTTCTTTTTCATTTAATTTACTATTTTTTTCTGTATTAATTTTTATTTCATCATCATCTTCAATTTCATCTATTTTATTTTTCATCATTTCTTTAACCAAAGTAAATTCATTTTTAATACTTTGTCTTCTTTTTTCAGCAAATTTATCTTTTTTTTCCTTTCTATTTATATCAATTTTTTCAAAATTAGTTTTTATTTTTTCAAAATTAAAAGTTTTTGATGACATATTCCAACTAACACTATTTCTTTTTTTATATTTCATAATATCATCTATATTTAAAGGATTACTAGTTTTTAATGAAGATCTTTTTGGATGTTCGGACATTTTTTTTTGTTTGTATTTTATATCTATTTAATATTAATAAAAGCTTATTTTATTTATATAAAATAACTAAAATAAATATAATTACAATTTATTTTTAAAGAAATAAAAGATTAAAAATAAAATAAAAATTAATAAAATTAATTATCAAAATTATAATATTAATAAATATTTAATTATATTAAAATTTTATTTATGTACTGTATATAAAAACCAAATAAAATTTCTATATAAAAAACCTAATATACAAAAAAACACTAAACCTTCATTCAAATAAAAAGAATGATAAAAAAGATATATAAAAAGATAAGAAAAAAATAAAAATAAATTAATATAAATTTATTTCTATTTCGAATTATTATTTTTAATATTTCGACTTCCCCAATTTGTTAATCTAAACCAAATTTTTTCAAATTTACTTAATTTTTCATATTCACTTTCTTCTTTATATAAATCAAAAACTATCATTGCTAAAGCACTTCCTGCTGAAATTAATAAAGTTTGTAAAGTTTTATAATTATTTTTATTATATGGAATAATAAATAATCCTCCTAAGGGAGATTTAAAATTTATTATTAAAGAATTTTTTCCTTCTATAATTTTATATTCTTTTTCTTTTTTTGCTTTTTCAAAATATGATTTTAATTCTTCTATTTTATTAAATTTAATTAATAGTTTTTCTGTTAATTCTTCTTTTGAAAATTTTTTTTGGTAAAATATTTTTTTTTCATTTGGTAATGATAAATTTTTTATTGGGTCTTCACATGCAATTATTATAAATTCTTCATGAAAAGAAATATATATTTTATATTGTTCTGTTAAATCTTTTTCAGATGATTCGGAAGTTATATTTATAAATTCGTTTGCTAAATCTTGAACAAAGTTTTCCATTTTTTTTTATTAAAATTATTGTCATTTTTTTATATATTAAATTAATTTTTATTTTAATTTTTTTTTATTATTAAACAATATTATAATTAAAAATTCTATTGTGAAAATTTTAATAATTTTAATTTTAATTATCATTATTCTTACAATAGTAAAAAATTTAGTTTTAATTATATATTAAATACATTATTATTATCAAAAAATTTGCATTTTTTTAAAATATTATCACCAGAATCTCTCAAAATGGATTTTTTGATTTAATAAATTCCGATTATTATTATAAATATGATTATTCCTATAATA
>JAEEGL012582518.1_pt1 | contig 11586 bp, 1 predicted proteins | sample 9134231 | NCBI WGS metagenome assembly JAEEGL01 (sample SAMN16246548, study PRJNA631951) | gut metagenome | biome: gut microbiome; feature: rumen; material: fiber-attached | host: Bos | place: Iran: Karaj | collected 2018-10 | reverse complement strand
CTGCGCGGCGGCACCGTCTCGTGGTGCCGCATCACCGGCAACGCCGCGAAGAACTTCTTCATCCGCGGAGGCGGCGCGGCGCTCGTCGGCAACCGGGCCGTCCTGTCGCACTGCCTCGTCGACGGCAACCGGACGCACACGTCAAGCAGCGACGAATATGCCGGCGGCATTTTCGCATCGCGCGGCCTCGTGGAGAACTGCCTCGTCACAAACAACACGTCGGTCCAGTACGGCGGCGGCATCGCCATCCACGGTTCGGCCAAGATCCGCAACTGCACCATCGCGTTCAACAAGGCCGCGACGAAGGGCGGCGGCCTCTTCTGGTTCGACGGTTCGGGCCGCGAAATCCGAAACTGCCTCTTCGCGTTCAACACGGTTACAGGCTCCTCTGACACCTCCGTCGGCCTCCCCGAGTGGAGCATGACCACCGTCGGCGCCACGCAGTACGCGAACATCTCGAACTCGACCTTCTCCTGCGGATTCGTCGGCGCCGTCGCCACGGGTGTGGATTCGCGCACGATGCTCGACCCATTCGTTGATTCGGCCGCAGGCGACCTCCACATCCTTTCGACCTCCGACGCTGCCGAAACGGGCACCTCCTACGACGGCATGGCGGCCGTCGATCTCGACGGCAACGCCCGTGTCAGCGGCGCGGCCCCCGACATGGGCTGCTTCGAGGCCGACATGGGCCAATTCTCCTGTGGCTTCTCGGCGAGCGCCGGCGAACTCTTCGAGGACCAGCCCCTGACGCTCACGCCTTCGATTCTCAACGCCCCCGCAGGTGTGACCTTCACCTATCTCTGGACGCTCACGGACCACCTCGGCAACGTGACCACGCTCACGGACGAGGAACCCGTCACGACCCTGCCCGGCGGCCTCTACACGATTGTCCTCACCGCGACGCCTTCGTCCGGCGCGCCGGCGACCGCCGTCCGCGAGAACTCCCTTCTCGTCGCCGCGCGGACAAACTACGTCTCCGCCGTAGAGAACCCCGCCATCGCCTTCCCGTATCGCACGGCCGCGACAGCCGCGACGAACCTCCTTGACGTCCTGCCCTACACGATAAGCGGCTCGACCGTCATCCTCCTCGAAGGGCGTCATGTCATCGCGTCCGAGGTTGTCCTCGACAAGGCCATTACGCTGTGCGGACTCGGTCGCGACGTCACCACGCTCGATCGCAACCGCGGCAACACCCGCGCCCTGCTGATCAACCACGAACACGCCATTGTCGAGCGCATGACGATCACCGGCGCCCGCTCCGCCGTCCGCGACGGCGTTGGCGGCTGCGTGAGAATCGCCTCCAACGGCGGGACGCTCCGCGACTGCCGCGTTACGGGCAACGTCTCCCAGAACTACTACCAGTATGGCGGCGGCGTGGCCGTGACGGGCGCGAAGGGCCTTGTGGACCGCTGCGTCATCGATGGCAACGCCAACACCTACAAGGAGCAGCTCGAGTACGGCGGGGGCGTCTACGCCACGGCCGGCGTCATCCAGAACTGCCTCGTCACGGACAACGCCTCCTATTACGGCGGCGGCGCGGCGGTCACTGGCAGCGGCGTGATCCGCAACTGCACGATCGTCCGCAACCGTTCCATCTTCAATAACAACGGAACCGGCACCTCTTTCGGCGAGGGCGGCGGCATCTGCTACGTCAGCGGAGGAACGGTGCAAAACTGCATCTTCGCGGAGAATACCTGCGGCAGCGCCACCGGCAATCCCGAATGGGTCAAGAAGGACAACGGCTCCACCGCCACCTTTACGCACAGCGCCTGGCCCGAAGGCGTCACGCTCAACGCCACCACCGGCGCGAACGCGCTGAACGTCGCGGACTTCCGCTTCCGGAACGCCGACGCCGGCGACTTCCGCATCCGGCGCGATTCACCCTGCCACGACGCCGGCCTCTACGCCGCGTGGATGGCCGACGCCTTTGATCTCGAAGGCCTGCCTCGCGTCGACAACAGGCAGTCTGTGGACATAGGCTGCCACGAAACGCGCTACGCAGAGGCGCGAACCATGCTGATTCTCCGCTAGCGCGGAAACATCCGAAGTGAAAGGAAAGACCATCATGAACATTGAGAAACTCACGCTTTCGGCCACAACGCTTGCGTTGGCCGCCACGATGTCGTTGGCTGCGCCGAGGAAGGCCGCGGACATCACAGTGTCAGGCTACACAGGCTCGACGCCGCTTGAGAACTTCCCGGTTCTTGTCCGGATTTCGCCTGAGCGCATTTTCGGCTTCTCCTACGCCGACTGCGTGGCGGACGGGCGCGACATCGCCTTCGAGGACGCGCAGGGCAACGCCCTCGACCGCGAAATCGACACTTGGAATCCAAACGGCGAGTCACTCGTCTGGGTTCGTGTCCCGTCATTGGCGAACAACATGGCCTTGACTCTGACCTACCAGGATTCGACAGTCACCGCACCGCCCCCGTGCCAGACAAACGGCGCGGTCTGGGCGCCGGCCGGATACATAGGCGTCTGGCACATGAACGAGTCGAACGCGAAGGACTCGTCGGCCAGAGGCTACAACGGCACGGCAAGCGTCAATTCCATCGTTCCCACGGAGGGCGTGGTAGGTTCCGCCCTCCAGTTCGCCAACGCAGGCCAGATTTCCTGCGGGAACACTCCCAATTCCGAAATCGCCTCGGGCTTCTCGGTGGAATGCTGGCTCTACGTGCAGGACGCCACCACCCGCGCCTTCATGGGAAAAAACGCCTGCATTTCGCTGCGCATGGGCGGCCAGACATTCACCTTGACTACGCCCGGCGTAAAGGACCACAACCTTTCCATGGGCGCCCCGACAGCCTCCTGGTTCCATTTCTGCACGACATTCCTGCCAAGCGCCTCCCACGGAATCAAGGTCTACCGCGACGGCGTCTTTGTCACATCCACCGACACTTCCGCGATTCCCAATCCCTCGTCTTCGTCCGAGCTCCTCCTCGGAAACAACCAGTGGAGTACGCGCATGTATGGCAAGATCGACGAAATCCGGCTCGCCTCCGTCGTCCATTCCCCCGACTGGGTCGCCGCTTCCGCCGCGACGCAGTCGGGCTCTTCGTTCCTGACCTACGGCTCAATGAGGGATCTTGCAAGCCTTGATTTGCTCATTGTCAGTGGATTCCCCGATCAAATAGGCTCTCCAACCCCGTCATATGGTAACGTGAGCGGTCTCTCCGTCAATGACGAAGTGGCGTTGTCCATGCCCTCTGCGGTCGTTGTGGGGGAGGGGACCGTTACAAACCGTCTTGTCGGATGGAAGCTCGAGTCGGTAGACGTTGACACTTCCGTCCGTACGCCCGTCCGCTCGTCGTCGGACGTCGGAGAGGCCATTGACCGCTGCGACTACGTCCACGCCGGCTGCGCCGAGTTCACTTGGCTCTGGGATGTCCGCGACGTCGTCGGCGTCGGCGCGCCGGCAGCCGCGGAGACGGGGGAAAACTACCTGACCCTCTCCGCGGACGTCACCGGCATAGGCTACACCGCGCCGTCCGCGACCCTGAAGTTTGCCTACGGCGTTTCGCCCGATGCGCTCGTGTACACCAATGTCGCCTCGTCGTCCGTCACGGCGATTGGAACATATACGGCCATGATTACGCGCCTCACCCCAGGCGTGGCCTACTATGTCAAGGCCATACTGGAGACGAACGACGCGGCGCAGGATGTCGCCGAATCGGATGTCGTCTGCCTCCTGACGGCCTCCCTTGATGAACGATTTGGCGAACCGGGCCTCCTGCAGGCGAAGTACGCGAACAAGTGGTACACCGGGGACTGGGACATTGAAGGCGCTTCCGACGCGGACCGCGTACTGGGCGCATGGGCGGCGCATTGCGGCAACAACTTTTCGGGCACTATGCCTTGGAAGTCCGCCGACGGCACGACAACCTATTCCACCTGGGGCGACAACACGACATGGGGCTATGTCGGCTCCATGTATTTCAGGGACGCGACCTACACCTTTGGCGGCTGCATGGACGACAACGTCCGCCTCTCCATCGACGGCGAACAAGTCCTGGACCAATCCGGGAGCACCTTGAAGACGCAAAACTGGGCGCCGCCCAATGGCGCCGGATGGTATCCCATTGAAATCCGCGTCGGCAACGGCACGGGCGGCTACGGTCCCTACGGCGGCTTCTACGGTCTCTGCTGGAACACGACCGGTTACACGACCAAGGACACCTCGGCGAATTGGTCCAAGTTTGTGGACCCCGGCGACGGTTCGCTTCTGCGGACCGTCTCGGGCCCTACCATAACCGCATCGGAGAATATCTCCGCCGGCGCGTTGTCCTCAATCGGCCTTTCGTTCACAGCCACCGAGTCGGCCCGCACCCTCCGCGTCGCAAGCGGCCCCGTCCGCGGCGGCGACAATCCGGCGGATTGGTTCGCGACAAGGACCATCGCGACAGTCGCGGCCGGTGCTTCGTCCTACTCGTTTGTCCCCCCGGCCGACTGGGGGAGCGACTCGAACCTCGTCGTCCGCTTCTATTTCGACGGCGACCCCGTCGACTGGTCCAACTCCATTTACTGGCGTGATTACACGGCGCCGTCGGTTACGGACTTCGCGGCCGACGGGACGGGCGGCGACACGGTTGTGGTGTCAGGCACCCTCGACTCCTTCCCTGGCGCCAATTGCACCCTCACGGTGTACACCGGCGACAGTCCGACGGCACTCGAACATGTCTGGACCGGAAGCACTCTCTACGCCACCGGTGATTTCTCAATCACGCTTCACGAGCCTGACACCTCGGCGGCGCGGTACCTGACACCCGGGGAGACCTACTACGTTGCAGTCGAAGCCGCTTCGGGAGGGCAGGTCACGCGCACCTCGCCTTTGGAGGTGACGATGTCCGCGGCCCCCGTCTTCCTTTCCTCGAGCGCGACCGTAACGCGCCGCACCGTCACTTTCAAGGGGCTCTTCTCCGATGTCGGCGCCGGCACCTCCGCGACCGTCACGCTCTACGCCGGCCCATCGTCCGCGGCGGAGGGCGACCTCGTCGCCGTCGAGGCGCCGATCACCGTCACGGCCAGGAACGAATTCTCCATCGCGCACACCTTCCCCGATTTCGAAACCACGTATAAATGGCAGCTCCGCGCGACGGCCGAAACGGACGGCGGCACCTCCAACTTCGAGACGCGCACGGCCGTCGCGTCGTGCAAGACGCTCGACACGACGACCTACACGTGGAAGACCGGCGTCACCTCCGGCAACTGGGACGACCCCGCGAACTGGACCGACAACCAGGGCGGCGACAGCCTCGGCTATCCCCAGAGTTCCGCGGCCACAGCCGTCTTCACGGCCGGCAACTCCGCGTCGGTCGCGTTTCGCCAGGCGCTGACCGTCGGCACGCTCAACCTCTCCGCCGCAAATGTGGATGTGACATTTGTGCAGGGAGGCGCCTCGACAAATGCGACAAGGTTGACCGCCAACACGCTCAATCTCAACGGCGCACGCGGCCTCATCACGCTCGATGGCGTCGCCATCTACGCGGGAAGTGGCGTGACGCTCGGCGCGAATCGCGCGCTGACCCTCGTAAACGGCGCAAACCTCTTCATGGGCGATTTCTCCAACGAGAACTACAATGAAGTCACGATCGCCGGCGGGTCATGGCTCTCCTGCAACCAGATGTTCTTCGGCAGCGGCACAATCACGATCGACGACTCCGTGGTCTGGACGCGCAGCCACGACTACATCGGGCGCACGCGGACTGGAGGTCGTGTCGTCTTCAAGGGCGCGCACCCCGTCTGGCGCCACAACAACAATGGGGGCTACTTCTTCTCCAACATCGCCAACGCAAATGTCCAGCTGGATTTCATCGTTCCCGTCGGCGGTTTCCCCGAGGCGCCGATACAGGCCCCGTCGAACCAGTCTTACGCCATGGGGAACAACGGCAACAACGCGGCGGTGTCAGCACTCACCATCAACGTTCTTGACGAATCCCCTGCGAACTTCGCCGACGCCACCGTCACCTCGCCGCTTGTCTCCTGGCCGAACAAGGGCATAGGCTCCTCCGTGCTCGAGGGCCGTCTGCCCGTCGATGCCGGCGTCACGGACGACGAGTTCGTCTGGGACGACCAGCACACGCCGCCGCGAACACTGGACGTGAGAATCGTCGGCGCATCGCACAGCTGCCAGCTGCAGATATCGGGGGCCCCCGAGTCGGTCGACTCCCAGGACGTTTCCCCGGCCTACGGCTACCATGCCCTGGCCAATGGGGCGACGCAAGCCTGCACCGCGCCGGCGGGGTATCAGCAGATCTCCGAGACGAAGCGCGCAATCTGCGCGGGATGGAAGCTCTACGACGTCAATGCGGCGACACTTGCGCGCACGCTCGCGGACAGCGGAACGGGAACATCGTGTTCTGTCACGGGCAACGGCGGCTGGCGCGAGCTTGAGTGGCAGTGGCGCGTCGAATACAAAGTGTCCGTCACGGCGTCTGCCGGCGGGACGGCCGAGGCCGAGAGCGTCTGGGTCGCCGACGGCGATGTCGCGCGTCTGCATGTGACGCCCGCCGCCGGCTACGCCTTTGGCAAATGGACGGGCGACGTGGACGCGGCCAACGACAAGACGCAGGACCTCTCCTTCCAGGTTTGCGGCACCGGCTACGCCCTCACGGCGACTTTCCTTCGGGCGTACTACGTGTCCACGACCGGCAACGACGCCAACGGCGGCACGGGGTGGGACGACGCGCTTGCCACCGTCCAGGCGGCGTTGGCGAAGGACGCGAACGCCTATGTCTACGTCGCGGACGGCATCTATCCCCAGACCGACACGATCACCCTTTCCGGCGGGGCGACAATCGCCGGCACCAACAACGCCTGCGGCGCAATATTCAAGGCCGTCGGGAAAATCGCCAACGGATCACTCTTCCTGCTGAGGCATGTCGACGCCCGCCTGCTTCGCCTCGCGATCACGACAGGTTTCACCGGGTCAAACGGCGATTTCGCCCGGGGCGTCTACCTCGACGGCAACGGGCTTGTCGACTCCTGCGTCATCACCAACTGCCGTTCGCACTACTGCGCCGGCAACGGCGGCGGAGGCGTGTACCTCTACGGCGGAGGCATCGTTCGCAACACCATTCTCGACTACAACTCAACCTACGCCTCGGGCGGCAACAACGCCAAGGGGCACAACATCTGCATGACGGGCGGCCTTGTCGAGAACTGCGCGATTACCCGCGGCGGCGTCAGGTATGGCGCGTCCAGTTCCGGAGGCGGTGTCTTCATGCAGGGCGGCACCCTTCGCAACTGCCTTGTCTCGGGTGGCACTCAGGGCCATGACAATGCCGACGGGGCGACAGGCGTACTCGTCTTCAACGGTACGGCTTCGCTCATTGAGAACTGCACAATCGCCGGCAACTACCACGGCTCCTCCGTGCAGACCAAGGCGTTCTACGTCAACAGCAGCGCCAACTGCACCATCCGCAACAGCATCATCTGGGGCAACGTCAACAACGGCGGCGTGGCCAACTGGGGCGCTCACACCTCTGCCAATCTCACGGCCGAGAAGAACTGCTCCATCCCCGCCTTGCCAGGCAGGGGGAACATCAGCCTCGACCCCGCGTTCGTCGACGAAAACGGCGGCGACTACCACCTGACGCTCAGCGCGGCCGTGGACGGCGCCGCTACGCAGCCGTGGATGGCGGCGGCGACCGATCTGGACGGCAAACCGCGCGTCATCGGCGCCGATGCCGACCTCGGATGCTACGAGTTCGATTCGGATGGAATCAGCTGCGGTTTCGACGTCTTCGAGGCTGGACTTCTCGACATCGATGACGTGACCCTCGCCGCGCGCGTCGTTGGCGGTGATCCGTCCACGCTGAGTTTCGTCTGGACCCTCACGGATTCCACCGGCAACACCATCGCGACCAACGGCGTAGGCCTTGCGACCGTCACGCTTCCTGTCGCGGCCGGGCTCTACGACGTCTCCCTCGTCGTCTCCGACGGTTCGACTTCCGCCTCTTCAGTCCGACCTGCGCTGCTCCGCGTCTACGGCAGCGACGTCTTCGTGGATCCCGCCGGGGGCAACGTCTATCCGTACTCCACCAGGGCGACCGCAGCCACAAACCTTCTCGACGCAATCGAGGCCGCATCGGACGGCACAACGGTCCACCTCTCCGACGGCTGGCACCGCATCGCCAAGACGCTCAGCATTGCTGTCGGCGCCCACCTTGTCTCCGACAACGGCCCGGCCGCGACGACGATTTTCGGGCGCTCCGTCACATCCGGCGCCCCGCTCGTAATCGTCAACCATGGTGGCGCAGTCATTGACGGCATCACGATTTCCGGCAGGGATTCCGACAGGACGCAGCCGCAGCAATGGAGCGGCGTGCGTGTAACGTCCGCAGGCGGCATGCTTACCAACTGCGTTGTCCGCGACCACCGCACCGTCAGCATTTCGGTGCACGGCGCCGGCGCGCGTCTGGAAGGCGGAACCGTCGTGGACTGCGTCTTCTCCAACAACTTTGTGGCCTGCTCTGGCGGCGGCGGCATGCGTGGCGGCGCCATCGACATGACAGGCGCCAATGCGCTTGTCGACCGCTGCGTGATCACCAACAACATGGTTTCAGACGGCGGCGTTTCATACGGTGGCGGCGTCTACGCAAACAACGGGACCGTGCGCAACTGCCTTATCGTCGGCAACTCATGCGCCAAGGGCTACGGCGGCGGTCTCGCCGTGACGGGGTCCGGGCGCGCTTTCAACTGCACGGTCGTCCGCAATACTGCCACCACCGCCAACGGTGGCATATGGCAGGGCGGGGGAACCGTGCAGGACTGCCTCGCTTGGAACAACACCGCGAATGGCATTCCGGAGGACCAGGCGGATCCTGGCTTCATCGACGCCGAGGGCGGCGACTACCACCTCAATGTCGCCTCCGTCGCCGTCGATTCCGGCACCGTATCGAATCCGGGCGCACTTGACCTCGACCTCATGCCCCGCGTAAGCGGCGTTCGCGCGGACAAAGGTTGCTACGAGTACGACCAGAACCAGTTCTCCATCGGCATATCCTTTGACGCCGAGACGCCCTTCGAGGAGTCGCCTGTTGTCTTCACGGCGGCTGCAACTCCCGCCGGCACCGTCCTCGACAACGCGATGACATGGTGGACCTTCGACGGCAGCGAGCCTACCGCAACCAATATCGGCGCCAGCGGCGCGGTTGTGACGAACGCCCTTCCCGCCGGCATCTACACCGTGCGCTTCAAGACCGTCTACAACGGCCGGGAATACTCGTTTGACCGCCCTGACTGGGTCATCCGCTACGGCCGCACGGTATACCTCGTGGAGGAGAACGAAGGGGCCGCGCCGCCGTATGCCACGCCTGAGACGGCGGCCACGAACCTGATGCGGGCTTTCACGTACGCCATCGACGGCTGTACCCTCCTAATCGGCGACGGCACCTTCCGCATCACGGCCGAGCAGATCCTTGAACGGCATATCGCCATCCGCTCGGTCAACGGCCCGTCGCGGACGACGATTGACGCCACGCACAGTCTCCGTCCCTTCGTAATCAAGTCCAAGGATGTCGTGCTTGACGGCCTACGTCTCTACAGGGGGCACAACTGGGCTCAGGGCGGCGCCGTGCAGATGGTTGCGGCGGCGACGATTACGAACTGCGTCTTCGACTCGTGCCGCATCCAGAACAACGGCGGCGCGGGCGTATACATGACAGCCGGCACCGTGGTCGACAGCGTCTTCACGAACTGCCATACGGTATCGGCCTATTGCGACACGCAGGACGGCGTGGCGATCTGGGCGAACGGCGCAAGTTGCCTCATCGACCGCTGCCTCGTCGTCGACAGCAACGAGCAGGGCACAAAGGGCAACGGCGCAGTTTGCATCGCCCAGAACGGCGGCACCGTGCGCAACACCGTGGTGTCAGGCTCGCGCATGAGGAAGTGCGGCGGCATAGTCCTTGGCGCGGACGGCAACGGCAATGGGTCCGGCAAGGCCATCAACTGCACGGTGACGGGGAACGTCACGACGACCTCCGGCGAAACGGCGGGCGTCGCGGCGCTGGGCGCCTCCTCCGTAGTCCGCAACACGATTCTCTGGAACAACGTCAACGAGGCCGACGAACAGCGTGCTGAAACAAGCGGCGCAGCCGCCCGCTTCGACCACTGCTCCACTGAAGACCCGATCTTCGTCGGACGTCCCGGCCGCGAATTCCTGATCCGCTCCAACTCGCCCTGCCGCGACGCAGGCGTGACGGAGCCCTGGATGACTGGCGCGCTCGACTTCTACGGCAAGCCGCGCATCGACAAGCCAGCCAAGCCGGTCGACATTGGCGCCGCCGAGTGCCAGAAGACGGAAGGCACACTGGTGATCATGCGCTAGGCGCGCCCTGGCCGTTGGCCCGACTGCACCGACAATCCAAAGGACAGCACAATGAAGAAATCAACCCCTCTCGCCCTTGCCGCCCTTCTGGCGGCATCCGTCGCGTCCGCCGACATGTCGTCATACATTTTCCTCGAATATGTGGAGACGACGGGGTCCCAGTACATCGACACAGGACTCTACCCCAGCCGGAATCTGCGCGTCGTGGAAACCCTCTCGACCACCGACACGGGGACGGACAAGATGACCTTCGGCGTCCGCAACGCGGGCTACGCCTTCCTCTGCTGGCTGGGAAAGAATGCAGGAACCAAGGTCTATCCCGCTATCGGCACGTCGGGAAACATCGCGAACCGCAATTCCGGAAAGACTTCCGGGCAGAAGTGGACACTCGACATGGGGACCGACGGCCTCTATGTTGACGGCACGGCCATCTTCACGGCGGCTGAGTTTGCCAACTACACGAGTACGGCCGCAGTCTCGTCGAAGACGCTCTTCCTCTTCGGCCTTTCAAACAACGGTACCGCCGATAGCCGCATGTATGTCGGCAAATGCTATTCCTTCCAGGCCTACGAGAGCGGCGACCTCGTGCGGGACCTCGTTCCCGCGCAACGCAGGTCCGATTCGGTCGTCGGCCTCTACGACCGCGCCAACGACGTCTTCTACGACAACGACGGGAGCGGGTCCTTCATCGCCGGTCCGGTGCTTGCGAGTTCGCTCACGGTCGAGGGCAGCCCCTTCGCGGTGGGAGCCGTCTCGCCGGCATACGGTTTCCATGCGAACACGATGATTCCTGACGTGGCGACGAACTGCTCGGCGCCGGCAACGGTCACGGCTGAAGGACTCACCGCCTCCTGCGCGGGCTACCGCTTCTACCGTCAGACCGGGCCCTCCGAATGGACCCTCGAGTCGAGTGGCGCGGGGAACACCTTCTCCTTCACGCCGAGCTTGGAAGACGCGCGCATCGTCTGGCTCTGGTCGATCGTCGCCGACCTCGCCATCGCTCTCGACGGCGCGCCCGTCCCCTCCCTGAACGCCCTCTCGTTCCCGATTTCCATCGGCGGCCTCGGCGCCTCCGGCGCGCCAGCGGACGTGAAGGCCGCCTGGGGCTACGCGGCGGACAACCTCGCCTACACGAACACCATCGCCACAATCTCGCAAATCGGCGCGACGTCCGTCACGCTTCCCCGACTCCGGCCGGGAACGGCCTACTTCGTCAAGCTCATCCTCGAATCGCAGGCCGCAGGCGGCGGCAGCGT
>JAEEGL012210804.1_pt1 | contig 11586 bp, 5 predicted proteins | sample 9134231 | NCBI WGS metagenome assembly JAEEGL01 (sample SAMN16246548, study PRJNA631951) | gut metagenome | biome: gut microbiome; feature: rumen; material: fiber-attached | host: Bos | place: Iran: Karaj | collected 2018-10 | reverse complement strand
CACCTGGCCGACGGGCGAGAGCGAGAGCGCATACTGCATCTTCTGCGTCATCTCCTTCTCGCTGAAGGCAAATCCCCCGCCCGTGCCGCCAAGGGTAAAGGCAGGGCGCAGGATCACCGGATAGCCGATTTGTTCCGCCGCCTCCAGTCCCTCCTTCACACTGGTCGTTATCATTGATGGGATCACCGGCTCCCCGAGCTCTTCACACAGCTCCTTGAAAAGCTGCCGGTCCTCTGCCCTCCGGATCCCGGCGGCATCTGTTCCGAGAAGCTCGATTTCACACTCGGAAAGGACTCCCTTGTCATAGAGCTGGAGCGAGAGGTTGAGGCCGGTCTGTCCGCCGAGCCCCGGGACAAGCGCGTCCGGTCTTTCGTACCTGCAGATCCTTGCCAGGTACTCCAGCGTCAGCGGCTCCATATAAACCTTGTCCGCGATCGCGTGATCCGTCATGATTGTCGCCGGGTTGGAGTTCGCGAGGACGACCTCATACCCCTCTTCCTTCAGGGCAAGGCAGGCCTGTGTCCCCGCGTAGTCAAACTCCGCCGCCTGGCCGATTACAATCGGCCCCGACCCTATGACCAGTACTTTTTTTATATCCGTGCGTTTCGGCATATTCCACTCTGCTTCTGTCTGCTTCTGTCTGTTTCTGTCAGTTTCTGTCTTTTTCTGTCTGTCTCAATGCCGCATCATTGCGGTAAACTCCCTGAACAGGTACATACTGTCCTGCGGCCCGGGCGAACTCTCGGGGTGATACTGGACTGTGAAGATTCTGTCCTTTTCACTGCCGAGGCCTTCCACCGTTCTGTCCAGCAGATTGATACAGGTCACGTCCAGGCCGGTGCCGGCTACGGTGTCTTCGTCCACCGCGTAGCTGTGGTTCTGGCTCGTGATTTCGATTTTCCCGGTCCGAAGGTCCTTTACCGGATGGTTCCCGCCCCTGTGTCCGAATTTCAGCTTGTAGGTCGCCGCTCCGCAGGAGAGGGCCGTCAGCTGGTGTCCGAGACAGATCCCCATCAGGGGAATCTCTCCCCGCAGGCCCTTCAGGGTCTCGATGACCTCCGGCACATCCTCCGGATCGCCGGGCCCGTTGGAAATTACGACGCCGTCCGGCGAGAGCCTCAGGATCTCATCTGCCGGCGTATCGAAAGGGACGACGGTGACATTGCATTTTTCCCTGTTCAGCATGCGGATGATGTTCATCTTAAGTCCGCAGTCGATAACGATGACCTGGTGCCGCGGATTGGATGTGCGGCTGTACCATTTTTTCCGGGTGCTTCTCCTTCTTACGGCATCGTGCCTTACGGGCGATGCGGCAATGATCTCCATACCCTTTTCCTTCGGCGTTCCGGCATCTGTCACAAGCCCCCTCCTCGATCCGAGGTCGCGGATGCTGCGGACGAGCCTTCTCGTATCCACGCCCCACAGGCCCGGAATCCCGTTATCGGCAAGAAGCTCCTCCACCGTCCCTGTGGAGCGGAAATTCGACGGACTCCCGTTTATATCGCGGACAATCAGGGCGGAAGGCGAGACTAAACGGCTCTCATAATCCTCGCTGTTGATTCCGTAGTTTCCGATCAGGGGGTAGGACATCACCACAGCCTGGTCCGTATAGGACGGATCCGAAAGGATTTCCTGGTATCCGGCGACCGACGTGTTGAAAACAATTTCACACACTGTATCCGTCCGGGCGCCGAATCCGTACCCGTAGAACTCGCTTCCGTCCTCCAATATCAGTTTCCTGTCAAATTGCATGTCTGTTACTCCCCGGTCTGCAGCGCCGCGTTAAGGAATTCCCGGAATAGGGGATGCGGTCTGTTCGGCCTCGACTTAAACTCGGGATGGTACTGCACGCCGAGAAAGAAGGGATGGTTTGAAAGCTCGATGGTTTCCACAAGCTTGTTGTCCGGCGATATGCCGGAGACTGTAAGGCCCGCTCCGACAAGGATATCCCTGTATTCGTTGTTGAATTCATATCTGTGGCGGTGACGCTCGCTGATATCCCGCGCCCTGTAGCACCGCTCCATCAGCGTCCCGGGAAGGATATGGCAGGGGTAGCTTCCGAGACGGAGCGTCCCGCCCTTGTTGACCTCATCCGACTGGCCCGGCATGAAATCGATCACCTTATGGTCCGAGGCATCGTGGAACTCACCGGAGCATGCATCCGTGATCCCGGCGCAGTGTCTTGCGAATTCAATGACCGCGATCTGCATCCCGAGGCAGATCCCGAAGTAGGGAATATTCTCCTCTCTCGCATATTGTGCGGCGAGAATCATGCCTTCCGTCCCCCTGTCGCCGAAGCCGCCGGGTACGATAATTCCCTGGAGGCCTTCCAGCTTTTCCCTGAAATCGGACTCATGGATGTCCTCCGAATCCAGCCAGGAAATGTCGACATGCGCGTTCAGGGCAAAGCCCGCGTGCGCAAGCGCCTCAGCAATGGAGAGATAGGCGTCGTGGAGCTGGACGTATTTTCCGACAAGGCCGATCCTGATGGTCTTCTTTCTGGAATGAATGTCGCTGACAAGCCGCTCCCATTCCGCAAGATCCGGCTCCTTTGCGGCAAGTCCCAGTCTCCTGCACACAACGCCGGAGAAGCCTGACTTTTCGAGCATCAGCGGAGCTTCATAGAGATTGTCCAGCGTCCTGTTCTCGATGACGCAGTCCTCCGGCACGTTGCAGAACAGAGATATTTTCCTGAAAATACTCTCCTCCAGGGGCTCGTCGCAGCGAAGGACAATGATGTCCGGCGAAATTCCCATGCCCTGGAGTTCCTTGACCGAGTGCTGGGTCGGCTTTGATTTGTGCTCGCCCGAGCCGTGGAGATAGGGCACCAGCGTCACATGGATAAAAAGACTGTTCTCTCTCCCGATTTCGAGCGAAATCTGGCGCGCCGCCTCAAGGAAGGGCTGCGACTCGATATCGCCGATCGTTCCCCCGATCTCGGTAATCACGACGTCGGCATCGGTCTTTCTGCCCACACGGTAGACGAAGTCCTTTATTTCGTTCGTGATATGCGGGATTACCTGCACGGTGGAGCCGAGATACTCGCCCCTTCTTTCCTTGTTCAGGACATTCCAGTACACCTTGCCGCTCGTGAGATTCGAGTACTTGTTCAGGTCCTCGTCGATAAAGCGCTCGTAATGCCCGAGGTCTAGGTCCGTCTCTGCGCCGTCCTCCGTGACATAGACCTCCCCGTGCTGATAGGGACTCATCGTCCCGGGATCCACATTGATGTACGGGTCAAGCTTCTGGGCGGCAACCTTCAGCCCCCTGGACTTTAAAAGCCTTCCGAGAGACGCGGCCGTAATCCCCTTTCCGAGGCCCGAAACCACACCTCCGGTAACGAATATATACTTTGTCATGCTGATCTTCCCCTCTGTCTGTCCCGGCAGGAGCTGCTTACAGCTGCCGGATTCTTTCAATGGCTTTGATCGTATTATCCCTGCTGCCGAACGCCGTCAGCCTCAGGTACTGCTCCCCTGCGGGACCGAACCCCGCGCCGGGTGTCCCGACGACGTTCGCCTTTGTAAGGAGCGTGTCAAAAAACGTCCAGCCGTCCGTCCCCTGCGGGGTCTTAAGCCAGATGTAGGGGGCGTGTTCTCCTCCGAAGACGCTGTATCCGGCAGCCGCAAGGCCTTCCCGGATGATCCGCGCGTTCTCCATGTAATAAGCGACCTGCTCCTTTACCTGTTCCCTTCCCTTCTCCGAATAGACCGCTTCACCCGCTCTCTGGACGATGTACGGCGCGCCGTTGTATTTCGTCCCATGCCTCCTTGCCCAGAGCTGCCAGAGGGAAACGCCCCTTGCCGAAAGCTCCTTCGGGATCACCGTATAGCCGAGGCGCAGCCCGGTAAAGCCTGCCGTCTTGGAAAACGAACGGAATTCAATGGCGCAGCTTTTCGCGCCCTCGCACTCGTAGATACTGTGCGGGATGTCATCTCCCGCGATATAGGCCTCATACGCCGCGTCGTACAGAATAACGGCGCCGATTTTCAGAGCGTAAGCGACCCACTCCCCGAGCCGGTCCTTACTCATCACTGCTCCGGTCGGATTGTTCGGAAAACACAGGTAGATAAGATCCGGGATTTCCTGCGGGAAATCGGGGACAAAGCCGTTATCCTGCGTGCAGGGCATGTAAATAACTCCGCCGTAACGGCCTGCCCCGGAATCGTACACTCCGGTCCTGCCCGCCATGACGTTGGAATCCACATATACGGGATACACGGGATCACAGACAGCGATCCTGCTGTCCGCCGCAAAGATTTCCTGGATGTTGGAGCAGTCGCATTTTGCTCCGTCCGATACAAAGATCTCATCCGGGCTGATATCGCACCCCCTGCTCTTGAAATCATTAAGAGCTATCGTCTCTCTTAAGAAATCATAGCCGAGATCCGGCGCGTATCCGCGGAAGGTATCCGTGCTTCCCATCTCGTCCACCGCAAGGTGAAGCGCCCTGATGACCTCCTGCGAAAGCGGCTGTGTGACGTCGCCGATGCCGAGCCGGATCACCTCTGCCTCCGGGTGGAGCGCCCGGTATTCCCTGACCCTTCTTCCGATTTCGGAGAAAAGATAGCTTCCCTGCAGTTTTAAGTAATTCTCATTTGCCCTGACCATTTTTCGTGCTCTCCATGCACTCCTGCCGTTACAGGTTCGTATAGCCCATCAGCGCCTCATCCACAGCCTTCGCCGCGGCTCTTCCTTCCGAGATCGCCCAGACTACAAGGGACTGCCCCCGGCGCATGTCTCCCGCCGCAAAGACCTTCTCCCTTGAAGAGGCATACCCGCCCTGCGCCGTCTTTACATTCGTCCTCGCATCGACCTCGACGCCGAAGCTCTCCGTGACATAGCTCTCGCTCCCGAGGAACCCTGCCGCGATAAGGACGAGCTGCGCGGGGACGGTCTTTTCGCTCCCTTCCACGGGGACCATATTCATCCTGCCGCTCTTCTCATCCCTTACAGGCGTGAGCTTTACCAGGACGACCTCCTTTAAGTTCCCCTTCTTATCCTTTACAAACTCTTTGACCGTGGTCTGATAGATTCTCGGGTCCGCGCCGAATTTGTATATTGCTTCCTCCTGGCCGTAGTCGGTCTTGAGGACTCTCGGCCATTCCGGCCAGGGATTGGAGGAAAGTCTTGCCGCGGGGGGCTCCGGCATCATCTCAAGCTGCGTGACGCTCTTTGCGCCGAGACGGATGCAGGTTCCGACGCAGTCGTTCCCCGTATCTCCGCCGCCGATGATAATGACGTCCTTATTCTTTGCCATGCTAAACGGGACCTTCCTGAAATCGCTGTCGAGAAGCTGTTTTGTGACGCTCCCGAGAAAATCGACGGCAAACCAGATTCCCTTCGCGTCTCTCCCGGGCGCTTTGATGTCCCTGGGGCTGGAGGCGCCGCAGGCAAGGATCACGCTGTCATATTCTTCCAGAAGGCTCTGCGCGGGCACGCTCCTTCCGACGTCCGCGTTCAGGACAAAGCGGACGCCTGCCTTCTCCATGAGCCGGATCCTTCTGTCGATGAGCGATTTGTCGAGCTTCATATTGGGGATGCCGTATCTTAACAGTCCGCCGGGCCTGTCCTTTCTCTCATAGACCGTGACCTCGTGCCCCCTGCGGTTTAAGAGCTGCGCCGCGGCAAGACCGGACGGCCCGCTTCCAACGACGGCAACCCTTTTCCCCGTGCGGACTGGCGAGACGGGCTCATCGACAAGGCCATTCTCAAAAGCGTACTCAATGACCGCCTTCTCATTCTCCTTCGTCGATACCGGGGCGTCATGATACCCGCATGTGCAGGCAGCCTCACAAAGGGCAGGACACACGCGGCTTGTGAATTCCGGAAAGCTGTGTGTCACCGAAAGCCTCTGGTAGGCCTGCGCCATCCTTCCCCTGTAGACAAGGTCATTCACCTCCGGCACCAGGTTGTTCAGGGGGCAGCCGGAAGCCATGCCGCTTATCATGACGCCTGCCTGGCAGAACGGGATGCCGCAGTCCATGCACCTTGCCGCCTGCTCCTGCTGACGGGGAAGTGGGAGCCTTGAGTGAAATTCCCTGAAGTCCTTCACCCTCTCTTCTTCGCTGCGGACAGGGCCGTCCTTTCGTTCATAATCAAGAAATCCGGTAACTTTTCCCATGACATACTTCCTTTCATCCTCTTATCCCACAAAAGCCCTGAAGGCCTCAATTCTAGCCGTCTCAGGATCCGCGCCCTGCTCCTGTGCCTCCGCGATAAGACGCAGGATTTCCTTATAATCCTCAGGAATGATCTTTTTGAACTGCGGCACGTACTCCGCAAAGTGCGCGAGGATTTCTTTTCCCTTTAACGACCCTGTCTGGCGCACATGCTCCGTGATCAGTCTCTTTAACTCCTCAAGGTCGCTCTTGTGCCTTACGTCCTCGAGGCAGACCATCTGCTTGTTCAGGTTCCTGTAAAGACGGTTGTCCTCATCAAGGACGTATGCCACTCCGCCGCTCATGCCTGCGGCAAAGTTCTTTCCCGTGGGCCCGAGGATAACAACGCAGCCGCCGGTCATGTATTCACAGCCGTGTTCGCCGACGCCCTCAACGACCGCCGTCGCCCCGGAGTTGCGGATGCAGAATCTCTCTCCCGCCATTCCGGCAATGTAGGCTTCTCCCGAGGTTGCACCGTACAGAGCAACATTTCCGACGATGATGTTCGTGTGCGGATCGTACCCCGCCTCCGGCGGCGCCGTAAGGATAAGCTTTCCTCCGGAAAGCCCCTTTCCGAAATAATCGTTGCTCTCACCACAGAGCCGGATCGTAAGGCCTGCGGGGATAAATGCCCCGAAGCTCTGCCCGCCGGAGCCGCTGCATCTGAGCGTGATCGTATCGTCCGCAAGACCCTCCGGATGCTGTCTTGTGATCTGTGCCCCAAGGAGTGTCCCGAAGGCTCTGTCCGTGTTCCGGACCGTGAGGACGGCCTCGGACGGAGTGCCGCCGTCTATGGAGCCGAGGATCCCTTCGCTGCGGAGAAGGATTCTTTCATCCAGCGTGCTTTCCAGGTGGAAATCGTACCGGCACTCCGGCCGGAAGGTAGACTCCTGCCTTGTGACATCGGAAAGATCGGGAAGGATGCGGGAAAGGTCAAGCTTCTTTTCTTTTTCCGAGAGATTCTCCCTGACCTTCAGAAGATCGGTCCTTCCCACCATCTCCTCGACAGTCCGCACGCCCAGAAGCGACATGATTTCGCGCATCTGTCTTGCGATAAAGAGCATGAAATTCTCGACATATTCCGGCTTTCCGGAAAACCTCTTTCTCAGCGCCGGGTTCTGCGTCGCAACGCCCATGGGGCAGGTATCCGACTGGCAGACCCTCATCATGACACAGCCCATCGTAATAAGGGGCGCTGTGGCAAAACCGAACTCCTCCGCTCCCAGAAGCGCCGCGATCACGACGTCTCGTCCGCTCATCAGCTTGCCGTCCGTCTCGATGACAACGCGGTTTCTTAATCCATTGGCTAGAAGCGTCTGGTGCGTCTCAGCAAGGCCCAGCTCCCAGGGAAGTCCCGCATTGTGGATGGAGCTGAGCGGCGCCGCGCCGGTCCCGCCGTCGTATCCGGAAATCAGGACGACGCCCGCGCCTGCCTTCGCGACACCTGCCGCGACGGTTCCGACGCCTGCCTCGGAAACCAGCTTGACCGAGATTCTGGCGTTCTTGTTCGCGTTTTTGAGATCGTAAATAAGCTGCTCCAGGTCCTCTATGGAATAAATGTCATGGTGCGGAGGCGGCGAAATAAGGCTGACGCCCGGTGTAGAGTGTCTTGTTTTCGCGATCCAGGGATAGACCTTCCTGCCAGGAAGATGTCCGCCCTCTCCGGGCTTTGCTCCCTGTGCCATTTTGATCTGGATCTCTCTTGCGCTGACGAGGTAGCGGCTGGTTACGCCGAACCGCCCGCTTGCCACCTGTTTGATGGCTGAGCTCCGGTCATTGTCCGTCCCCGCGGAAAGGATTCTCTCCTCGCTCTCTCCGCCCTCGCCGCTGTTGGATTTGCCGTGCAGATGGTTCATCGCTATGGCGAGCGTCTGATGCGCCTCCTCCGAGATTGAGCCGTAGGACATGGCGCCGGTCTTAAACCGGGTGACAATGGACCTTTCGTCCTCCACCTCGTCCAGCGGGACTTTCTGCGCGGGATAATTGAAATCCAGGAGCATCCTGAGATACCCGGTCTGCTCTGAATTCACCATATCCGTATATTCCTTGAATTTCTCGTAGCTGCCTTCTCTTGTCGCCTGCTGGAGCTTGTGGATCGTCTGCGGGTTGTAGCGGTGGTGCTCCCCGCGGCTTCTTTCCTTATGCCTTCCGAGCGCCGTCAGCTCGAGATTTACAGGGAGTCCGAGAGGATCAAAGGCCCTGCTGTGCTGGGAATCGACAGCCCTGCCGATGTCCTCGATCGTAATACCTCCGACGCGGCTGACCGTTCCCGCAAAATAATCGTGGATTACCTCCTCCGAAATGCCGATGGCCTCGAAGATCTTGCTGCCCTGATAAGACTGGATTGTCGAGATTCCCATTTTGGAGGCGATCTTCACAATGCCCGAGAGCACTGCTTTGTCATAATCATCCGCTGCTGCGTAATAGTCCTTGTCCAGAAGCTCCTCCTCAACGAGCTCTGCGATTGTCGAGTGGGCAAGATACGGATTGACCGCAAGCGCGCCGTACCCCAGAAGCGCCGCAAAATGATGAACCTCTCTGGGTTCGCCGGACTCCAGGATCAGAGACATCGCCGTGCACTTTTTTGTGTCGACAAGGTGCTTGTGCACCGCAGCGACCGCGAGGAGCGAGGGGATTGCCACATGGTTCTCGTCGACGCCCCTGTCCGAGAGGATAAGGATATTGGCGCCGTCCTTATAGGCCTTGTCGACCTCGACGAAAAGATGATTGATTACGCGCTTCATGGGCGTACTCTTGTAGAAGAGCGTTGAAACCTTCTCAACCTTGAAGCCGTCCTTTTTCATGTTCTCGATCTTCAGAAGATCCAGGTCGCTTAAGATCGGATTGTTGATTTTGAGCACATGGCAGTTCTCCGGCTGCAGCGCAAGGAGATTCCCGTTGGTCCCCGCATAGACCGTCCTGGAGGTTACGATTTCCTCCCTCTGCGCATCGATCGGGGGATTGGTGACCTGCGCGAACAGCTGCTTGAAATAGTAAAAGAGCGGCTGGTACTGGTCGGAGAGCGCGGCGATGGGTGTGTCGACGCCCATGGAGCCGATGGCCTCCGATCCCGTAAGCGCCATGCTAAGGATCCCGTCATGATAGTTTTCCCAGGTGTAGCCGAACGCCTTCTGCAGTGTCTTTCTCTGCATGGCGCTGATCGCGGGCACACGGTGATTGGGAATTTTCAGTTCGGAGAGATGCTGAAGATTCCTGTCGAGCCATTCGCCGAAGGGCTTTGCGTGCGCGTACCTGTCCTTGAGCTCTTCGTCGTAGATAACCCTTTTCTTCTTCGTGTCCACAAGAAGGAGCTTTCCGGGGTGGATGCGCTCCTTTTTGACGATATGCTCCTCCTCCAGCGGCAGCACGCCGACCTCGGAAGAGAAAATAACTCTGTTGTCGTCCGTAATGACATATCTGGAGGGACGCAGCCCGTTCCTGTCGAGGATCGCTCCCATGACGTCTCCGTCGGAGAACAGAATCGAAGCCGGGCCGTCCCAGGGCTCCATCATTGTCGCGTAATATTGATAAAAATCTCTCTCCTCCTGCGACAGGGTCTCGTTGTGCGCCCAGGGCTCCGGGATCATGATCATGGCGGCGAGCGGAAGATCCATTCCGCTCATGACAAGGAATTCCAGCGTATTGTCCAGCATCGCGGAGTCGGAGCCGCTCTGCGAGATCACAGGCAGGACTTTTGTCATGTCCTCCTCGGTAAAGAGGCCCGAATGCATGGTCTCTTCTCTCGCGAGCATCTTGTCCGCGTTGCCCCTGATCGTGTTGATTTCCCCGTTATGGACAATCAGGCGGTTGGGATGGGCGCGGTTCCAGCTCGGCGTCGTATTCGTGGAAAACCTCGAGTGCACCATCGCGATCGCGGATTCATAGTCCGGATCCGTCAGGTCCGTAAAGAAGGTCCTGAGCTGTCCCACAAGAAACATGCCCTTATAGACGATCGTCCTGCAGGAGAGGGATACCACGTAGGTGTTGACATTGCTCTGCTCGAATTCCCGGCGGACCACATAGAGTCTCCGGTCAAAATCGATATCCTCGGCCGCGTCCGCGGGTCTTGCGATGAACACCTGGTAAATATTCGGCATGCAGTCCCTTGCGCGTGTTCCGAGTACTCCCGGGTCGGAGGCAACCTTTCTCCAGGCAAGGATCGACAGCCCTGCTTTCCTTACGATGATTTCGAACATGGACCTTGCCTGGCGCATGTCCAGGTCATTCTGAGGGAAAAAGAACATGCCGACGCCGTATCCTCTTTCCGGGGGAAGCTGGACCCCCTCCTCCCTCAGGATCCTTGAAAAGTACAGGTGCGGAATCTGTGTCAGGATGCCGACGCCGTCTCCGGTCTTTCCCTCGGCGTCCTTGCCTGCCCTGTGCTCGAGATTTTCCACAATCGAAAGCGCATCGCAGACAAGCCGGTGACTCTTCCTGCCTTCAATATCGATAATTGCTCCGATACCGCAGTTGTCGTGTTCGAATTCCGGAGAATACAAACCTTCCCGTCTGATTCTTTCCAACTGGACTGTCATGTTCCGCCTCCTGGTCTTTGAATATTCGCCATGGCTCATTGCTTCACGCAGCAAGGGCGCTTCAGGTGTAAACCTGAAGCGCCCTTGCCTCTGATTATCATTAATTATAAATGTATAATTATGCCGCCATTGACATCAGAGTCATTATAGCTTTGTATTTTTGAATTGTAAAGTCAGTATTCAGCTCTGCTCCTTCATAATGACTGCGGTTCTTTCTTCCCTGAGGTCGTGGAGCACTCTGCAGCCAAGTCCGGACACGTCGCAGATTCTTACTATTTCCTCCAGCTTTTCTTCCTCCGGGACCAGGTCCCCGAGGATATTGGGCAGCCGCATGAGTTTCTCCGGCTGCCAGGCAAGTGTATGCGAGTTTTCAAAGACCGCGGTATACAGGATATCCGCCTCCACAAGGTCCTGGAAAATATGGCTTCCGTAGGACAGCTCGGGATTATATCCGACCCGGGACTCCGCCACCTCGCACAGAACCTCAAACTCGCTGATGTCGGAAAAGGCGGTCGGAACTCCCAGCTCCGGCGAGGAGGTCCCGACTCTTCCGGGAACGATCAGCATCATATGCTTCCCGGATCCGCGGTATTTCCAGTTAATCCGCCCGATCAGCCTTGCCACGCGGTGCTTTTCACTGTAGGGCATTCTGTAGTACGCCTGCGGATCCACATAAATAATCATATCCAGGCCGATATCCCTCGAAAGTCCCATCGACGCGCCCCTAAGGTTCAGCAGAAGGCTCTCTTCCGGCAGCTGATCCGGGACCGTGATCTCGCCGGTATCCATGAACACCTTCAGGGGCCGGCACTGGAGAAGGTTGATCATATAATCTCCCTCGGCCGACTGGTTGACTGTAAACTCAATGTCGACTGGCTGCCCGTACTCCT
>JAEEGL011905220.1_pt1 | contig 11586 bp, 13 predicted proteins | sample 9134231 | NCBI WGS metagenome assembly JAEEGL01 (sample SAMN16246548, study PRJNA631951) | gut metagenome | biome: gut microbiome; feature: rumen; material: fiber-attached | host: Bos | place: Iran: Karaj | collected 2018-10 | reverse complement strand
TTTAGTTTTAAATAAATCAAAATTATATTGTTCCTCATTGATTATATGATTAGATACAATTCTAACAATTTTATAGTCACTATCCATATTTTCAAGCCAAATTTCATCATCTGCACCTTGTAAAATAATTGGATTATAATTTTTTTCAGTTATAAAATAATGAAGAAGCTTCATTGTTAATATATTTTTTCTATCAAGTTGTTCTTGCACAATATCACTCCTTTTTAATAATAACATTATACATTATATCATAAAATTAATAAAGAGGTCTAAATAAGTGAATTATGTAATTTTTCCCAAATTATTTATTATTTTAATTAATATAATTATATTTATTTTAATGATATATTCTTTAAACATATATAAATATTATGATAAAAAAGATATATTTATAATCACCATTAATATAATACTAGAATTACTATTTAATATTTTTTTATTAAATAATAATCTATTTTTAATGTTTTCAATTAAATTAATGGAATTTATCTCTTCAATATATCTTAATGAAATCATTTATACAAATAAAAAAAGTGTCCATTATCTTACTCCTTTTATTTTATGGAATTTTTTATTGACACTTTTTACAACAACATTATTGTTCTTGGTTGTTTAATTCTAATTCATTTATATATTCTTGAAATTCTATTGGTGGATCTACTTCCCTATAAATTTCTTCATCAGTAATTGGATGAATAAATCTTATACTTTTTGAATGAAGAAATTGTCCAAATGGAGTTGTTTTCTTATTATTGCCATATACTGGGTCATTATAAATTGGATGACCTATATATTCCATATGAACTCTTATTTGATGTGTTCTACCTGTTGATAATTTACATTCAATTAATGTTTTATTATCTTTTTTATATCTTTTTAATACTCTAAAATGAGTAAAAGCATCTTTAGCATTAACATCGGTAACCATCATTTTTTGTCTATTTACAGTATCTCTTCCTATAGGAGCATCTATATCTCCTGTATCATGCATAATAATTCCTTGAACTAGAGCTAAATAAGTTCTCTCTACTTTTTTATTTTTTATCATTTCACTTAATAATTCATGAGTTTTATCATCTTTAGCTACTACTAATAATCCACTTGTATCTTTATCTATTCTATGAACAATTCCTGGTCTAATATTATCACTACCACTGCTTAGATTGAATCTATATAATAAAGCATTAACTAAAGTATGTGAATAATTACCAGCTGCTGGATGTACAACCATACCACTTTCTTTGTTAACAATTAATAAGTATTGGTCTTCATATACTACATCAATAGGAATGTCTTCTGGTTCAACTGAGATAGTGTAATCTAAATCTGAAAGAACCTCAATATTATCATTTTCATGAACAATATAATTAGAATTTTCATTTTTATCATTTACTAATACTTTATTTTCTTTTATCAATTTTTGTACTTTACTACGTGAAATATCTAATTCCTTAGTCAAATATTGATCTAATCTAACATTTGTTTCCTTTGCTATCAAATTATTCACTTCCTTTTTTCTCTTCGACAATAATCTCTATTAAAATTAAAATAATTGATATTACTATAAAACAATCTGCAATATTAAACACTGGAAAACTATATGAAAAAATTTTAAAACTGAAAAAATCTACTACATAATTTCTAATAATTCTGTCTAATAGATTACCAATAATGCCACCAAATAACAAAGAAAAATTAACTATTTTAAAAGAATTTAAATTTTCTAAATCAAGTACATATTTTATAGCAAATAAAAGGAAAACAATACTTAATAATGCTAGAAAGATTGTACCATCAGATAAAATTCCCCAAGCAGCTCCAGTATTTTGAACATATAGTAATGAAAAAAAAGAAGGAATAATAGTAAATCCATCATTTGGATTTAAATTACTGACTACTATAAATTTTGATATTTGATCTACTAATAGAAATATCAATGTCATAATAATTAACTTTTTTTTCATAATATCACCAAAAATATTTTATCAAATAAAAAAAATATTATAAAGATATATTTACCAAAATAACATCTTCTCCTATTTTTTCAATTGAATTCCAATATATTTCTGTATCAACTTTTCCTTTAGAAAAAGAAAAAAAACTTCTGTTTGGTTCAATTACTAAAGAAATAATTTTACCATTATTTTCATCTACTTTAACATCTATAATATTACCTATATTTTTTCCATCTTTAACATTAACAATATATTTACTCTGTAAATCAGAAAGTCTCATAATATCACCTAATTAATATTATGAGACTTTTATCATTTTATTAATATCTTATATTAGTATCATTGCAGTTTTTATTAGTTACACAATCAAATTTTGAGCAAGCATCTTGATTATTTTTATTTACACAATCATATTTTAAGAAAAATTTTCTCATCAATAAAAATCTGTTCCATTTTTTTGTACCCAAATCATATTCTTCGACAGTTAATCTCATTGTACCGCTAGTTGAATGAGCTACAGTAAACTTACCTTCAGATTGTAATTTAGATGTGTTAATAACCATACCAACATGTCCATCTGAACCGATTAAATCACCAGGCATTAATAAAGCTTTTATATAAGCATAGTTTTCCTTTTTTATTGCAACTTTTTCTACTTTTACGCCAATTTTTTCACCTGTTTTTGCATTTACTACAGTAGTTGACTTTGCATCAGCGTTATGCATTTCACTACTAATATATGATTTTTTACCAAATGCTGCTCCATAACACCAGAAAACAAATCCTGAACAATCAAATCCACCAGGTAAAGTTTCTGGCCACTTATAGGCATTATGAACAACTTTCTTTTGACACCCTATTGAATCAGGAATACCTTTATTTAAGCATGACATAGAATGACATCCACCTGGGAAATATGGAATCGTAATTCCTATTTCACTAGACATATATATAGCTGCTGCTACTACACCTGATCTAGTATCATTTCTAGCTGCACTAAGTTTAGCATCTAATTCAGATTGGTATTTATCTCTTGAACCCTTAATGTCTTTAAGGCAAACTGTATTTTTAGGATTAACTTTATCTCCAATGTTGGTATTACCACTACCTGAACCTCCAGAACTTCCAGAGCCTCCAGAACTTCCAGATCCACCAGAACTTCCAGATCCACCAGAACTTCCTGGTTTACCTGAAGTAGTATCGCTATCCTCTGGATTAACTGGATTTGAAGGCTTTTGCTCTTTTTTTGGCATACTTGCAATAAATGACCCATCTGCTTCTGTTCCTGTTGAATTTGTACACAAATAATCACCACTAGAATTAGCTAAAGGAGTAATATCCAATATAGCAGATACTATTGTTGGAACAAAGAATAATAATAAAACAGCAATACATCTTGATACTAATTTAGATGTAGCTTTTTTCAATGCATCATTATCTTGTGAAATTATAGCACTTGAATAATCTACAGCTATAAATAAGATAAGTAATATTGGAGCAATTATTCTAAAATATCCAAAAATCTCTTTAATAATTTTTAATGCTTCTGGAGTAAATATACCATTACAATTAGCATCTATTTCTAATATATTAATCATAATTACCCTCCATATTCTTCTTTCAATTCATCATCAAAAGAATATATTTGATAATAAGTAATATCAGTTGACTCCATACCTATTACCATCTTTATAGAGTTATCTAAATTTAATAAGTACTTAAGAGAAAAATGATCCATGCTTCCAAAAGAATCTTCTTCATCATAAGCATCAAATATACTAGATTCCCCCATAAGATATATTTTATTATTCTTTACTAAAAAAACAATAGAAAATGAATTATTATCATCTATATTGTAATAACTTGCACTATAAATAGTTTCTTTTTGTCCATCATCATCAATATCATATGTTACCTTTTTAAAAGAATCTAAATCATCTATACTTTCAATAAAATCTTTATTTAAGTCATATGTTAAATAAGATAAATCATTAATATCAGCATCAATAACATCAAATTCTAATACTTCTACATTAGAAGTTACAAATAAATATGGATGTTCAAAAGTATAGGCTTTCTCATTTGCATTATTAGTCATAAATAATTCATTATTTGTATCTCTTGCATAAATATTATAGTATCCAATAAATTTATTAAGTGAAAAACAAGCAAAATCCTTATCTAATAAGTCTTCATATTGTACTTCTTGAAAAGTATGATTTTTATATTCTAAAAAAGTAGTATTATCAAATACTAAATATTCACTTTTATTATTAGTTACTAAAACTAATAAAATAATTAATACAATTACTAATAATCCTAAAATTATATATAACTTTTTCATATAAACACCACTCTACTTTATAATATCATACTTTATTACCATATTTAAAATAAAATAAAAGCAAAGTTTTTATTCTTTGCTATTTTTTACAGTCTTAGTTTTTGGTTTATTTGCTGTTTTACTTGCATTTTTTCTAATGTTATCAATTGCTTCTTCAAAATTGTCACTTTTTGTAACATAACTGCCACTAACTATTATATCTACAAAATCAAGTCTTTTAGCAATATCACCAGTTACTCCACCATCGACACTTAATTTAAGTTTAACTTTCTTAGCTACAACAATTTTCTTTATTTTAAGAATTTTTTTAATTGTATCTTCGATAAACTCTTGTCCACCTTTTCCAGGATTAACACTCATAATAAGTATTAAATCTATCTTTTGTAAATAAGGAAGCAATATAGATACATCCGTTTCTGGATTAATTGCAAGTCCACATTTAATACCATATTGTTTTATTAAATCTAAATTTTTATCTACTTTTTCTATTTCCACAGGAATTGTTATGTATTCTGTATTCAATGATGCAAAACGATTAATATATTTAGCTGGTTTTTTAACCATTAAGTGTACATCTAATCTCTTATTTATTGTACTACTCATTCTATATAACATTTTATATGGTTTATGTCTTTTCTTAACAAATCTTCCATCCATTACATCTACATGAATATAATCACAACTAGTTCTGTTAAGCTTCACTATATCTTTTGATTCACTTTTACTACTTAAAAAAGAAACCGATATTTTTTTCATAAAACCTCCTACTTGTGATGTATAGATTCTAAAAATTTAATATAATCATCATACCTTGACTTAATTATTTCATTGTTTGATACTGCTTTTTTTACTTCACAACAAGAAATATCTTCATTAGTATGCATACAATCACTATATTTACATTTATATTTTAAAAATTCAATAAACGAATTTTTAATATCTTCTTCACTATAAATTGACAAATCAATACTAGAAAATCCAGGAGTGTCTACAAGTTTTCCTCCAAATAAAGAAATAAGTTCAACATATCTAGTAGTATGTTTTCCTCTTCCTAAAGCATTAGATACTTCTCCAACCGTGAAGTTTAATGAAGGATCAAGCTTATTGAACAAACTTGATTTACCTGCTCCAGTTTGACCAGTAAATACTGTTGTCTTATCTTTAAAAATACTTTTTATTTTTTCAATTTCATAATTATAAAAAACTGAGTAACCTATTTCTTTATAATATTCTATTATACTCTTAATTTCTTTTTTTATTTCATCAGTTACAATATCCTCTTTTGTGATACAAATAACTGGTGTAATTTTATTGATTTCCATTATAGCTATTAATTTATCTAATAAATTTGTGCTAAAATCAGGAGTCTTTAAACTAGTTACAATCAACCCCTGATCTACATTAGCTACTAAAGGACGGATTAAAAAGTTTTTTCTAGGTAAAATATCTAATATATATTTGTCTTCTTTATTAATGATGCAGTAATCACCTACAACTGGAGTTATTTTCTTATTTCTGAAAATTCCTCTAGAATGGCATTCATATACTTCACCATCACAGTTTACAAAATATAAATTACTAAGTATTTTTACAATCTGTCCTTTCATAACCCTCCTAAATTATTGTGTTTCTTCCTCTTGTTTTTTTTCTTCTTCCTCTTCTTGTTTTGGTTCTTCTTTTGGTTTTTCTTCTACTGGTTTAGTAAGTGTAATTGTTAAAGAAGCTCCATTTACAACTTTACTCTTGCTTTCTCTAGATTGTTTAACAACAGTACCCTCTGGATACTCATTAGATTCTGTATATTTAATATCAAGTACTAATTCATATTTATCAGCAAATTCTTGAATTTTCTCAAGAGGCCAACCTTCTCCAACAAAATCTGGATACATTGCATAAGGTTCTGGAATGTACAATGTTATTGTTGTTGGATTCTCTTCTGAAATAATTATTTCAGTACCTGCTTTGATATCTTGATCTATTATTTTTTGTAAATCAGTATCTTCCTTTATATCTACTTCTTTAGTTTCTACAACTACTTTCATCTTATACACTTTTTCTAAAGTAGTTTGAACTTCAATATAATTCTTACCTTTGTAGTTTTCTATCTTATATGTATCATTTTTACCTAAAGATTCAATTATTGTTATTTTAGTACCTTTAGCTCTACTTCTACCAATTGCAGGATTAGTACCTACAACCATACCTTTTTCAACTGTTTCACTATATACTTTCTCAGTTTCATCTAAAACGACAAAGCCATCATCACGTAATACTTTTTCAGCATCTGCAACAGACATACCAGCAACATTTGCAATTTTAACATTGTCACTCGTTTTAAATGTTGGATAAAGAATAACTCCAATAGCTGCAATTCCTCCTAAAAGAATTAACATTAGAATTACAATTATAACTGTTGAAAAACTTCCTTTTTTCTTTTCTACCTTTTTATCTATTTTTTTAGCCACAGGTTTTTCCTCCAAAGTAGTATTATCTGTTTCTTTTACTTCTCTTAATGATGGTTCTTTTTCATCAACTTCATGTTCTGGATATTTATAAACATAAGGTTTCTCATTAACTTTATCTTCATTTAGACATACTTTTAAATCATTATACATCTGTTTAACATCGTCATATCTATTTTTTGGATTTTTTGCAGTTGCTTTCAAAATAATATTTTCCAAACTTTGTGGAACATTTGAATTTACTTTTTTAACACTAGGAATATCTTCCTTCATATGTTTTAAAGCAATTTCCACTGCATTTTCACCTTTAAAGGGAAGTTTTCCTGTTAAAAGTTCATATAACATTATTCCCATAGAATAGATATCTGATTTAGTAGTTGAACCTTTTCCACTTGCTTGTTCAGGTGGTAAGTAATGAACTGATCCCATTACTGAGTTTGTTTGAGTAAGTTGAGTTGAATTAAGTGCCATTGCTATACCAAAGTCAGTAATTTTAATTTTACCATCGTCACTTATCATTATATTCTGTGGTTTTAAATCTCTATGAATTATATACATATCATGAGCATGTGCAATACCATCAGTAAGTTGTAACATAATATCAACTACTTCTGGTGCAGTTAAATTACCACGTTTTTTTAGCAATTGTTTAAGAGTTCTTCCCTCAATATATTCCATAACAATGTAGTATGTACCATTATCTTCACCTACATCGTACATTTCTACTATATTTGGATGAGATAAAGTTGAAGCTGCATATGCTTCTCTTTGGAATCTTCTAATAAATTTTTCATCATTTGCTAAGTCTCCTCTTAAAACTTTAACAGCAACTTTTCTATCTAAAAAAGTATCTTTTGCTAAATAAACATTAGCCATTCCACCTTCACCGATGCTTTTAATTATTTCATATCGATCATTAATCATTTGCCCCTTTGTAAACATCGCTAATCACCACTTTCTGAAAATTCCAAATATGCTATAGATATATTATCCGTACCCCCACGATTATTACTCTTTCTAATAAGTTTTACAACTTTGTCTTCTATTTCACCTTCACTAAGTAATACTTTTTCAATTTGTTCATTATCAAGCATAGATGTTAATCCATCACTACATAGTAAAACTGATGAAATATCCATATCACAATCAAAAATATCGATATCAATAGGATTATTAGCACCTAATGCTTTCATTAATACATTTTTCTTTGGATGATCTTTTGCTTCTTCTTCAGATAACTCACCTGCTTTAATAAGTAAATTTACTAAAGTATGATCATAAGTTACCTTATGTAATTTGCTATCTTTTACAACAAAACCAGAAGAATCTCCAATATTTCCGATTAAAACATAGTCATTTGTAATAACTGCCATAACAAGTGTCGTTCCCATACCTTTACTTTCAGGATGATCTGCAGCATAACTAAAAATCAAATCATTTGCTTCACTTGCCATCTCACGAATCCATTCCACTGCTTTTGATTTTTCCATATTACAAAAAGATTCATTAAAACATTTACTTAGATGACTAACAACAATACTAGAAGCTACTTCTCCAGCAGAATGACCACCCATACCATCTGCTACAGCCATTAAGTAATCATCACTTTGATTTTTCGTTATAATTACACTATCTTCATTGTGAGATCTGATTTTACCAGCATCTGTTAAATAAAATGTTCTCATAGTTCCTCCTTCTTACTTCTAAGTTGTCCACAGGCAGCACTTATATTACTTCCAAATTCACGTCTTATAGTGACACCTACATTATTCTTCTTTATTATATCATAAAATTTCAAAATTCTATCGTTTTTACTTCTTTTATACTGAATATTATTTGTTTCATTATATGGAATTAAATTTACATAACAATTTAACCCCTTTAAAATCGCACAAAGTTCAAGTGCATTTTCATCACTATCATTTATTCCATCAAGTAAAATATATTCAAAAGTAATTCTTCTATTTGTCTTTTTATAATATTTTTTTAAGGCATCCATTATGTCTTTAATTTTATATACTTTATTAATTGGCATTATTTTATTTCTTATTTCATCATTTGGTGCATGTAAGCTGATTGCTAAATTAACTTGATATGGAAAATCTGCAAATTCAAGAATCTTTGGAACAATACCACAAGTTGATACTGTAATATGTCTACTTCCAATTGATAATCCTTTTGGATGATTTATAACTTTAATAAAATTAGTAACATTTAAATAGTTATCAAAAGGTTCACCTATTCCCATTATTACTACATGAGTTATTCTTTCTTTTATATCTTCTTCAACTGCAAATATTTGCAATACCATTTCATATGTATTTAAGTTTCTTACTTTCTTTAATCTACCACTTTCACAAAACTTACATCCCATGTTGCAACCAACTTGACTGGAAACGCATATACTAGTTCCATAATCATGTCTCATAAGAACACTTTCTACTAAGGAACCATCATATAATTCAAATAAATATTTGTTTACTAGAGTATCTCTTTCTACTTTAATTAATTTTAATCTATCTAGAGAAAAAGTATTTTTTAGTTTTTCAATAACTGTTTTCTTCATATCACTCATTTCATCAAAAGATTTTATTCTTTTTTCATATAACCATGAATAAGTTTGAATTGCTTTAAATTTTTTCTCTTCAATACTTAAAAAATATTCTTCTAATTCTTCAATTGTCATATTGTAAATATTTTTCATATTATACACTTCCACTCATAACATTATTATAACATTTAAAAGTTTTATACACTAAAAAAAGAAGTTTGTTTACGTAAATTTACACTTCTTCTCTTACTGGATAATTAACGCTTAATTTCTTTGATAGTTTTAAACATTTAGAAAATATATCTTCTACTTGTTCAATCGATTTTTCATCAATCTCTTCAGTATCACTTTTTATTTCATCTTTAAATGTACTATAACTACAATTAAGTGCTTCAACATTCATATTAAGCATAGATGCAAGTAAACTAATCTCATACAACATTTTTACTTCATCTGGATCATCACTTTTCATTAGTATAACTGATATTAAATCATCACACATAGAATAGAAATGATTTATCTTCAAATTATAAAATGATTCTTCACTTATATCTAACATCTCTGCTGCTATTCCATCACTATCTACAAGCATACATTGTAAATCATTATTTTCAAAATTAAAGTACCAAGATTCTAGGGCTCTGTTTTTAGATAAAGTAATATTCTTTTCATAAATTAAAAACTTTTTAACACTATCATTTTTAGCATTATTAATATATTCATCTAATAGTAATACATATTTTTTTAAATTTATAAGATATAAAATATTAGCTTTTAAAATATTTTTTCCAAAAAATTCATATTCATCTTTTAAGAAAAGATCTCTTGATATAAATGTACTATTTCCTTCAATTAATGAATCATATTTATCATTTGCTTCAGAATTATAAATAGAAAATGCTAAATCATAATCTGAATTACATCTTTCAAGTAATCTCTTTGAACCTTCAATAGTCATATATCTTTTAAATAATGACAATACAGATGAATCTTCAAAAACTTTTTCTAATAATTTATTTTCATAATCTACAGCCATTTCAATATAAGAAATTAACTTTTTATATTCAGCAGAATCTTTTCCTTTTTTATATTCAGCATCACATAATTTTAAATATAGTTTAGTAATATTATCTGAATAACTAATTATTTTTCCAAATTGTTCAAAATATTCTCTAGGTATTATTTCTTGTTTTTTCATAATCAAAATCCCCTTTTTCTGCATATTTTAATATTATTAATAAAAAAAAGCAAGTATTATTATAATACTTACTTTAATAATCTCTTAGTATATTCTTCTTTTATTAGTGGTTCTCCACTAAAGTTATAATCTCCTGAATGATCTTTTTCAAATGCTTCTAAGAATGAATATATTCTTTTTATAATATCAACATCTAGTCTTCCAAGTTTATTTTCTTTAATCATTTCTCTAGTAATTAAATAGAATAATTCATAATCTCTCTGCTCTATAATATGTAAATAAGGATGGGAAGTTTCTTTATTCAATATTGCACCATTACCAATTGCTTTAGGTCCACCATTTCTTTTAGGAATAATTAAATGATGGAAGTTAGCAGTATCTCTACTAACAGAGTACCCCATAAAATCCATATCTGTAATATTAAAAGCACCAATCATAACCCGTGTAATATGTAACATAAAAATCCCCCACAAAGTTAATTATAACAAATTATGATAATTAGTCCATAAAAATAATAAAAAAAGGAAGAAATCTTCCTTTTTTATTAATAAAACTGAAGCATTCTTTCATACTTATCAAAAGATATATTCCAATTATTATATTTTTTATCTTCTTTATGACTTTCTACTAATCCATTGTCTTTAATATATTTTCCTAAGTAGTGAGATACTTTTCTAGCGCCTTCATAGTTCAAATGACTTCCCTCATCTTTTGTTTCTGTATTCCAATCTATATTTAGAATATTATTTGTATTTAAATCTATAAATTGGATGTTATATTTCTTTGATAAATCATTTATTATAGATACTTTAGTTTTATTCCAACTATTCATACTTGGCACTCCAAAAAAGAATAGTTTTATATTATTTTTATCACAAACTTCTATTATTTTATTTAAATACTCTTTATTAACTTCTGGAATATATACATTTTTTCTATCTTTCTTCATATATGGAATATTCTTAGCCTTATTAACTCGATTAATGTAATAATATCCTTTATTACTATTTATTATTTCACCGTAGTTAAGTAAATCTTTCCAATTATCGTGATATTCTTTAATAAATGAATATCTA
>JAEEGL011822460.1_pt1 | contig 11586 bp, 12 predicted proteins | sample 9134231 | NCBI WGS metagenome assembly JAEEGL01 (sample SAMN16246548, study PRJNA631951) | gut metagenome | biome: gut microbiome; feature: rumen; material: fiber-attached | host: Bos | place: Iran: Karaj | collected 2018-10 | reverse complement strand
ATTTTAGATAATATTATTTTTGTAACACCATCATACATAACAACTTTGTGAGCAAATTCTTCATATACTTTAAAATTTAACTTAATAAGATTTTGTTTAATTTCATAAAGTGGTACAATTTTTTCCTTGTCTTCTGTAAATAATTCAATAATTTTAATACTTGCATTTACTTTTTTAGCAAGATTAATAACCTCTTTTAAATCCTTTAGAGAACTATTTTGACCACGAACAACAGTCATGTTTATTCTAATGTCTATTTTCTTATTTAAGTTCCTTAATTGAGATAAATTATGGATTACCTTATCCAATTTATTATTTCTTTGAATAATCTTGTGATAAGTCTCACTATTAAGCGAATGAATAGACACATTTAATCTTTCAATATTTTTAAATATATCCATTCTGCGGTCAATAAGTTCACCATTGCTAACAATGGTTGTCTTAAGCCCATTTCTTGATAGAGCATCTATTATTTCTGAAATGTCATTTCTAATTAGAGGCTCTCCTCCTGTAAGAGTAACTGTATTCCAGCCATACTTTCTCTTACAAAAATTAGCTAGGAATTCATAATCACTACTATCAAAAACCTCATTAGTTCCTTTATCAACACCCTCACCATGACAAAAGTAACAGTTGTAATTACAATTTCTTGTTACAATTAGTCTTAACTCTTTATCCATATCTATCATCTCCTTGAGCCCCCATTGTACTATCGTTTTGCCAATTTGTAAAGCAAATATGCAAATTATTTGCATTTTTTATTAAATTTTTGCAATTATTTATTTTATGTTTACCAATATTTAAAGCTTTTAACAAAAAAATAGCGCACCACATTAGTACGCTATTTTTTTAAAGTAAAACACCTTCAATAAAGTTTTTCACCGTTTCAAAATCATTGCTTATAGTTCCAATAAGTTGTCCTTTATCCATCTTCTTCTTATTTTTATAAATATTAAGATAATCTCCGTTATTAGTTAAATGAATACTATACTCATTTACTGGAATAATTAAAGTAGATATTGCTTTTCCACCATATATCCAAAATATCAGTGGCTTATAATTTTTTCCTTGGAAAGACCATCTAGTATCAATAAAATATTTAAATATTGGTTCAGCAACTGTTTTAATTGATTCGTGCCATCCTTTTATTCCAGATTCTTTTTCATACTTAAAATAACTTGGCTTAAATATAGCACATTCTATTCCACAGAAAAATTCATATAGATAATCTTTAGCAATAAGCACCGAGTTTTCTAATTCTTTTGTATACTTATTAACTTTAAATACCTTAACATGCGTTTCATCTTTTGTATAAATTAGATATTCATAATCATCAACTTGTAAATCTACTTTAGCAACATCCGTAACAATAAGTGTCCAACCTTTTTCATACTTTTTAATTTTTTCTTCAAGAGTTTTTATAGTTACCTCATACAACTTTTTTTCATTACCAATTATGGATTTTTCTTTCATAAATTATTATTTCCTTTCATATAAATTTCACGCTAGATATTATAGCACATTTTATTTTATATGTAAACTATTATATAAAAATAGAGCACTATTTCTAGTACTCTACTATTATTTTATATATTGGTCCAAAAGGTGAAAATTTCTTTTCATATTCTGTCTCTATATTAAATACATCTGTTTTATGAAGATCTAAATATACTTCTTTAAACTTTAAGCCATAGTTTTGCATACTAACCAAACTATATTCAAAAAGTCCTCTATTATCTGTTTTAAACTCTATTTCACCATGCTCTTTTAATAATTCTTTATACACATTTAAGAAGTTTTCATGAGTAAGTCTTCTTTTTGTATGTTTTTTCTTAGGCCATGGATCACTAAAGTTTAAATATATCTTTTCAATTTGATGAGGCTCAAATATTTCATTTAGAGTTGCTGCATCTTGACTCATAAAGTATAAATTATTAAGTCTTACATTATTTTCTTCTTCATATCTTTGAAGTTTTTTTGTTGCTAGTGCAAGAACTGGAGGTGAAACCTCAATTCCGATATATATATTATCTTTATCTAATTGACAAAGGCCAGTAATGAAATCTCCTTTTCCCATTCCAATTTCAAGATATATCTTTTTACCTTTATTATCATTAATTATTTTTTGTATTGTTTCTTTATCCTTAATATATCTATCAAACTCATTCATTTGTTCAATAGCTTTTGGATTAAATCTGGTTCTCATTTTTCCTCCTTATATTGCTGCAATTAGAGTACCAATAACTTCAACAACAAAACCAATAATTCCTAAAAGAAGAAAGTTAAAATATGGAATTTTAACATTAGCTTCTTGAATTTTTCTAGCTTTTTCTTCTCTTTTTTGTTGTAGTTCTTTAAGTTTATTTTCATCTTTTCTTAAATCATAAATACTTGCTTTTATATCGTCCATACCAAATCCTGATTGGTTATAGTACTTTCTTTTCTTTGTAGATAATCTACAATAATATAGTCCTACTGCCACACATAGTGTAATTCCAATAACTTGTAGCAATATACCTAAAAAAGATGTAAGCATAAAGCCATTACCTAATGCATATCTTAAAGCATATTGTTGCACATTTAGTAATATTTGTATTAACCCTATAACAGATAAAAAGCAATAAGGCGTAATACCAGCAAAAATAATTACAAAACTTATTAACGCATCTTCTTTTAGCATATCTAAAACAGATTTTGTTGTAGTTGTTCCATCAATTACTGTTTGACCATTCTTAATTTTTATAAATGTTGAGAAGAATGTTACTACAAATAGTGCAGCACCTATTATAAATACAATTAAATGAATAAGTGCAATATGATCTTTGTAAAATGTAAATAAATTACTTGTTATCTTATCAGTGTCAATCTTAACATTAAACTTTTTTGTACCCTTTTTTACTTGTTGTTTTTCCTTAATTTCCATTTACTTCACCTCTTAAATTATTTCAAAATCTATTTGTTTTGTTAAAACATCAGATTTTATTAACCTAACTTTTACTTTGTCTCCAATTTTAATAACATTTTTAGATTTTCTTCCGACTATCAATCTAGATGATTCATCATATAAATAATAGTCTCCTGGAATATCTGCAAAAGATACATATCCTTCAATTGTACTATCTAATCTAACAAATAATCCAAATGAAGTGACTGAGCACACTACTGCATCAAATTCTTGTCCTATATATCTTTCCATATACATAGCAGAATATAAACTATCAAAATCTCTTTCAATCTTTGTTGCATTTTTCTCCATTTCAGATGAAGATTTTGCATATTCTTCTGCTTGTTTATCTAATTTTCTCAATTCATTTTGCTTAAACATCATATTATTTTCTATAGATTTAGAAATAACTCTATGAATAAACAAATCTGGATATCTTCTAATTGGAGAAGTAAAGTGACAATAGTATTTTGCATTAAGTCCAAAATGTCCTAAACATTCATTACTATACTTAGCTAGTTTTAAAGACCTAAGCATATATGTTGAAACTATATCTTTATCTTTATCATCTATCTCATTTAAAATATCTGAAAGTGCTTTAGGATGAACATCTTTAATTCCTTTAATTCTAACATTATAATTTGCAAGAACTAAATTTAAATCTCTTAATTTTTCTTCATCTGGCTTTTCATGTATTCTGTAGATAAACGGTAATTCAAGATAATAATACTTTTCTGCTATTGCCATATTAGCTGCTAGCATAAATTCCTCTATCATTTGATTTGCAAATGTTATAGGATATGGTTCAACATCTTTAACATCCCCATTATCATCTAATACAATATGAATCTCAGGAATATCAAAATTAATGCAACCTTGTCTTATTCTTTTTTCATTTAATATTTTAGCTAATTCTTTCATTAAAAGCAAGTCTTCTTTAAAATTAGCATATTCTTTTTTAGTTTCTTCGTCTTCAGTATTAGATATAACTTTATATACTTTATCATAAGACATTTTCTTTGCAGATTTAATCACGCCTTTAAATACCTCTGATTCGAGCATATTTCCGTTTTTATCAATTTTTATATCAATTCCTAGTACTAATCTTTCTACATTTTCATTTAAGCTACAAATCCCATTTGAGAGTTCTTTAGGTAACATAGGAATAACAGTCCCCGGAATATATATACTTGTTCCTCTTGCTATTGCCTCTTTATTTAGTGCTGTTCCTTCTCTTACATAGTGAGAAACATCGGCAATATATACTGAAAGAATAAAATTGTCTCCATCCTTCTTTACATATACAGCATCATCTAGATCTTTAGCATCTGCTGCATCTATAGTAAAACAAGGTTCATTAGTTCTATCTACTCTTCCTTGCTTTTCTTTTTTAGATACACTTTGAGGTATTTTTGAAACCTCAGCTTGTACTTCTTCATTAAATTTTTCTAGTATATCTAAGTTATATGAAACATATAACGATTTTGCATCAATATGCGCATCATCTACTGTTCCAATAATACTTTCTATTTTTCCTTCAGCATTATTTTTATCTGTAGGATATTTTATTATTTTTACTTTTACAACTTGACCTGTTTTATAGTTTTGGGAATTCTTTTTGGAAATATAAATATCTGCTATTGTATCATCTATTGGTTCAACAAATCCAAAATTCTTAGACTTAGTAAATCTACCAATTACAGTTTCTACATTTCTTTTTAAAACTTTTACAACTTTTCCTTCTCTGCTTTTTCCACTAGATTCAAATGTTTCAACAAGGATTTCATCCCCGTTCATTGCACCATTTAAATTTTTAGATGAAATATATACATCTTCACCATCTTCTACAAGACCAAAACCAAATCCCATAGATTTTGCTTGAAATTTACATTTAACATAGTCTGTTTTAGTTATTGGTACAAATCTATTACTATCATCTACAATTATTATTCCATCATCTACAAGTTCAGCAAGTATTTTATCTAATTGCTTTTGATCATGTTCTGGAATACTAAATAATGCAATTATTTGTTTTCTAGTAGCTAAACTATACTCATTAGATAAAAAGAAGGAAGTTAACACTTCCTTCCTTTCAGTATATTTATCTTTTCGTAATTTATTATCTACAGTGTTTTTCATAATATCCTTTACTATTTAATAATTGAAAAAGTTGTAGCAAAGCATAGTATGCAGAAAATTATACCTAAAACGATTGTGTATTTAGATAATACACCATCTAATGTTTTAGATTTATTTGATCCATAAAATGTATTACTTCCTGTAACAGCAGATTGTTGATCTTTGCTAGATTGTAGCATAACAACTACTGTAAGTACTATTCCAACTATTATTGTCAATATTGATAAAGTCCAATCTATCCATCCCATATTGTTTTCCTCCTATTAAACATGTCATTTACATTTTTGTATTATAACATAAAATAATTTAAAATACAAGGCTATATTGCTATTTCTTTAAGGTTATCTAACATAATAGTTATTTGCGAGCTATTAAGCATTGTATTAATATCCTCATACTTTTGACTTACATGCTCTATTGTTTCTTTAACAATCACTGAAGCATAATCATTTAAAGGATGCTCTTCTTTTAATACTTTAACATTATTAATTATTTCCTCTAAATAATTAATATAACCTTTTTCTTCTTCGCCCAAATAATTTGCTTGTACAAGCATATCTATATTATTATATATTCCAAATATATTGTCCTCATATACATATTTGTTACTTTTTTCAAAAGATTTTTCTAATACTATATTTTTGTATATTTTATTTGAAATATCCATCCTTTTTTCAATATCATCTTGTCCATATAAATCTTTTTTAATATCCATTATGTCCAAGTAATTCTGCATAGATTTTGTATATTTTTCCATATAGCTTAAATCACAAAAATCTAGCATTAAAGCAGTTTTACATCTTGAAACTAACGCTTCTTGCTTTTGTATATCTTCATTTAAATTATCTACTACACCTGGAACTATAAACATTGCAATAACTTGTATAGTTAATATAACAAATACACTAAAATACATTATTCCATTGAAAATGTTAATTTTCTTATCCACATTTTGAACCTTTGCCATATTAGTGTTTAATGCAAGTATTATAGCTAAAATATATAGCATAATTGTATAAGTTAAAAACACATCAAAAGAAGCAAATAATACTATAACAAATAGCATAAATTTATATATTATATTTTTAGATTCTTTAAATGCATTATATATTATAGCAATAAATGAAATTAAACCAATGATTCCGCTTTCAACAAGTATTTGAACTAAAATACTATGTGTTTCAAGTGAAATATAGAATGTATTTTGTACAGTTTCATACATTGTTCTAAAAGCATTTCCACCCATTCCAACAAAGAAATTTAATACACTTGTTGTAGCTAGTTTTATTCCATCCAAATAATATGTAAATCTTAATGTTGTACTTTCATAATTTGAAAAATAGTTTTCAAAATTTAAATACATACTTGTATTTTTTATTAATCCAAACATAAAAACAACTAATAATATAGATACTACAAGCACTATAACATTCACTATATTTCTTACCTTTTGTTCTTTAATAACTTTTAACATTATGTATTCATATATCATGACAATAGGAACAATTATAATAATAACAAATACCTTTGTAGCAGATACTAAAAAACTAACAACTAAATTTGTAATAAGCCACAAAATATCACTTTTTCTATTTAATCTAATTGGTAAATATATAGATAGTACAATGTATAGTAATAATACCATTTTGGAATGTGTTAAAACAATTCCAACCGTTAAAAATGTTAATAAACCATAAGATATAATCCTATTTATTGCGTAATCCACATCTTCTGTTATTTTTTTATACAAATAAACAATACCTAGCAAACATATAATTCCTAAAATATTCGAATACTGAAATACCGTTTCAGGAGCATTTGCAGTTTCAGAAATATATGTAGCGTCTATAACTGCAAGCGAATCAGAAAAAATCCTCAAACTCATCTCATCTAATAGAAGAATTGTACAAATACACGCAAAAACAAGTATTGCCTTTAAGTACCATTCTTTGTGCTTACTATTTACAACAGTAATATATACAAGATACATACTATAAATTCTAGTTGCTATATTTATTGCACCTGAAAGTGTTGCAAAATTTCCAAACACAATATTTAGAAAATATGCACTAACAAGGGCTGTAAAAGGTATTACTATACGTTTACTTATTCTTATCTTTTCAAGTAACAATAAATAAATAAGCATAAACAAATCTAAAAAATACATTATCCCAAGACTATCAAGTTTATAATAGCCGCCTTTTCTAAGTCCTATAAACATGATACAAAAAATAATACATATCTCTATTATATTTTTACCTTTATTTATTATCTTTTCCATACTTTTCTCCACAGCAAAATTATATAGTATTTAACCTTCAAATGCAAGAAAAAAAGAGGTCACTTAATGTAACCTCTAATTTATTTTTCTTCAGATTCTATATTTTCTAAACCATACTCTAGAATTTGATTTACTACATTATTAAAAGAAATGTTATTTTTATCTGCTATCTCGTTTATTCTATCATAAGTATCTCCACTCATTCTTATTGTTCGAGTTATGCTATCCTTAGTTTTATTGCTTACTACAATTTTTAATTTTCCCATAATTATTCACCTAAATTCATTATACTTTTAAAATGTAATCAAATTAACGTACATTTTGGTACACGTTTAGTGTACTTTTGTCTAAATTTGTGTTATATTAATTTTAAGGATGTGAAATTATGAGAAAAAGAAATAAAATAACACTCGCCTTATACATCATTTTATTTACACTAATACTAATTAATATTGCACTACTTATTGCAAACATATACTATTTATCTTTATTAAAAAAATAAGAAGAGGCCTATTTGGTCTCTTCTATCATTTCCTGTATAACTTGCTCATTTTTTTGTCCATCATCTGTAATTCCTGCTCCTACATTTGGAACATTAATAGAATATGCAACATCTGCTAAAAATGCAACAACTAATATTACACATATAGTGTTTCTAATTTTTGGTTTTATTTTTGCAAATATCTCTTGCATATGAGGTGCTACAATGTATAAACATAAGCAACCTCCTATTCCAAAAAATGCTAATCCTTCAAAACATACTCTTCCGTTTATGTTTAAGAAGTTACCAGTATAATCCCACCATCTCATTCCTTGAGTTATCTCCAGGTACCATGAAGTTGTATATTCTATAATTCCACAAAGTAGCATAACTACAAAAAATGTAGCAATAGGGTTATCTGTAATATCTTTAATCTTTTTAGGTAAAAATAAAATAAATAGTATTACTACTCCACCAAAGCCATAAATAGGTAACCAAGGGCCATGTAATACACCTCTATTTACAAATATTCCATCTTTATATATATATAATAATACTTCCCATAGCCATCCAATAAATGCAAAAGTAAAGAATAATAATATAAATGATGAAACTGTATATTTTTGGTAATAATTAAACATTTCATTCATTTTCTTCTTTTCTTTTTTTGTTACACCTGGATAACAATCTAAATTCTTTGTATTTTCTAAAAGATATGGATCATTTAATAGTTCATATCCTACCTTTTTATCTTTAATATATGCCTCTTTAACTAGTGAATAAAATTCAACCAAAGAAGCTGTATAATATGCATTAACACCTATTATACCTAAAAATCCATAAGTTAAAATATCTATTAACAAATACCCAAAGAAAGATAAATCTAATAAAAACATTCTCCATTTATTATGATTCATCATCTCTTGTGATAATCTAATAGCTTCCATTGGTTTAATATTAGGATTTTCTGCAACAATCATTGGAACTAATCTATATGAATATCTTTTAATTATTCCTCCAATTATTGTTATATCCCATAAAAATTGAAATAAATCTACTACAAATATTATTCGCACTACATTAAAATACTCTTTAAACTTTCTAAACATTACCATTCTTTTAAATGGTGTTTTAGGATAAAGTCTAGATTCCTCAAAAATACGTGCTTGGCAAACTTTAAGTGGTTTAGAAACAAATATATTATACGATATCTGCATAAGAATTAATATAATAACTAGAAGCAATGTTTTTTGCGCATTAACAAAAACATCTAGAATTCCTTTTACTATTTTAAATAAAAATCTTTCAAAGTTAGTAATGCCATCAAAAATTGTTCTAAATAATCCACCTGTTACACCTTCACTAACATAAATATCTTCAATTTTATCTGTCTTAAATATAGCTTCAAGAATAGAAACAGTTACATCTAAGTTAGAGTTTTCTAAAGAATCAACTGATGTATCTAGCTTTATACTAGTAGCTCTTGAGTCTTGTCTTATAGTATTTTTAATACCATTAAACGTAGTAGCATAACTACCTGCAAAGACCATCATTATAATACAAACAAATATTAAAGTAAAATAATTTTTTTCAACTACTTTTCTTGCTATTTTTCTTATTTCTTTATTAGTCTTATTCATATCTATCTCCTAAAAAATATATTAACATAAATATAAATAATATACAATAAAAAAAGGAGCCTAAGCTCCCTCAACTATTTTAATTCTTCCATTAAAACAGATTTTTCTGTAACACCAACATGTTTATGTATTACTTCACCATTTTCAAATATTAACAATGTAGGTATACTCATAATTCCAAATTCTTCTGCAATTTCTGGTGCATCATCTACATTTACCTTTCCTACTTTAGCTACACCCTCTAACTCTTCAGCTATTTTTTCAATAGCAGGAGCCATCATTTTGCATGGTCCACACCAATCCGCATAAAAATCTACTAATACCTTTTTATCCGCTTTTCTTACCTCTTCTTCAAAATTGTTTTCATCTAATGCAATAACACTCATATTCTCTACTTCCTTTCGTTTAAATATTTAACTGCACTTAATCCTGCAACAGCACCTTCGTGTACAGCCTTACAAACTTGTAATAATCCACCATTTGAATTTCCACAAGAATATAATCCATCAACATTTGTAGCCATATTTTCATCTACTTTTATACTATCTTTGTCTAAAATAACTCCTAGTTTTTTAGCAAAATCACTTCCGCCAGCCTCACCAAGAGCAACAAAAACTCCATCAACATCTAGTTTACTTCCATCTGTAAATTCAACAGCTCTAACTTTTTCATCTCCAAGAATTTTAGCTATTTTTTTATCTACTATTTCAAATGTAGAATCTGCCATCATTGAATTTCCATCTGTAAGTATCTTAACATCAGAAACTATATTTTCTAAATCTTTTGCCTCGCTTACTGCAAACTTACCATTTCCTATTACGACTACATTCTTCTTTCTATAGAAAAAGCCATCACAAATTGCACAATAGCTTACACCTTTTCCTTCAAACTCTACTATTCCATCAATATTTGGTCTAAGTTTTTTGTTTCCAGTAGCTATAATACATGTCTTTGCTTCATAAACATTATTCACAGTTTTAACAGCAAAGCCTTCAAGTGTTAGTTCAAGATTTAATACTTCTTCCTCTTTTACCTCAACACCTAAATTTTTTGCTTGCCTAATACCGGTTTCATATAATTCCTTACCAGTAATTCCATTTTCAAAACCATAATAGTTATCTATTTTTTCTGCTTTTTCTAAATTAGATTCTCCATTATATATAACTAAGACATTTTTATTTGCACGTTTTGCATAAAGAGCAGCACTAATTCCAGCAGGTCCTGCACCAATAATTACTACATCTACCATTAGTTATCTCCCTCCTCTTTAAAATAATCTAATATCTTATATAATGTTTTATATAAAACTTGAGCTTCTTCTAAAGATAGTTTAACACACTTACTCATTTCTTGAGGTACTTGAGTAGCTTTTCTTCTTAAATCTAGTCCTTTTTTTGTTACTTCTAGAATTAAGTTTCTAGCATCATCCTTATCTTTAGTTCTACTAATATACCCTTTTGCTTCAAGCTTTAAAAGAAGCGGAGTAAGTGTTCCAGAATCTAGATACACTTTTTCTCCTAGTTCTTTAACATTCATTTTTTTATATTCCCACATTACCATCATTACTATATATTGAGTATATGTTAAATCTAGTTTATCTAGTAATGGCTTATATCTTCTTGTTACTTCTTTAGCACAAGCATAAAGTGGAAAGCATATTTGATTTTCTATTTTTAAATTATCATATGAATCACTCATTATAATAACTCCTTAATACTTGCTTCAATTTTTTCTGGTTCTGTAGTAGGAGCAAATCTTCCTACAACATTACCTTCTCTATCTACTAAAAATTTAGTAAAGTTCCATTTGATATCTCCATAATTTTTAGCTGTAGTACTAATTTTTTCAATAGCTTTCATAGCCATTTTATTCTTTAACCCTTCAACTTTTTCTTCTGGCATTTGAACTTTTAAATATTTAAATAACTCAGATTCATTTTCACCATTTACATCTACCTTTTTGAATTGATCAAAAGATGTTTTATATTTGAAAGTACAAAATTCATGAATTTCATCATCACTTCCAGGTGCTTGATTTCCAAATTGATTACATGGAAAATCTAATATTTCAAGTCCAGCCTCATTATATTTTTCATATAATT